>WBZX01003179.1_pt1 | contig 10613 bp, 10 predicted proteins | sample 5204211 | NCBI WGS metagenome assembly WBZX01 (sample SAMN12344362, study PRJNA552823) | activated sludge metagenome | biome: Activated sludge suspended growth; feature: Nitrification reactor; material: Wastewater; isolation source: activated sludge from nitrification reactor of wastewater...
CCGAGCCGATGAGGATGTTGGCCGGCTTGATGTCGCGGTGCACCACGCCGTTCTTGTGGGCGAACGCGAGCGCGGCCGACACCTCGCTGGCGATCTCGGCGGCCTGCACCGAGCTGACGTGGCCGTTGGCGCGGAGGATGTCGGCCAGGGTGCGGCCCTGCACGTACTCCATCGCCATGAAGTAGGTGTTCGAGTACTTGCCCCAGTCGTAGACGCTGACGATGTTGGGGTGGTTGAGGTTGGCGGCCGACTGCGCTTCGCGCCGGAAGCGCTCGACGAAGTTGGGGTCGGTGGCGTACTCGGGGAACAGCACCTTGATCGCGACCGGGCGGTCGAGCAGCACGTCGCGCGCGAGGAACACGTCGGCCATGCCACCACGGCCGATGCGGTTCTGGATCTCGTAGCGGTCGTTGAGGACGATGCGCTCGTTGCTGTTGGTCACGTGGTCCTACTTGGCGGAGTGCAGGCGCGCGTGAGGCCGCACGAACTGCCGTGGTGCGAGGTTATCCAGCTGCTCGTGGTCAGGGCTGTGCACCCCCTGCAGGGGCCGCCGTGGCGGCTTCGGACGCGAACAGGTAGTCGAGCACCTGCTTGGCGATCGGTCCGGCGAGCTTGCCGCCGGTGCCGGCACTGATCTCGTCGTTGGTGCCCTTCAGCACGACGGCGATCGCGTAGCGAGGTGACTCGGCCGGGGCGAAGCCGATGATCCACGCGTGCGAGCGCTGTGGTTCGCCCGAGCTGTTGAGCTGCGCGGTGCCGGTCTTGGCCGCCGCCTGGATGCCGCCGTCGAGCTGCATCTGACGGCCGGTGCCGCTGTTGACCACACCGACCATCAGCGTGTTGAGCGTGGCCGCGGTGGTGGGCGAGATCGGGGTCTTCCACACCTCGGGATCGGTCCGGTCGAGGACCGTGTCGTCGTGGTACCTGGTCACGTCGACGACGTGCGGCACCATCATCCGTCCACCGTTGGCGACCGTGCTGGCGACCATCGCCATGTGCAACGGCACCATGACGTCGTTGCCCTGGCCGAAGCCACCGATCGCGAGGAGTGGGAGCTGGTCGGCGAAGTCCTCGACCTCGCCGAAGCTGCTGGCCACCGAGCCGGGCAGGTCGATCGGGATCCGCTCACCGATGCCCCACGCCTGTGTGCCCGCCACCATCCGCTCCGGTCCGAGCTCGACGGCCATCTGCGCGAACGGGATGTTGCAGCTGCGGAAGAAGACCTCGGTCATCGTGCCGCCGCACGAGCTGCCGCCGTAGTTCTGGATCGGGTCGGTGGTCTGGGGTGGCACCCACTCGGTCTCGCTCGGCCACGACCGGTCGAGCGAGGTGACGCCGTTCTCGAGCGCGATGCCGGTGGTGATCACCTTGAAGCTCGACCCGGGCATGTAGCGCTCCTGGTACGCGTTCGCGAGGAGCGGCTTGCCGGGATAGCTGTTGAGGTAGTCGAAGACGTCGTTGACCTCGTCGTTGGTGCCGCTGACCACCTGGTTCGGGTCGAAGGTGGGCGAGCTGTACATGGCGAGGATGGCACCGGTGGTGGGGTCCATCACCACGACGCTGCCCTCGCGCTCGAGTCCGGTGTTCGGGTCCTTCAGCGCCTCGCGGGCCACGGCCTGCACGTCGTTGCGGACGGTGAGCACCACCGAGCCGCTCACGTCCTGGCCGGAGAAGATCTGGCCCAGCGCCTTCAGCTGCTGTTCGCGGGTGGTGCCCGACAGGACGTCACCCTGCGTGCGCTCGATCTGGGTGCTGCCGTAGTTGAACGTGTAGTAGCCGGTGATGTTCGCGAACAGGCTGCCGGTCGGGTACACGCGGCGGTACTTCAGTTCGGCCTCGGGGTCGTCGAGGGGTTCGCTGTAGGCGAGCACCACGCCGTCCGCGGAGATGATCTCGCCGCGGTTGCGGTTGAAGTCGCGGATCGTCTGGCGGTCGTTGCGTGGATCGGCGGCGAGCTCGTCCTGTCGTTGCACTTGCAACAGGTTGAGCTGCACGAACAGCGCGACGTAGCAGACGAGGAGGCCGACCGCGAGGCGTCGGATGCGCGTGTTCACGCGCCGGCCCTGCGGGAGCGCCGGGCGTCGCGCTTCTCACGTCGCCGGGCGGCTCGGGCCTCGAAGCGCTCGCCGATCGTGAGGTCGTCGGGCACCTCGCCGAGCCGGCGCGCACTGGAGTCGCTGATGCGCATGAGCAGCGCGAGCAGGACGTAGTTGGCGAGCAGGCTCGAACCGCCGTAGCTGACGAACGGGAGGGTGATGCCGGTGAGCGGCACGACGCGGATGACGCCGCCGATGATGATGAACGCCTGCAGACCGATGATCGTGGTGAGCCCGGTGGCGAGGATCTTCTCGAACGGCCGCTCGGCACGGATCGCGATGCGAAGGCCGCCGCCGATGATCAGCATGAACGCGATCAGCACCGCGGTGGCGCCGACCAGACCGAGCTCCTCGCCGATCGCGGCGAAGATGAAGTCGTTCTTGACCTCGGGGATCTTGTTGGGGCTGCCGAGCCCGAGGCCGGTGCCGTCGATACCGCCGTTCGACAGCGCGAACATCGCCTGCACGATCTGATAGCCGCGACCCTCGTACTGCGGCCACGGGTCGAGCCAGATCGCGACGCGGGTCTGCACGTTGCCGAACAGGCGCCAGGCGATGTAGGCCGCGCCGGCGAAGAGCACGACGCCGATCACGAGGAAGCTGGTGCGTTCGGTCGCGACCCACAGCATCACGACGAACAGCGCGAAGAACAGCAGCGACGCGCCGAGGTCCCGGAGGCCGACCATCACGATGACCGAGAAGCCCCAGGCGAGCAGGATCGGGAGCAGGTGGCGCGGTTCGGGCAGACGGACGAAGCCGATCCGCCACGTGTTGGTGGCGATCAGCTCGCGCCGTTCGGCCAGGTAGCCGGCGAAGAACAGCGCCAGGCAGATCTTGGCGAACTCACCCGGCTGGAAGTTGATCGGTCCGATGCTCACCCAGATGCGGGCGCCACCGAAGCTGCGACCCACCCCGGGCACCATCGGCAGCAGGAGCAGTCCGGCGCCGATGATGAAGAACGTCCACGTCTGGTGGGCGAGGTCGGTGGTGCGTTGCACCGCGAACAGCACGCCGACGTACGCCGCGATCGCGATGAACGTCCACGTGGTCTGCAGGCCGGCGAGGCGGTCGTCGAGCCGCGTGATCATCACGTACCCGATGCCGTGCAGGAGCGCGGCGAGCGGCAGCAGGGTGGCGTCGGCGCCGCGGGCGAGCAGGCGTGTGGCCAGCGAGGCGATCACGAGCAGACCGAGGGTGACACCGAGGAACGGCAGGATGATCGGGGGGATCTCCGCGTTCTTGCCCAACGACGCGACGGTGTACGCCGCGGCGGTGATGGCACCGGCCATCACCACCAGTCCGAGCTCGGTGCTGCGCCGAGCGGACGCGAGTGGTGAGGGAGTGCTCATGGTGCCGTCGTGGTCGTCACCGAGCTGGTCGTCGTGGTGGTGCGGGGACGTGTGGTCGTCGTGGTGCGATCGGTCGTCGTGGTGACGTCGGTGGTCGACGGCTCGACGGTGGTGGCCGGCTCGAGCGTGGTGACGGTCGGGGTGGGCTGGTCCTCGTCGCCACCGCTGAGGCCGACGGCGATGAGGACGATGCCGACGGTGAGCACCACCGCTGCACCGAGCAGCATCAGGAACGTCTTCACCGTCATCTGCCGGCCGAGCTGCTGCTTGACCTTCGACTCGACCACGGGGTGCTCCTGCGTGACCGGCAGCTCGTCGTCGACGATCGCCCGCGGCCGATCGAGCGAGACGGTGTCCTCGTCGCCCTCGGCGGGGATGCCGGCGACGGTGTCCGGGTCGAGGCCGTCGAGCACGTCGACGACGATGACCGTCACGTTGTCGCGGCCGCCGTGGCCGACCGCGGCGGCGACCAGCGAGTCGGCGCAGTCCTGCGGCTTGGTCTGCGAGGCGATGATCTCGTGGATCTCGTCGTCGTCGACCTCGTCGACGAGGCCGTCGCTGCACAGCACGAACCGGTCGCCGCGCACCATCGGCATCAGCCACGAGTCGACCCGCACCGTGGGTTCGATGCCGAGCGCGCGAGTGACGATGTTGCGGCGCGGGTGGGCGCGGGCCTCGGCCTCGGTGATGTGGCCGGTGGCGAGCAGTTCCTGCACGTAGCTGTGGTCGACCGTGGCGCGGGTGAGCTCGCCCTGGCGGCGCAGGTAGACCCGGCTGTCGCCGACGTTGACGATCGCGAGCTGGTCGGGTCGGCCGTCGGCGGCGGGCAGGACGGCGACGGCCGTGAGCGTGGTGCCCATGCCGCGTTGTGCGGCGTTGTTGTGCGCCGTCTGGAAGATCGCCGCGTTGGCCTCGACGACCGCGGCGACCACGACGTCGACGCTGGTGGCGCCGTCGGCGAGTCGCTCGCGCAGCGTGCTGGCCGCGAGCGCGCTGGCCACCTCGCCCGCCTGGTGGCCGCCCATGCCGTCGGCCACGACGAACACGTTCGGTTCGGCCACGTAGGCGTCCTCGTTCTCGTGGCGCACCCGACCGGGATCGGTTGCCGCCCCCCACAGCAGCGCTGCCATCACATGCCCTCCAGGACCGTCGACCCGATCTGGAGACGATCGCCGGGGGTGAACGGTTGCACGCTGCCGAGGCGGGCGCCGTTCAGGTAGCTGCCGTTGGTGGAGCCGAGGTCCTCGACGTAGGTGACCCCGTTGACGGTGTAGAGCCGGGCGTGGTTGGCGGACACGAACGCGTCGTCGGGGATGCAGATCGTGCACGTGGCGAGTCGGCCGATGCTGAGCTCGCCGGTGAGTGCGAACTGGGCGCCCTTGCGTTCGCGCGGCTGGATCACGACCAGGCGGGTGACCTGGCCGCGCTTCGCACGCTTGTTGTCGGGTCGGGCCTGCGGCGGTGCGGGTGCGGGCACCGTGGCGTCGACCGGCTGCTGACCGGCGACGAGATGACCGGCTCGCGGGCCGCGCACCTCGCTCCACACCGCCCACAGGACGCGGGCGAAGAAGAGGTAGAGCAACGCGAGCAGCGCGTAGTTGAGGATCTCGAGGACGGAGTCGGTCATGGATCGGTCATGCCGATGCGTTCGACGCCTCGAAGCGGAGATGCGAGCTGCCCAGGCTGATGATGTCGCCGTCCACGAGCACTCGTTCGCCGTCGATGCGGAGTCCGTTGACCTTGGTGCCGTTGGTGGAACCGAGGTCGACGATGGTGAGCTCGGCGCCGGGACGGATCTCGGCGTGACGCCGGCTCACGTTGGGGTCGCTGAGCGTGACGGTGCACTCGGGCAGCCGCCCGAGGGTGACGACGCGGTGGCCGACGGTGACGCGCTCGCCGGAGGGGAGCTGCAGTCGGCCGACCGACGATCCGATGCGCTCCGCCGGAGCCGGAGCCGGTGCCGAGGATGCGACCGGCGCGGGCGGGGGCACGGGCGACGGCGCGGGTGCCGCCGGCGGGGCGGACGACCACGGGTTCTGCACCTGCGGCTGCTCGACCACGGCGAAGCTGCTCGGCTCGGCGGGTGCCGGTGCGACGGCGACGGCCTCGGGGGCGTAGGCGGGGGCGACCACCGGCTCGGAGGGATCGGCGACGTGGCCCTCGCGCAGCGACGACGCGATGCCGAAGCGACCGGCCTTGAGCGAGTTGTCGACGACGATCTCGACGTGCACCGGACCGACGAAGTGGTAGCCCTCGTCGCGGGCGTACTCGCGGGCCGCTTCGCCCAGCTCGTGGACGAGCGCGTGCTCGATGTCGGCGAAGCCGGCGTGGTCGCGCGCGCTCAGGTGGAAGGTGAACGAGTTGGGGACGATGCGGCGTCCCTTGACGTCGACACTGCGGTGGTCGTCCATCTCGCGCAGCAGGCGACGGCCGAGCTCCACGGGGCGAATGGTGCTGGTGCGTGAGGAGCGCGAAAACACGCTGTCGACCATATTCCCTCAGGCACGCTCGAACGGTTGCAAGCCCATGACGTTCTCAGGGTAGTGGGGTGCGCGCCCCCGGTGTCCGCGGGCGGTTGCGGGCCCGAATCACGGGTTGGGCGGGTGGAACGGAGTTGCTAGCGTGGTGCTCCGCAACTCGGGCGAGTGGCGAAATGGCAGACGCGCTGGCTTCAGGTGCCAGTGTTCGAAAGGACGTGGGGGTTCAAGTCCCCCCTCGCCCACCAAAGGACCCCAGCTCAGCTGGGGTCCTTTCTCGTTCAGGAAGCCCATCTTCTACCGGACTTCTACCGGAGGTCTGAGCGACGCTCGGAACACCCTGCTGTCATCACTCCCCAACGCTGACCTTCGGTCCCAATGGCTGGCACGCACCTGGAGGACTCACAGCCTGAGGTGCAATCGGGGCGCTCTGCCGACGGCTGGAAGCGGCTACGTTCTGGAAATCGACGACCTCGCGTCCATAGCTGCGAACCCACCCGGCGAGATGTTTGAGGACTCTTGTCGCGCATTGCTCCGCGAGAAGTACGGCGTGGCGGACTTCGTCTGGATTCCCGCGACCATCGGAGGGGATCGAGGGATTGAGGGCTTCGCGACAGACGGTTCTGCTTACCAGTGCTACGCGGATCGTGACTCAATCGACCTGAGACAACGGACGGATAAGCAGAAGCGAAAGCTCACGAACGACACGACGAAGCTCAACACCAACGCCGCGGAGCTCACGGTGCTCTTCTCCGGCAATCAGGTGACTCTGCGTAGGTACTACCTGATGGTGCCGCAGTATCACGCGGCGGAATTGCTTGGGACTGCCGCGTGATCTGGTGACAGGTGGGTTGGGTTAGGCCGCCTTGGTGATGGCGGGGTTGATGATGGTCTCGTACTCGATCGGGGTCAACCGGCCGAGGGCGGGTTGGCGTCGGCGGCGGTGGTAGGTGCGTTCGATCCACGTGACGATCGCGATTCGGAGGTCCTCGCGGGTGCGCCAGCGTTGCCGGTCGAGAACGTTCTTCTGTAAGAGCGCGAAGAACGATTCCATCGCGGCGTTGTCGCCGGCGGAGCCGACTTGTCCCATCGATCCGACCATGCCGTGGCGGGTGAGGGCCCGTTGCACCTTCCTGGCGCGGAACTGACCAGGTTCAATCGATCGTCGCAACACCGGCTTGTTGCAGGGAGCGTAGATGCTCGTCGAGTGCTTCGGCTGGGGTCTTCCATCCGAGGCTCTTGCGTGGCCGGCTGTTGAGCGCTGCGGCGACTGCAGCGAGCTCGTCGGCTTGCCAGCGGGTGAGGTCGGTGCCCTTGGGGAAGTACTGACGCAGGAGCCCGTTGGTGTTCTCGTTCGTGCCGCGCTGCCATGGGCTGTGCGGGTCAGCGAAGAACACCGGGATACCGGTCTCGACGGTGAACGCAGCGTGGGCGGAGAGTTCCTTGCCGCGGTCCCACGTCAGCGATCGGCGGAGCTGCTCGGGCAGGCTGCTCATCGTCGACGCCAGCGCGTTCTTCATCGTGATCGCGCCGTAGCCCGCGAGCGCTGGCCCGTTCTTCACGGTGTGCTTGTGCCGGTAGCCGTCCTCACGTGGTAAATGGATCAGCATCGTGAACCTTGTGGTCCGTTCGACGAGCGTGCCGATCGCAGAACGCTCGAGCCCGATCACCAGGTCACCTTCCCAGTGGCCGGGAACCGCACGATCCTCGGCTTCTGCGGGACGTTCGCTGATCAACACCTCCGGCGTCACGTGAGCCCACGCCTGCTGGCGTGTCCGGCTGCGAGGCACGCGCAGCGCTCGGCCGGTGCGCAGGCAGGCGACGAGTTCACGCTTGAGCGCTCCGCGGCTCTGAACGAAGAGCGCCTGATAGATCGCTTCGTGGCTGATCCTCATCGACTCATCATCGGGGAAGTCGACCCGTAACCGTTGAGAGATCTGCTCCGGGCTCCAGCCCTTCGCCCAGCGCCGGTCCTTGCGATGCGGCTTGTTGCGGCCCTTCCAGGCGGCCCCTGCCGGGCCGACCTCGCGCCCGTCATCGGTGCGCACCGCACCGGAGAGACGATCCTGCACGTAGGTGCGCAACTCGTCGTTGACGACGAGCTTCGCAGTCTTCGGACGCCTGGCGCGTCGCTCCGCATGCCATTGCGCGACCGAGGCTCGATACTCAGGCGGATAGGCACGACTCGACGCGTTCCGACGCAACTCACGAGATGTCAATGGCCAAGTTGATGTCCTCGCTGGTGGCCATCGGATGTCCTCGTTGGTGGCCAACAAAAGTCCTCGCGTCTAGGGCTCCTTGTGGGTGGTGCGGTGGGTGAGTCGGTAGCTGTCGCCGGTGGTGGTGATGATGTGGGCGTGGTGGCAGAGCCGGTCGAGCAGGCTGACGGCGGTGGGCTGGTCGGGCAGGAAGCGGCCCCATTGGTCGAATGGGCTGTGTGAGCCGATGGCGATGGAGCGTCGTTCGTAGGCGGCGGCGACGAGTCGGAACAGCAACTGGCAGCCGGTGTGATCGAGGGGTGCGAAGCCGATCTCGTCGATGATGATGAGGTCGTTGCGGCACACGGTCTCGATGGCTTTGCCGACGGTGTTGTCGGCGACGGCGCGGTAGAGGTGCTCGACGAGATCGACAGCGGTGAAGTAGCGGACCTTGTGGCCGGCGGTGACGGCGGCGTGTCCGAGGCCGATGAGGTAGTGGGTTTTGCCGGTGCCTGCGGGGCCGACGAGGCAGAGGTTCTCGGCTTGTCGGATCCACTCGAGTGTGACGAGGTAGTCGTGTGATGAGCGCGGGATCGAGGACTGGTCGAGGCGGAACTCGTCGAGGGTCTTGTCGATCGGGAAGCGTGCGGCGGTCATCCGGTTTCGGGTGTTCGACGCGTCGCGTGAGCTGATCTCTGCTTCGACGAGCACGCGGAGGACTTCTTCGGGTGTCCAGCGTTGGGCCTTCGCGGTGGCGAGCACGTCGGGTGCTTCGCGTCGGATCGCAGCGAGCCGCAGTCTGCGGAGCGCTGCTTCGACATCGGGTGCGAGCGGGGCGGGTTGGCGACTCATGCGAGGTTCTCCATCGCGTACGCGTCGAACGAGCGGACCTCAGCCGTCGGGAGCGCAACGACGACCGCGTCGCCGGCCGCAGCGGGTTCGGGCAGGGCGGTGCCGATCGCGAGGATCGAGCGGACATCCGCGGCACGGAACCTGCCGAAACGTGCCGCCCGAGCGACCGCTTTGGCGACCAGCTCTGGGCCGTGCGCGGGCAGGATGTCGTCAACGATCTCGCCGATCTCTTTCGGCAGCATCGTCATCCCCGCCGCGGCGCCTTGGCGGATGAACACCTCGGCCGGTTCACCCAACGCGAGGAACTCACGCTCGATCCCGCTGCGCGCTCTCGGCCCGCGTGACGGCGCCCGACGTGGTGTCGGGTAGTGCTCATCGAGCACGGCTGCTTCGCCGGGTGCGAGCTGGCGGTGGTCAGCGACGAGGTCGCCGTCAAGGGTGTAGATCCTGACCTTGCCGTCGAAGGTGACCGCTTCGACCTGTGTGCCGACGAGCCGGTGCGGGACCGAATAGCGGGCGGAGGCGACACGGATCGTGGAGAGCTTGTCGACCTTGCGGACCTCGACTCGGCCGATCCGCGGGCGCAGCATCGGCAACTCGCGCAGCAACTCGCGTTCCTCGGCGAGCCGGACATCGGGGACAGCGCAGATCTCGGAGTGTTCACGGGCGTTGACCTCTGAACACCAGTCACGGCAGGCGTCGTTCAACACGGCGAGGTCGTCAGAGTCGGGCAGGACCAGGTCGCGTTTCGCGTAGCCGACGAGGTTCTCGACGATCCCTTTCGACTCGGGATCGGCGGGGTGGCAGAAGTCCGGGACGAACCGGTAGTGGGTCGCGAACCGGACGTAGTCCGGGGTCGGGATCATCACGTTCGCGACCGTGCCACCCTTCAGGCAGCCCATCCGATCAGCGAGCACCTTGCCCGGGACACCGCCGAGCATGTCGAAGCAGTCGGCGAGCAACGCCATCGTCGTTGCTGCGGTCTCGTCCCGAGCGACCCTGACGAACCGGAACCTCGACCAGGCGAGCACCGCGCAGAACACCTTCAACCCTGACGGGTGCAGCCCCCAATCGATCACCAACGTCTCGCCCGGCACCCACACCGCCGGGCGTCGCTGATGACGGCCGACCTCGGCACGAACCTGTCGTTTCACGCCGGCGACCAGGCGCCGGAAGTTCCGGTCCGAACCCGCGTACCCGGCCTTGCGAGCGATCGGCAGCAACCGCTTCGCCGTTCCCCGGCCGCCGGTCTCGCGGAGTTCCTCGAGCACCACGGCACGCACGCCGTCAGTGTTCTTCGCCACCGGCGCCCGCTCTGCTCGGTCGTCATCCAACAGACCCTTCGCGTGAGCTTCGACCTTACGTTTGACGGTCTTCGGGTCCACACCGCACGCCTCACCAGCAGCGCGATAGGTCCCCAGACGCGCGTACGCGCCAACAACATCCATGTTCTTCCTCGCTGACAACAATTGGGCCAACCCCTCGAGCGTGTGATCTGAACTGACTTGGTCGTCGTTCACGATCACCGCTCGAGGCGGCCCGCAAAGTGGATCTACCTACTCACCACGCGAGGACTTTTCCTGGCCACCAGCGAGGACTTTGACATGGCCATGGACACCCTTGCCTATGACGCGCGACATC
>WBZX01003181.1_pt1 | contig 10613 bp, 6 predicted proteins | sample 5204211 | NCBI WGS metagenome assembly WBZX01 (sample SAMN12344362, study PRJNA552823) | activated sludge metagenome | biome: Activated sludge suspended growth; feature: Nitrification reactor; material: Wastewater; isolation source: activated sludge from nitrification reactor of wastewater treatment...
CACTTCCGGAAGGACGATCTCGTTGCGCGAGAATCCGTTCTCCAATGCCCACTGCTCGGCACCTTCTCCCACGAGCATCACATGCGGGGTTTTCTCCATCACGGCGCGGGCGATGCTTATTGGATGTTCGAACCGTTGCACGAAGGCCACGGAACCGGCGCGCCCATCATGGTCTTGGATACATGCATCCAAGGTCACATGTCCGTCTCTGTCCGGCCGTCCACCCAACCCCACACTTCGGTTGGTGAAGTCGCTTTCCGTCACCATCACGCCCTGCTCCACCGCATCCAACACACTTCCACCGGCTTGCATCACCTCCCAGGCCTTGGCGTTCGCGGGCATCCCGTGGTCCCAGGTGCTCAGGATCACGCCCCCTTTGGCCCGTTCCAGTTCCTTACCGAGTGGCGCTGTGGAGGCTTCCTCGTGGTCGGCTGTAGGGGTGCAACCAGCAGCCAACGCTGCGGTACCGGCAAGGCCTAGCTTGATGAAGTGGCGACGATCGGTCATGCTGGCCAAGGTAGCTGGAACCAGCAAGTAGCAACTCTCTAAGGCACCGGCGCAACCCATTTGGCATGACTAGGCCAGACCAGAACAGTTCACAGGAGTTACTCGGACCCGAGCGAGTCCAAGATGCGCTAGCACCTCGTACTAACCTTCCCGCCAGCTCTTCGGCAACCCTTGCTCTATCTCGATGTTGCTGAACGTGGTGCTCGCCCGAGCGCCTGTTGACCTGGCCCAGGGCGCCATACGCGCCAGTCCTTCCGCCAAGGTCGTCTCCCGGCGCGTTCCGAAGATGCGTTCCACCTTGGAGTGGTCGCTGAAGGCGAAGACCACTTCGTTGCGCGCTTCCAAGTGCTTCAGTTCACCCCGAATGCCCATCGACTCTTGCACGAGCGTTGCGAGCTGGTTCACGGTGTAAGGGGTATCGGCACCCACATTGAACACCTCGCCGTAGGCGGACGGGGTCTCGGCGGCAGCGGCCATGATGGGTGCGATATCCCCGATGTAGGTGAATGCACGCTGCTGCTCCCCATCTCCGAAGATGCTCAGGGGGGCCCCTTGCATCAGCTGGTTCATGAAGATGCCGATGACATTTCGATAGCGATCACCGATGTTCTGGTATTCCCCATACACGTTGTGGGGGCGGAACACGACATAGTCCAACCCGAACATGTGGCGCGCTGCGGACAGGTCCATTTCCACCGCGAGTTTCGCAACTCCGTAGGGGTCTTCAGGCTTGGGGACCATGTCCTCGCGCATGGGCGGCTGCAGAGCGCCATACACCGCGATGCTACTGGTGAAGACGAAACACTTCACCCCATGCTTCACACTTGCGTTGATGAGGTTGATGCTACCGATCAGGTTGTTCTGGTAATTGAACCGTCGGATGAAATGGCTCAGCCCTTCCGCAGCATAGGCGGCAAGATGATAGACGTAGGTGAACTTGTGTTCCTCGAAGAGCCGGTCGATCAGCACATGATCATTGATGGAGCCTTGCACGAAGGTGGCACGCGGGTCCACCTGATCGGCGAACCCGCCGCTGAGATCATCCAATGCGACCACCGTGTGGCCCATGGCGAGCAATTCCTTCACGAGGTGTGCGCCCATGAAGCCGGCACCGCCGGTAACGAGGGATACTGACATGGAGTTGATGCTGGCGGCGAAGATGCGAACCCAAGACGAAAGCGATGCCGGACGGTGGCCCGACGCTCAGGGGCGCACCATGCCCCCGGTGCCTTCGGGAAGGTCTACTCGGTCGTTCGTGCGGTCCATATCCGCCATCCGATGCTCAGGGTCCAGGGTGATGAAGGCCAGCTGTGCCAGCGAGCCAGGTATGCTGACCGTGTACGTGGGGTCGGTACATTGCCAGGCAGGCAATACCGTGAAGGGGGCGGAGGAACCGGCGGCGGGTCGTGCACCGCGCATGAGCGAGAGCGGGATGTGGTAACGTGCGGTTGAGCCATCACGACGAGCCAGCAGCAGGTCCACCGGCATCAACTGATCGCCTTTGTTCTCCAGAACGATGCGCAGTTCATCGCCCACTTGCAGCACTTCGCGAATGGCATGGTCAAGGTGTCGGGTGGTGTTGATCCACTCGTCGAAGTACCAGTCTAGTTCCAGTCCGCTCTGCTTCTCCATCACCCGCTCCAGGTCGATGGGTTCCGGATGTTTGAATTTGCACGCGTTGAAGTAGCGCACCAGCCCCAGAGCAAGGTTCTTGTCCCCTACCACTGCACCGAGTTGGTGGGCGAATAGCTCGCCGAAACTATAGGCCGTTGCACCGTAGGCCGCGTTGGTCTTGAAGTGGTCGGCATGGATGCTGGGTGCCTCCTGCCGACCGCTTTCCACGAGGGACTTGTAGCCCTCCAATGCGCTGGCATGGGGGTCTTCTTCGCCGCCGAAGAGTTCGCGCATCACCTCGCTACTGGCGTATTCGGTGAAACCCTCGTCCATCCAAGCGAAACGCCCCTCATTGCTGGCCAACACGCCGTAGTACCAGCTATGCACGCTCTCATGCACGCTCACCCCCACCAAACTGCCCAGTCTACGTTTGCCAGTGATCAGTGTGAGCATCGGATACTCCATACCACCGTCCCCCCCCTGCACGAAGCTGTACTGCGGCCATGGGTACACGCCGAAGTGGCTGTTCATGAACTGGAAGCTCTTAACCATGTAAGCGGGTAGCTTGTCCCAATTCTCCTTCAGATCACCATCGCGTTTGCGGAAGAAGTGGAGCATAGGCCCGTTGGGGACTTGTTCCACCGTATGGATGAAAGCCTTGTCCGCGGCCCATGCGAAATCGTGGACGTTGCGGGCACTGAAGCGCCAGGTCAGTTTTTCCCCAGCGGGCCGCACTATTGCCTTCTTCGCGGGATATCCGTGGCCGATCCGTTCCGGGTCCTGCAATACGCCGGTGGCAGCGATGGTGTAGGCACTGTCCAAGGTGATGGCCACATCGAAGTCGCCCCACACCCCGTAGAACTCGCGTCCCACGTAGGGGTATGCGTGCCAGCCGCGTGCATCATACTCGGCCAGTTTCGGGTACCACTGGGCCATGCTGTAGGCCACTCCTTCGGCATTGTCCCGGCCAGTGCGCCGTATCTGAACGGGCACCTGTCCGTGGAAGTCGAACTGTAGTTTGGTGCTCTTGCCAGGAAGCAGCGGCTGGGCAAGCGTGGCCTTCAGCACGGTACCCATGGGTTCCAGTGCGAGTTGCTTTCCGCCTTGCACCATTCGATCCACTACCTGCTCCCCCACTTCGCTCTTGGTGAGCGCCGCGATACGATCGCCCACCCGGCTATCCGGATCTGCTATGGTGCGGGAACGAACGTCCATTTCGCTCCCCGGCCTGAAGGCGTTGAAGTAGAGGTGGAAGAACACCTCGCGAAGGGTATCGCCGCTATTGTTGGTGTAGGAGAGTGTTGTGCTCCCGGTGAATCGATGACTGCGAGGATCCAATTCCACCTGCATGTCGTACTTCACCCGTTGCTGCCAGCGATCGCATTGGGTAAGACCGATCAACGGAGTGCACAGAACAATGACAGCCAGAAGCGGACGGACGGAGATGGGAAGCATGGCCGCAAAACAACGCAGCCCTTCCATACGAAGGGTACGCGCGGTGATAATGATGTTGCGGAACTGGAACTAGGAGAGCAGTCGTTGACGCAGGACGAGTTCCAGATGCTTGTTCGCTTGGACGAGCTTTTCCGTGTAAGCCGCCTGCTCGGCTTCAGACCTCCGGGCGGCGTATGCTTCTTGCACAGCCTTCACCAACTGGTCGTTCACCCACGGTTTGGCGAAGTACTTCGTTACACCGCCATTGTTGACCGCATCTATGACCGCCTCAAGATCAGCATAGGCGGTAACGAGCATGCGGCGCACGTGAGGGTGGCGTTCTTTGACCAAAGCGAGCAACTCGCTGCCCGAGGTCTGCGGCATCCGTTGATCACTGATGACCACATGCACCGTGTGCTGGGCCAACAGCGCCAGCGCCTCTTTGCCGCTGGCGGCCAGCAGGATGCGCATGTTGTGCCGAAAGGCGGCTTGGAAAGCCTGGCGGTTGCCGGCATCGTCGTCCACGAAGAGCACCGTTGGTAGCTCAAGCGGTTCTAGATCACGCGCTACTGCATTCATGGACCGATGGATTGTCGGGCTGTTACGCACACGACCCATCGTGGGTTCGGCTGGCAGATCGTGGACAACTTGTTAATAACTTATGATTGCCTAGCTTTACCCCCACTCTGGAATCTTGGACCGCCTGACCTGACCAACATGAACTCCTTGCTCGAAGCGCTGCGAAGCGCTTCAGCCAACGACCGGGACATCTACCGGCCGTTGTTCTTCCGGACCTCGTCGACGGCCGAAACGGCCGCGCTGGAAGAACTGCTGAAGCGCGAGCCTGTGACCGTGCTCGATCACCTGCACGGGCAGTTGACCGAACTGGTTCGGTCGCTTCATCCTTCCATCAAGTTCACGCCACAGGACTTGGACCGCATGGCGGTCCAGCATCTGGCAGGAGTCCCCTCCGAGCAGTATGGTGTATGGGTGTACTACCCGTGGAACCGGCAATTGGTGCACCTGCTGGACGAGGAGGAGTTCGCTCTGGTGCGGACCGACCGCAACCGGAACAAGATCACCCGGGATGAACAGGCCTTGCTGGCAACACGCAAGGTGGGTGTCATCGGACTTAGCGTTGGCCAGAGTGCGAGCCTTACCATGGCCCAGGAACGCAGCTTCGGTGAGCTACGCCTTGCTGACTTCGACACACTGGAACTGAGCAACTTGAATCGCATACGAAGCGGGGTCCACGAACTCGGTCGTAGTAAGGTCGTCAACACCGCGCGAGAGATCGCCGAGATAGACCCCTTCTTGAAAGTGGTCTGTTTCCCGGAAGGCATCACCGCCGACAACCTTGACCGTTTCCTTACCGAAGGCGGCAACTTGGACCTTCTTGTGGAGGAGTGTGATAGCGTGGCGGTGAAGATACAGGCCCGCCAGAAGGCCAAAGCTCTGCGGATCCCGGTGGTGATCGACGTGGAGCGGTTCGACTTGGAGCCGGACCGCCCTATCCTGCATGGCTTGGTCGACCACCTGGACCTTTCGCTGGCTGCCAAGGCGAAGACCAACGAGGAGAAACTCCCATTCGTGATCCCCATTATCGGCCTCGACACGATGAGTGTGCGCATGAAGGCCAGCATGTTGGAGATCGAGAACACGGTTACCACGTGGCCTCAACTGGGTAGCGCCGTGGTGCTTGGTGGTGCGTTGGTGGCCGAGGTCCACCGACGGATCGCCCTTGGCCAATTCACCAGCAGCGGCCGCTGGTTCATCGACGGCGAAGAGCTCATCGGTGGACCCACACGGGCGGATGGGCACCTGAATTCGACACCCAGCGAGCCTCTGACCAGTCAGGGAATGGCCGAACTAGCCGCACAATGCGAGGGCGAACACTCTACTCCGATCGATCCGGAACAGGCCCGAGCCTTGGTTGATGCGGCGATCTTGGCTCCCAGCGCTGGTAACCTGCAGCCTTGGCGTTTCCTGCTCGACCGGGGTCGACTGTTTGTGTTCCACGATGGAGAGCGTGGCGATTCCGCCTTGGATAGTGGGCGTCTGATCCCAGCGGTGGATGTTGGGACTTGTCTCGAGAATATCCAGTTGAAGGCCGCAGAGCTTGGTCTTGCGACGATCATTCGAGCCTATCCGGTTCCAACAGACCATCGCTTGGCCGCTAGTATCCTGCTCGCGGAGAGGACGATCCCGAAGGACGACCCGCTTGCGAGTTGGATAGGCTCCCGAACCACGAACCGAAAGAAAGGCGATGGCCGTCCCCTACCCCGAGCACTGATGACCGGGATAGAAACGGCTGTTGCTGCCGTGAACGGCTGCGCCGTACACTTTGCGACGGACCGTGCGCAAATGGACCGCATCGGCTTGGCAATTGCTGCGGCAGAGCGAGTGCGCGTCCTGAACCCTATCGGACACTTTGAATTGTTCCGAAAGGAGATGCGCTGGAGCACGAAGGACGCCGAGCGCACCCAAGACGGCCTCGACCTGGCGACCATGGAGTTGAAACTCACGGAAGAAGTAGGATTCCGCGTGGCGGCCGACCGCCGTGCCATGGACCTCCTGCAACAATGGGATACGGGGCAGGCGTTCCAGAAGCTCACTCGAGAGAGCATAGCGAGCGCGTCAGCGCTCATGCTCATCACGTCTGCGAAAGCGGATCGGGCGAGCCTGCTTGAAGCTGGCAGGGCCGTTCAACGGGCATGGCTCGCAGCCACACAAGCGAACCTCTCCGTGCATCCCTGCTCAGCTCCCATCCTGCTTGCACACCACATCCGCCATGGGAACTCCGCCGGATTCTCTAAAAGGGAATGCGATGAAGTGATGCGTTGTTACACTGACCTGGTCCAGGAATTCGGGATCGGTGAACAAGAACCGATCTTCTTGTTGCGGCTATCATTTGGCGGCTCTCCCACATCACGGAGCCTCCGTCGCCCCATCGAGGCGTTCTTTCATACCCACCAAAGCCTGCCCGCTTGATCATGGAAAAGATCTCCATTCGCGCATTCAGAGCGATCGACGACCCCGCGAGTTGCAAACGATTCGCTCATGAACACGCCAAAGTGTTGACCGATCTGGGCGTGGATAGCGTCGTGGTCCCGGACGATTCCTGGGCCCGTGACCCGAATACCTACGTATTCGTTGCAGAGCATCATACGCTGGGTATGATAGCGGGCATTCGGCTGGAGCGCGCAACCCATAGCAGGCCATTGCGCATGCAGACATGCCTCATGAACCTGGCCCCGTCGATCGTACCCGTGCTAGATTCACTGCAACCACAAGGCAACGCCGAACTCTGCGGCCTTTGGAACGCCCACCGATTCTCAGGGAGGGGGGTACCATGGCTGCTGGTGAGTACGGCGGTCGCTTGTGCCAGCCAACTAGGACTGAATAGCATTGTCACCTTCATTGCCGAATACGTGGCTCCTTATGCTGCTAAGGTGGGTTTCTCCACCATGGACCACATCGGCGACCAAGGCCGCTTGGTGTACCCGATCCCTACGATCAAGACGTGGGCCATGGTGCTCGAGGATGCCGTGACGCTTTCCCATGTTGACAATGAAACACGCCAGCGATTGATGAGCCTGCGTACGAGACCCCAACAATTCAGGGTGGAAAGTCCCAAAGGGACGGACCTATTCGTGCTCTATGATCTGTTGCTGGACCAAACCATGGTGACCGGATATGAGGAGGTGATCGAGAGCAGACGGCTCTTTGCCGCCTGACACGAACCTCATCTTGGGTTTGGGCGTAGAACGCGCCCATGTTCAGAACGACGCTTTGCCTTTTCCTGCTACTCGCAACCCTTGAAGGGGTTTCCGGTACGCTGCCGGTCGTTGAATTCAGTGGCGGCAGCACCGGGCGTTCCATCGGCCTCAGTTGTTCGCTGTTGGACGATCCCGATGGAGCCATGTCCGTTGCGGAGGCTGCGAGCACCTCGGGATGGGCTGCATGCTCCGTAGAGGTACCTAACCTATCCGTGTCTCGGGCAGCGCACTGGATCCGCTTCCGGGTGCACAACGCCACCCGGGAACAAGGGGTACACCTATCCATCCCCTATTCGGAGATCGACCAATTGGATATTCATGTTGAACGCTCTGGCGGATATATGCACTTGGCCCACACGGGGCAATCCTTAGCGAAGGGGGGGACACCTGACCGCGAGCATGATTTCATTTTCGAGTTGCCGGTAGAACCGGGCCAGACTGCAGAAGTGTTCATCAGACTTCGTGGTTTCAAAGCGATCCATGTTCCCTTATTGCTCACGGATGCATCCTCCTTCAGCGCCTACAGCGGGCGCCGGAACCTCGCCATGGGCGCCTATGCCGGGATCATGCTGGTGATGGCCCTGTACAATCTGTTCCTATTCTTCTCCATTCGGGAAAAGGCCTACTTGCTCTACCCGCTCTACATCATCGCGATAAGCATAGCGCAATTGACCTTCCAAGGGGTGGGGCCGGCCGACTGGCTAAACGATTCACCGTGGATCGCATCCAGGATATCCATGATCGGAGCACTTATGGCGGTGGTATTCGGCATGGAGTTCAGTCGGCGATTCATCGGCACCAAGCAGCTGCTGCCGCGTATGCACCGCTTCATCCCGATCTTCTATGTGCTGGTTGCCATCATTTTGGGCATCTACGTGTTCGGCGATCCTTGGACCGGTTACAACATGGCTCAGGCGATCTGCGGTGTTACCGCGATCTTCCTCCTTGTGATGTCCATCATGGCCATACGGAAAGGCTCCCGTCAGGCCCGGTTCTTCCTCCTTGCTTGGTCGTTCTTTCTGGTAGGGGTCGTCTTGTTCGTGCTCAAGGATGCTGGGGTCCTGCCGTTCAGTGGCCTTACCCACTATGCCATGACCATCGGCTCCGCCATCGAGGGCGTACTGCTCTCATTCGGTCTTGCAGACAGGATCAACGTGCTGCGTCGCGAGAAGGAGCTATCGCAGGCTCAGGCGCTCGGAATGGCCCAGGAGAACGAACGGCTCATACGCGAACAGAACGTGGTGCTGGAGAAGAAGGTGACCGAGCGTACGCATGCCCTCCAGGAATCGAACGACAACCTGAAACGCACACAGACCCAACTCGTGAATGCCGAGAAGATGGCCTCGCTGGGTCAACTGACAGCTGGCATCGCCCACGAGATCAACAACCCGATCAACTTCATCACCAGCAACGTAGCCCCCTTGCGACGGAACATCGGTGACCTGCTCGATGTGGTGAAAGCCTATCGCAGTTTGGAACCCATGAACGCCGCAGAAGGGCTATCCGCGGTGAAGAAGAAAGAGGGGTCGATAGGCCTTCAGGAATCCATCGAGGAGTTGGACAGCATCATCGACAGTGTGGCCGAAGGGGCATCGCGTACGGCGGAGATCGTTCGTGGCCTGCGGAACTTCAGCCGATTGGATGAAGACGATCTTAAAGATGCCGACCTGAACGACGGATTGCGCAGCACCCTCACCGTCATGGCACCGCAATACCGTGATCGCGTCCAATTCGAACTCGACCTGTCAGACATGCCAAGGGTGGAGTGCTTCCCCGGCAAGTTGAACCAAGTGTTCATGAACATACTCACCAACGCCGCGCAAGCGACATTGGCCCGCGCGGATGGCCGCCCACGAATCGTTTCACTTCGCACAAGGATGCAGGATGAAAGCGTGGAGGTCGCCATCAAGGACACCGGTGTGGGCATGACCGCCGAAGTCCAGGCCCGCATATTCGACCCATTCTTCACTACGAAGGCTGTTGGCGAAGGGACCGGACTTGGTCTGGCCATCGTGTATGGCATCGTGAGTGAGCACAACGGGACCATAACGGTGGATAGCACTCCGGGCGTGGGTACCGAATTCCGCATCAACATCCCCATCCGTCGCGCCCAACGCGACCAATTGCGCGCCTGATGCCCATGACCGAAGAAAGGATCCGTGTCCTCTTCGTTGACGACGAAGAAGGCAACCTGAAGGCTTTCAAAGCCACTTTCCGGCGAGAGATGGACGTGCTCTTGGCCCAAAGCGGCCAGGAGGCACTGGACCTGCTCGAGCGTGAGCACGTGCATGTGATCGTGAGCGACCAACGCATGCCCGGAATGACCGGGAGCGAGTTCCTTGCAGCAGCCCGTGAGCGCCATCCCAGGATCATGCGTATGCTACTCACCGGTTATGCGGACCTGGAGGCGGTGGTGAGCGCTGTCAACAAGGGCGGCATTTACGCCTATGCCACCAAACCGTGGGATGAGAACGACCTGAAGCTCCGTATCCAACAAGCCTATGAACTGTACCAGCTTCGCAACGACAAGGACCGGCTGCTGAACCGCTACAGCCAGGTGTTCGAAGCGAGCGGAGACCCCATCGTGATCGTGGACCATCGCGGGCGTGTCCTGGAGGTCAACAATGCCTGCTCGCGCCTGCTCGGCGTGGCGCGCGAGGAGTTGCTACGCACCCGGTTCACCGATTTCCTGGAAGATGCCGGAGGATTGGTCCAGTCGCTCAAGCGCCACCGATCCGGCAACGAATTCGTGAACGTTGATCTTACACTGAAGACCCCGACGGGCAATGTGATCGATTGCCTGATGACCGCCACCTACCTCGGGCAACAGAACGACCGTAAGGATGTGTTCCAAGCCATCATCAAGGATGTGTCAGACCGGAAGCAGGAGGAGAAACGGTTGCAAAAGCTGAACAGCGATCTGGACAAGCGCGTGGCCGCACGCACCTCTCAATTGCTGGAGACACTCGAGGACCTCGGCTCCTTCTCCTACTCAGTGGCGCATGACCTTCGCTCGCCGCTCAAGAACATAGCCGCGCTGAGCGAAATGCTGCATAGCACAGCGCTTACCGAGAACGGCCAGCAGGATTGTGCGGAATTCGCGGAACGGATACACCGGGGCGCTGCACGTATGATACAACTGGTAGACGACCTCCTGCGCTTCTCACAGACCAACACACGGGAAGTCCAGTTGAAGACCATTCCGCTGGCACCATTGGTGGTAGCCGCTGTGGAGGATATCGTTCCTGAGGAACGGCGAGGACAGGTGACCTGGGCTAT
>WBZX01003182.1_pt1 | contig 10613 bp, 6 predicted proteins | sample 5204211 | NCBI WGS metagenome assembly WBZX01 (sample SAMN12344362, study PRJNA552823) | activated sludge metagenome | biome: Activated sludge suspended growth; feature: Nitrification reactor; material: Wastewater; isolation source: activated sludge from nitrification reactor of wastewater treatment...
GTTCCGGGTTTAACCCTGAGTTTACCGGACGTGAAAATGTGTACCTTTCGGGTTCCATTTTAGGTTTTTCAAAAGATGAGATGGACAATTGGTTTGATGACATAGCCGCTTTTGCAGATATCGGTGAGTTTATGGACCAACAGGTGAAATTTTATTCCAGCGGAATGTATGTCCGTCTGGCTTTTGCTACGAATATTATGGTGGAACCAGATGTAATGGTGATTGATGAGGCGCTTGCTGTTGGGGATATGAGGTTTCAGGTCAAATGTATGAGCGCCATCCGAAGGAAGCAAGAGGCAGGTGCCACCATGCTTTTTGTCAGTCATAATATTAATACGGTGAAAAGCCTGTGTACGCGTGCTATTTATTTGGATGGCGGCAGACTTCAGGAAATTGGCCCTGCTGCTTCTGTTGCCAATAGTTATTTCAAGAAAATGCGGAATGACATTGATTCTGATCTAACGCAAATGAACAAGGGGCTGGCTGCTGCAAGGAGGACTTCAGAGGCAACTTATGTGGAGCCTGCCCAAACAGAAGAACTTGCGAAAGATGGTGATTTATTTGCTATATCAGAAGTGGATATTGAGGGTTTTGAAAAGTCAGCTTCTTTGTTCCGTGTGGGTACGGGGGAGGCCCGCATTTTGTATGCAGAATTGCTGGATGAAAACAAAAACTCCGTGACAAATGTTGAATTTAATCAACCTGTTTGGGTACGGTTTTTGTTTGAAAGTTTTGAGGAAAAAGAATTAACGGCAAATTTTTATATATTGGATGACAAAGGTATACCCATTACAGGCTCAAATTTAATACTTTCCGGCCACCCTCTTTTGCATGTACAGAAGGGGGATAAATATTTGGTAGAGTATTACCTTTCAGCTTTACCTTTACAGGATGGAATTTATTCTCTTAATGTCAGCCTGATTGAGCCTACTGCTGCTACAATTAATTCTCCTTCTATTTTTGTGGATTACATTGAAAATGCAGTTGTATTTAATATGTCTCCTTATAGGCCACATAAGGTGTGGGCAAAATTTTTTCTATTTCCAACAGTTGAAGTCAGAAAATTGTAAGTAGTTGTCTTGAGCTAATCTTGTTCCAGAAGATAGATTGTACTATTGCAAATCGGAGCGTAACTTTTGTATAAAAAAATATTACAGTGGCTGCTAAAGTCTGATAGTTCTGAATACCTTTCGCAGTTTATCCCAATTATTGCAAAGTGGCTGGCTCGAATAGGCAGTATTAATGAAGCTTGGGTGAAGCCCGAAACATACAGATTGTTTCAGGAAAACGGTTTTCACGTAGTACGCAACCATTATTACGGAGCATTGCCTGATACGAGGAAATTGAACGAGAAATGGTGGGAAAACACCCCGTACTTGCTGGCATATAACAAAATAAAAAAAATGGATGTTGATAAGGAACTTTCAAAGATTTTGCGTTGGGCAGATGAGTTAGTGGTGCTGCCGAAAGAATCAAAAAGCGGCTTTTATTGGGATAATGATATGTTCCCTCCTCTGGATGCAATTTCTTTATATGGAATGATCCGCGAGTACCAACCCAGAAAAATACTTGAGATTGGTTCAGGCTTTTCAACCGAAATTGCCTTGTTTGCCGCCAGCCATACGAAAACAGCAATTCACTGCGTGGAGCCATATCCCAGCAAACAACTGCTGGCAAGGGAAGCTGAGTTGACAAAATTAACCAGGCTTCCTATTCAAGAAGTGCAGCCGGATGTGTTCACGGAATTACAGGCTGGCGATTTTCTTTTTATTGATACAACCCATACAGTGAAAATAGGCTCAGACGTTAACTATCTAATCTTTAATGTGTTGCCCAATATAAAGCCAGGGGTTTTTATTCATATACACGATATATTTCTGCCTTACGAATATCCCAAGCGATGGTATGACGACATCTCTATTTTTTGGAGTGAGCAATATTTGCTGTTAGCTTATCTTTTGGACAACCCAACTGTTGAGATTGTTCTGCCAAATTACTTTATGTCCATTAAAGAAAAGGATTTCTTGCGCGAACGGTTGAAAGAATTTGATATTTGGAGTTTAACAAAAAACCTTGGTGGGGCTTCAGGTGCCAGCATGTGGCTGAGAAAACTATGATAATTTGTTTTAGCTCTATAGCATTAAGACAAAATTTTCACGAATCTATTAAAAAGTTGTATGTATTTAACTAGATGAAAGTAAGGAAAAAACTTGGTCAAGGTATTTCTTCATGCGACCGGGCGATCAAGAGTAATAAGGAAGATAACTATGCCACAAAGTAAGCAAGAATTGGATGAGTTTTATTCGACAGAAGATCCTTGGGGATATTACAACAATCCGCACGATGCCACACGCAAAGCCCGTATTTTGGCTGCCCTGCCACAGCGGGGTTATGAAGCGGCTCTTGATATCGGTAGTGGTAATGGGTTCATCACGAATGCACTGCCAGCTCATCAAGTCCTTGGACTGGAGTTTAGTGAGAAGGCTGTGGCGTGGGCAAATGAACATGCTGCTTCGCATGTTAAATATGTCAGCGGTTCGTTGTTTGATATCCCAGATTTGAATTTGCCTCCAATGGATTTGATTGTTATCACCGGTGTGTTATACCCTCAATATCTTGGTAAAAGTATACGCTTAGCCTATGCCTTGATAGATAGTGTCTTAAAGCCTGGCGGTATTCTATTATGTTCGCATATTTATGAATGGTATCAGGCTCGTTTCCCATACCTTACCCTCAGCCGCGAATATTTCGCCTATCGTGGGTTCTCCCAGGTGCTGGAGGTTTATACCAAATGATTCTCACTTATCATAAAGTGTTCCCAGAAGTCAAAACCATCTGGTGGGTTACTCCAGATAGTTTTTACCGCCAAATGTCTGATCTGCGTTCGAAGAAAGTTGTCTATCTGGATGACTACGATCCAACAGACAAAAACCAGGTTGTCATCACTTTCGATGGCGTTTATAAAGATATCTGGAAATATGCCGTTCCCATTTTGCAGTATTTTGGTTACCCATTTGAGCTTTTTATCATCGGCCAGACGATTGGTAAGGATAATGCGTTCGACACTGTGGAACCACTCACAGAGTTTGCGGACGTAGAAACTCTTAGAAAGATGGTCGCGGCGGGGGGACGCTTGCAGTGGCATTCCTGGTCTCATGCGCGGCTGACGGGTGTTACCGAACCATCAGTATTTGAAAAGGAATTAACCGCACCGGAAGAGCTGCGTCAACTATGCCCGAATGGTTTTAATTGGTATGCCTATCCTCATGGAGAGCGGGATGCCCTGTATCGCGGGCAGGTTGCTTCGCGCTATGTAGGCGCTCTTGCCTGTGACGATGGTAATGATGCGGATCGCTACGATCTTAACCGTGTCACTGTATTTGAAGATAGTCGCTTTTCTAAAAGTTCCGTTTCATTGATCATTGCTTGTTATAACTATGGGCATCTAGCAGCTGAAGCGATTGAATCAGCCCTGTTGCAAACCTATTTACCAGAAGAGATTCTTTTTATTGACGATGCGTCCTCTGATAACTCAGTGGAGGTAGCTCGCCGCTGTGAACCTCGTATTCGTGTGGAGGTGAATGAGAAAAATTTAGGAGTGGTTGAAAACTTTCGCAAAGCGGTGGAAATGACAACAGGTGACTATATCGTCTTTTTAGGTGCAGATAATCGTTTTCGCAGCGATTATGTAGAAGAGAGCAAGGCCATTCTTGATGCCAACCCGGAAGTGGGGGTTGTGTATTCTCACTTTGCTTTATTTGGTGATAGGGCTGCTGTGGAAGCAGCAAGAATGGGTGCTGAACCGCATTCAACAGCCTCAGGTATATTTATCCACACATTCCCGGCTAACCCAGAGGTGGATATTAAGAAAAAGAATTATATACATGGTTCTTCCATGTATCGACGAGAGGCCTATGATCAAGTTGGTGGGTACCGTCAGGATACTTTGCCTGAAGACCATTCTATTTTTTCACGTATGCTTGATCATGGTTGGAAAGCTCGTTTGCAAGATGCTGCATCATTGGAATACCGTCAACATTCCAAAGATCAAGTTAATCACCTTAAAACATATGAGATTGAGAACGTATATTTACGCTCACAATATGCTTCACTTCATGCTGGCTATGAAAAATTGAGCAAACAGCATGCACATCTTAGTGAAAGCTATGCTCGTCAAAGAGACGAGTTGACGAGTATTCGTAAAAGTCGCGCATGGAGGTTTGCCCTATTGTTTAGTAAAGCGTATCAGATGTTATTTCCTCATGGGAGTTGGCGAAATCGACTTTTTGAGAGCACTGTAACATTGGTTGTACGAGTGATACGTAAAATAAAAAACCTGAGTTTGAAAAGTAATGAGATTCTTTTACTCGAATCGGGCTTATTTGATTCAGACTGGTATGTGGAACATAACCCTGAAGCACAGAAGACGGAGATGGAGCCGGTTAATCATTATTTAGCTTCAGGTGGTTTTAAAGGATTTGACCCAAGCCCGCTATTTTCAAGCCAGTCTTATTTGAATGCTTACCCGGATGTAAGAAATGCAGGTATAAATCCTTTGGTTCATTATCTTCGCACTGGGCGTAAGGAAGGACGAAAACCTACTCCATCTCAATACGCTGCGGATAAATAGGGGTTTATTTCGAAAAATTACTTCGTTTAAGCTCAGCACGATAGAATTTAAATGGTTAAGTCTAAGAACTGAAAAGAGAGAGCGGCGTATATGCCTAAACTTAATGATCCCCCTTTGGATGTCAATATGCCAGAGGTACCTGATGATAAAAATAGATTGATTCCAACTGAAACTAAGCTTGACCAAGGTATAGCAGTGAGAACAAAAAAAACTACATTAACCGGGCTGCCTGGCAGCAAGAAAGGAAAAATTCGTTTTTGGGTGATGTCAAAACTCCGCTCTATTGCAGACAGGTTTTTCCCTTCAGGCACTTTGAGACGTCAAATTGTCAGCAAAATAGTTGCTGTGATTCGAACGTTGATTGTGGAAGGTCCTAGGGCTTTGTTCTATAAAGTATTACGTTTTTTTAGACCTGGTAGATATGGGGCTAATTTGACGGCATCAAATTTATCAGTGGCAGGGGATACTTCTGTCCTTGTGGATCAGGTTTGGGAAAAAAGAACACCCACCCTTTCCATGTTCACCTCTGCTGATGCTCCTATATTTGTATTGCCGGAAGATATACGTGAGCGTGCTTTGCAAACCCTGCAAGGACACCCTGTTACTATTTCTGTAATTATTGCAACATGGAACAGATCTTATACAATATGCGAGACCATCCAATCTGCATTAAGGCAAAGTTACTCCCCAGCGGAGGTGATTGTTTCTGATGATGGCAGTACAGACAATACTCTGAATATTATCCGGAACACTTTTCCCGCAGAACTGGCTTCCGGAAGATTAATATTGCTTGAGAATTTGCATGAAGGCGTTAGCCATACTCGAAATAGAGCTCTTGAAATTTCAACCGGAAATATAATTACTTACTTGGATAGTGATAATATATGGCAAGATGATTACTTGCTAATATTGGCCGCTGTGTATTCTGAAAATGATGAGGTTTGTACTGCGTACGCCGGTTTGCACTCCATCAATTTAAACGAAGGTATCGAAAAGATATTATTTGAAAAATATGATCGTGGGGTTTTATTAACGCGAAATTTTATTGATCTAAACGTATTTTCTCATCGCCGAAGTGTATTGCAACAACAGGGTATGTTTGATCCATCCCTGACTCGTTTGGTAGACTGGGAACTAATTATTAGATATACACGCCATTCTCCTCCGGCCAGAATCCCATACATTGGCGGGGTTTATAGGCTGGATAAAGATGGACTAAAAAATATTACCTTCACCCAGCCTTTGGCGTCAAATTTGAAATATGTGTACGACAAACACATTTCAGAAAGGCTTGAGCTTGGCCTTGTTCCATTAAAACTAGGGTATGTGATATGGGATTTTCCCTCGCTATCGCAGACTTTTGTGATGAATGAATTACGCTGGTTGATAAAAAGTGGCTATGATGTCAATGTTTATTATCGTGTTATGCCGGACCAGAAATATCCTTTAGATTTTTCTGTCAACGCATATCCGGTAAGTGGAGCGGAGCACCTTGCTGAGTTACTTGTTCAGCATGAACGCAATTATTGTCACTCGCACTTTGTTTATCCGGCGGTAACATTACTGACATTTCCGGCTTGTAAGAAAACAGGAATACCTTTCACTTTCATGCCGCATGCTGTTGATCTCTTCCATAAGGATAATTTACAGAGAAACCTTGTAGGAGAGATATCCAGTCATGTGTTATGTAAAAAGGTGTTTGTCTATGGCGAATATCACAAAAAATTCCTTATAGATAAAGGGGTGCCTCCAAGTAAGGTAGCTTTTGCATTTCAAGCGGTTGATATTTCTGGAAGTGGGGAAGCAGTTAATGTGGAACAGAAAGACGAGAAATACAGCGGAATAGTTATCGCAAGGTTTATCGAAAAAAAAGGAATTAAGTATCTTCTGCAAGCTGCCAAACTGTTGGAGAACTTGCCAGTTAGTTTTGATATTTATGGTTTTGGCCCACTGAAGGAAAGTTATGAAGAGCAAATCCGAGATTTGGATTTAAAAAACTTAAGGCTCCATGGCGAGCTTAATGGCGAAGAAGAATTAAACTATGCTTACGAAAGAGCGGATTTTCTTGTTGTTCCAAGCGTTATAGCTGAAAACGGCGATATGGATGGCTTTCCAACAGTAATTCTTGAAGCCATGGCAAGAGGACTTCCTGTTATCACAACTAATGTCTCAGCAATTCCTGATTATGTTATCAATTCAATTAATGCTCTGCTAATAGTTCCTGCAGACTCTCAAGAACTTGCTAACGCTGTTATAAAATTAATGAATATGCCTGTAAATGAACGGGCGGCAATGGTATCTCGTGCAAAGTTTTTGATACAAACTAAGATTGGTATTGATAAAACGATGCAAATGTTGTTGGACGTTTGGCTAAACAGAACCGTTGATATCGTTTTAGTGACATACAATACAAAAGAGTATGATTCTAAAAACGAAACCATGGAAATTATTAATCGCGTTTTGAAGAATACTTCGTCGCCATATAACTTGTTGATAGTTGACAATAACAGCGATGTTGATTTTGTAGATGATATACAAAAGATGATTGCCGGCCTCGAAAATGTAAGCCTTTTACGGAAGCAGAGAAATGTTTATCTTGGCCCAGCTACTAATACGGCGATGCGCTTGGGTAGGTCAAAATATGCAATTTATCTTTGCAGTAAAGAAGGATTTATTAAGACCTATGGTTGGGAAAGGTCGCTGCTTCATTTTATTCAGCAAAGTGATGAAGTGGTTTTGGCTGGCTACAAAAGTTACCTGCCAAAGTATGTGCGTGGAAGTGATCTGACTAATCACCCCGATTTTTCTAAATTCCGTAATCAGGAATTTGCTCGAGAGAATCCGTCAAGAATTTTTAAGCATATACAAGGCGGTGTGTTTATCTTGGATCGAGAAAAATTCCTACAAGAAGGCGGTTTCAATGATAATATTCCTCAGGCCAATATGGATGTGGAGCTATCATACTATTTGGAGAGTAAAGGGTATAAGCTCGCGAGCATTCCTTCGGTTGTGTCTATAACTACAAAAACTAGGCCTGTGATAAGGTCTTTAATTGATGAGAATACTGTTGTGGCCCACCCACTTACTATTGATAATGTTAACCAGGAACTGGATGGGTTTGGCGCAGACGGAATGTTCCGATGCAATATTTGCGGTTGGATGGGTGGCAGGTTTGATGAAGTAGACGGCACTGATTCAATCTGTCCAGATTGCCAATCTACGGGCTTTGGACGTGCGGTTTTTCGTTTGTTAGCCTCCGACCATCATGCTCATAGAGGGATGAAACTAGTTGCATTATGTAGCGACTCTTCATTGATTCAAGAAGCTAAATATATGTTTGCAAGCGTATCTCAATACTCTAGCCTTACAGAGTTTGAAAAGTATTTGCAAAATAACCCTGGTCAATTACACTGTGTCATAATTGATGCCCGCCTTTTGCAGAGGTATTCAGTTAAATCGATGTTCTCTTTGATAGCTAGCGCTCTTACTGGAGATGGTTTGTTAATTTTTTCAGATGATTTTTCTGAAGACTACAGTATGATGCAACTTAATGATCATAATGGATATAGAGTGTTTGATGGAGATATTGAAGGCGTTAGGTTTAGCGCGGAGGTTTTTGATTATCAAAGTTATTGGTTGCAATTGGGAGCAGTTCGTTTATGGAAGCTGATAAAGCAGTAAATTTAGCTAATCGATATAAGAAGACAAAGAGGAATGCTTGAAAATCGCTATTTTAGGCGCAGGTTCTTTTATTGGTAAGAATCTTTCCTGGGATTTGTCATTACACTCCGATATTGAGGTTTGGGCTTTTTACAGGACAATGGATGGTTTTTTGGAGAAATTGGGTGCTAGGGAAAACGTAACATTAAAAAAATTTGATTTTTCGACCCCATCTTCTTATCGTGATGACGCTTTTTGGAAAAGTGTTGATCATGTGGTGTGCTTGGTTAGCTATTCAAAACCCTCTACCTATGACCATGATCCTATTCTTGATTTTAAAAAGAATGTAATACCTTATATGAATTTTCTGAAATATCTGCAAGGCAGGTATTTTGGCCATGTTATTTATTTTTCATCCGGTGGAACTGTGTACGGGAATCAAAAGGCTGGATTGCCAATTCCCGAATCAATACCAGTTGATCCCTTTAGCTCCTATGGTATGAGCAAGGTGTCTATTGAATTGCTGGTAAGAAATGTAGCTGCTGCCTCTGGTTTTCATTCTACTATCCTGCGTTTGGGAAATCCAATTGGGCGTTGGCAAGTCTTACGAGATGGTCAAGGACTAGTGCCTAGTTTGATTAAATCCCTGAAAACTAACAGCAAATTTACGCTGTATGGTGGCGAAACCGTACGCGACTATTTTGATGTGCGAGAAATATCCACCGGGCTTGATTTGATTCTTAGAAAGGAAAAAGTTTGGGATAATATCTATAATTTTGGCTCAGGTAAGGGCAGAACTGTCCATGATATAATAAAAGAATTCGAATTTATTACTGAAAAAAAAATCCATGTATTGAACCAATCAAAACGCGATTTTGATATTGGATATAATGTGCTCGATTGTGATAAATTGCTAAAGGCTATTAATTGGACCCCCAAATCCCAGGTTGATGGGGCAATTAGAGATGCGTTATATGAACTTAATTAGTGAGGAAAGATGAAAACTTGCGTGATTTGCGGTAATGATAAATTTGGATTAGGCCCAAATGGCAGAAAAAGTTTTGATGGCGTTTCACTCCCAAGATGTACAAAGTGCCAATCTTTGGAGCGACACAGAGCTTTGCGTGAGTTCTGGAATCGTTTCCCAAAAGAATTCTTGAAAGATAAACAAGTCTTACAATTTTCTCCAGATCGCTCGGTAGAGTCTGGCTGGTTCAAGAAATACGAAGTCAGTACGTTTGATGGCGAGAATTCTCTGGATTTACAGAACATAGACCGTCCAGATGCAAACTATGATGTGGTGATTTGTGTACATGTTTTGGAACACGTGCAACATGACCAGGTCGCAGTACAGGAAATGTTGCGTGTAATTAATAATACTGGGTTTATTGTCCTTGCCATTCCTGCTCCATTCCATCGTGAAAAAACAGTGGATTGGGGATTCCCAAAGCAGGAAGAACATGGCCATTATAGAGTGTATGGAAAAGATGTAAGGATATTATTACTAGATAAGGTGGTTGGTGAGGACTTCTACATTCAAGTTTTGATTGAAGATACCGCAACAGGCTCACAGGATTGCGTCTATTTGTTAACAAAGGATAGAAACGCAACTATGAAGTTGAAGGACTTGATGAAAGGCTGGATTATTGAGTCTTGAGTTTAACGGTTTTTTACTATGTAGCCAGTTGATCATGTCGAATCTTTGATAACAGGCATTAGATTGTGTAGATAGAGTTTATATTGCGCGCGCCGTTGCTCTCCATCATTCTGGTTGTTTGGAACAATCAATATTATTTATTTGACTCTTTGAGCGCTTTAGCTAAACAAACTTTCCAAGATTTTGAGGTTGTCCTATTAGACAATGGGTCATCTACAAAAAAATACATTACTGAATTGCGCGAGAAATACCCACATCTAAATGTCATTGAAGAGCTAGAATCAAATAGGGGGTTTGCAGTTGCAAACAACATCGGCGTTCGCCTTGCTTATGGAAAATGGATTGTCCTCCTCAATGTTGATGCATTCCCTGAGCCAGATTGGCTTGAAAAGCTTGTGCATGCTGCAGAACAAAACCCGCACTATAGTATGTTTTCTTCGCGACAGATACAATATAATTCGCCAGAGCATCTGGATGGCTCTGGCGATGCTTATCATGTTAGTGGGCTTGCATGGCGAAATTATTATAATTATCCCTCAGATAAATATGGTTTTGAACAGAAGGATGTATTCAGCCCTTGTGCTGCTGCTGCGTTATATTCTCGTGAAGAATTTCTGAAGGTAGGCGGGTTTGATGAAGATTATTTCTCCTACTTTGAAGACGTAG
>WBZX01003183.1_pt1 | contig 10611 bp, 9 predicted proteins | sample 5204211 | NCBI WGS metagenome assembly WBZX01 (sample SAMN12344362, study PRJNA552823) | activated sludge metagenome | biome: Activated sludge suspended growth; feature: Nitrification reactor; material: Wastewater; isolation source: activated sludge from nitrification reactor of wastewater treatment...
GAGAAATTCTTTGACTTCACGCCCCCGTTCGCCGACCAGCGCGATGACGCGGATATCCGCCTGCGTATACCGGCTGATCATGCCCAGGAGCACGCTTTTCCCTACACCCGAACCAGCGAACACCCCGATCTTCTGGCCTTGGCCGCAGGTCAGCAAGGCATTGATCGCTCGAATACCAAGATCGACGGGTTGCGTGATTCTGGCCCGATGCAAGGGATTGAGTGGTGCTGCGTACAAGGGAACACGCACGTCGCTGCGCAGCGGCGGCAGTCCGTCCAACGGATGTCCGAGACCGTCAAAAATACGCCCGAGCATCTGAGGGCCGACGGGTACGGATGCGACATGGCCTTTCATCACCACGCGACTGCCTGGTCCGATCCCCTGCATTTCCCCCAATGGCATGAGCAACACGCGATCTTCCCGAAACCCTACGACTTCCGCCATCACGGAGCCGTGGCCGCCCTCGCGGGTGATTTCACAGACCTCCCCGACAGAAGTGAAGGGCCCCGACGCTTCAATGACGATACCCACGGCCTGAGCGACCCTGCCCGTGACCGATAGGGGTTCGACCTGTTCCAACCGTTCGCTAAGCTTCACCGGCGTCCCGCTTTCGTAAGGCTTCGCCCAGCCGCAACAACTGCGTGTCCAAGGTCGCATCGATCAACAGGCTCTGCGCTTGAACGAAACATCCTCCAGGACTGACGGCGGCGTCCGTCTCGAACTTTAAGGTCAACATTCCATGTGGCGTCTGGCTGAGTGCCGTTCGTGCCGATTCGAGCACCGCGAGATCCGAAGGATGCACCCGCACACGCACGAGACCGCTCTCGTGCAGATGGGCGAGCGCGGTTCGGACTTGCGCCGCGATCAGGTCGCGTTTTTCGGTGACGGTGTCCCGCACCACCTTCTGTGCGATCATAAAGGAGAGCGAGGCGATTTCCTCTTCGACCGTCTCATGAAGGCTCTGCCAGGTTTCTTCCAGACGCGTCATCAGGGACGTTACGAGATTCTGCTCCCGCTGGCGAGCGGCAGCCACTCGTTCGGTCGAACGTTTTTCACCTTCCGCCACTCCCCGCTCAAACTCGGTGAGATCCTCGGTGCCAAACGGTCTATTACCGCGGCTGAAATCAGCCAGTGGGACCGGACGCAATTGAATGTTGCCGGATCGAATCAATGTGCGGGTGAGCACGGTATTTTCCTGCCGCAGCCGGTAGAGTTCGAGGAGTCTGGAGACCGCCAGCCTCACCAATTCGACTTGAAACGGTTTGGTCAGGAAATCCGCCGCCCCGGATTTCATGGCTCGAACGGCGAGCTCGATATTGCCGTGGCCCGTCATCACGATTCCGAGCAGGCGATTGTCGATGTCGAGTGCCTGCTGCAGGAATGCGATTCCATCGGCACCCCCGAGCTGCACATCGACGATCACGACTGCAATCGAGCGTGTCCGGAGATGACTCAGCGCTTCCTGAACGGAGCCGGCGGTGAGCACAGGATGCCCCGTGGGCTCCAGCATCTCAGCCAGCAGCAGGCAGATGGACGGCTCGTCATCGACGATCAAGACGGCCCGCGGCGCCAACTCCTTCTCTGACTGGGCCGATGCCGCGTTTGAAACGCCCGTGCCCACGGCTGCGGTTCCCATTTACAATAACTCCTCGCCTCCGCCGCCTCCGATGACGATGCGGCCTTCCTCCTCGAGTTTGCGACAGACTTTGAGGATATTCTGCTGCGATTTCTCGACATCCGATACCTTGACCGGCCCGCGTGTCTCCATGTCCTCCTTGAGCATTTCTGCCGCCCGGCTCGACATGTTCTTGAGGAATTTCTCCTTGATTTCGGGCGTGGCGCCCCGTAGCGCGATCGGCAGGTCTTCTTTGCTGATCTCCTTCATGAGCTCTTGCATGCCGCGCGAATCCAGATCCACCAGGTCGTCGAAGACAAACATCAACGCACGGATACTTTCCGCCAAGGCCTGATCGCGTTCGGTAATCTTCGCCATGATGGCGCCCTCGGTATTCTTATCGACGCGGGTGAGAATCTCCGCCATCAGTTCGGCTCCGCCGACCGACATGCTCGACATCCCCATCGAAGCCGACAGAATTTCCTGCAAACTGTCGCTGAGCTCGGCCAGCACTTCCGGCTGCACCTCTTGCATGGTCGCCAGCCGGAGAGAGACGTCGGCATGCAAATGCACCGGCAGGAGAGCCAGAACGGCGCTCGCTTGCTCGGCTTCCATTTGCCCTAAGCACACGGCAATGGTCTGCGGATGTTCGATCTTGAGAATCTGCGCCACCGTACGAGCATCGACCCATTTCAACGCATCAATGCCAGGATAGGTTTTCGTATTCAGGGATTCCATCATCCGCGCCGCTTTTTCCGGGCCCAGCGCTTTTTTGAGGATGGCTTCCATGAACTCCCGTCCTTCGAATTGCACCTCGCCGGTGGAACTTGCCTGTTCAAACTCCGCAATCACGCTATCTTCCTCCTGCTTCGTGATATTCGCGGTTTCCTTCATGAATTCGCCGAGCTTGCGAATATCTTTCGGGTCGAGCGTTTTCATGACCGCGGCTGCGGCCTCTTCGCCGATCGCTCGAAGCAGAATGGCGGCTTTCTGTGCGCCGCTGAGTTCTTTGTTCACAGCCATATCGGTTACGCGTTACTTTTCAGCCACTGTTTGACCACGACGGCGGTGTTCGCCGGATTGTTTTTCGCCATGTCGAGAATCTGACCGGGCTGTTTTCCGGAAATGGCGGCCTCGACTTGCCCAACCGAGGCCGGCAGGGCCGGCGTCTCGCCGCCGGTTGCGGCCGGGGCCGATTGGACGAGCATGACCATCAGCGGACGGACCACCATGAAGAGAATCAGGAAGAACAACAGTCCACCCACGGCATAGCGGATATAGGGCATCCAGGCCTTCGTGCTGTCAGCCGCAGCTTCTACACCTGCGCCGACCGGTTCTTCCACTCCCAGACCGAACTGGATACTGACCACTTCGACCTGATCTTGGCGTTCAGTGGAATAGCCCATGGCTTTCTTGACGATCTCTTCGATGCGCTTCATTTCTTCCTCTGAACGAGGCACGTACTTCTTCGGTTGGTCCGCGGCGCCCTCCCCTGCCTTCCCGCCCTCATACGTCCCATCGACCAGAACGGCGACAGACAGCTTCTTGATGGTGCCGGTCGGCTCGACGATGCGGGAGACGGTCCGGCTGATCTCGTAGTTGACCGTCTCATTCTTCGTTTGATTGTTGTTCGAACTCGTTTGCCCGCCTTCGCCTTCCGCACCGCCGGGCACATTCGATTCCACTCCCGGTACACCGCCGGAAGTCCCGTTGACGCCGCTGGACTTTTCCTGTCCACGCTGCTCGCTGCGGACGACTTGGCCATTCGGGTCATATCGCTCTTCGGTCGTCTCGATTTTCCGGAAGTCGAGCACACTCGACACCCGGACCACGGCCTTGTTGACCCCGACAATGCGTTCCAACATGGTTTGAATGCGTGTCTCGATGTCTTTCTCCAGTGTCCGTTGATATTCCATTTGAGTGCCTGACAGGCCTGCCGATTCGTCGCTGGAGGAGTTCGAGAGCAGGTTTCCGTGGCCATCGACCACGGTCACGTCTCGAGCCTGGAGCCCTTCCACACTACTGGAGACGAGGTGCACCACGCCCTGAATCTGAGCCTTGGATAAGTTCTGGTTGGAGCGGAGGGAGACGACCACCGACGCGCGGGCGCGATCCTGCTCGGTCGCGAAGAGCCGGCGTTCAGGAATCGCTAGGTGCACACGGGCCCGTTCGACTTCCGGCATCTGGGTGATCGTGCGGGCCAGTTCGCCTTGGAGCGCGCGCCGGTAATTCAACTTCTGCACAAAATCCGACATGCCCATGGTGGTGCGATCGAAAATTTCGTATCCGACTCCGCCGCCGTGAGGAAGACCCTGCCCGGCCATTTCCAGTCGCAAGTCATGCACCTGCGCATTGGGCACAAGGATGGTCGTCCCGCCGTTCGTCGTCTCATAGGGCACTTTGGCGTCTTTCAACTTGTCGATGATGCCCGCGGCATCATCGGTAGCCAGATTCGCAAAGAGCACCTGCATGTCCGGCTGTTGAGTCCAGAGCGTCACAGCCACCAGGCCGGCAATGGATCCGGCGAGGGCGAGCAGAATGATGAACCGTTGGTTGATCGTGAACTGGCTGAATTTTGAGAACATATGCGGTGCAATCCTTTATGCGTGAGAGCCGCGCGGAAGACTGTTCGCTAAATCTGCATCCGTTGGATTTCTTCGTAGGCCGTCACGAGTTTGTTTCGCACCTGCATCATGAGCTGAAAGGAGGCATCCGCCTGTTGCAGCGCCACCATGGTTTGGTGAATGTTCGTGTTTTGCCCGGTCACCAACGACTCCACGGCCTGGCTCGCCCCTGTTTGGGCGTCGTTGATATGCCCGATGGCTTCTTTCAATGACCCCAAAAAGTTGGCGCCCCCGGCCTCGCCGGCAGACCCCGCTTGCTGGAGCCCGGGCGCTTCGATCGGCTTGATGAGATTGGCACCGGCGATGTGCAGATCGGACATGACTACCTCCCGATTTCCAGCGCGCGATTCCACATAGTGCGGGTCGCGTTGACGGCTTGCACATTGGCTTCATAGGCTCGAGATGCACCGATCATATTGACCATCTCTTCCATGACGTTCACGTTCGGCATCGTCACGAAGCCCTTCTTGTCAGCGTCTGGATGTCGCGGATCGTACACCGTCTGACCCGGTTTCTGATCTTCGATGACCCGCGCGACTTTCACCCCATCCAAGGCATGCCGGCCGGCCCCTTTAGACACCTGCGTGAACGCCTTCTGAAACGCTGACGATACGGGCGCCGCCTGAAACACGACATCACGGCGACGATACGGCCCCCCGGCGCTGGTTTTGGTGGATTGCGCGTTTGCCAGGTTGCTGGCAATCACATTCAACCGATGGCGTTGTGCATCAAGTGCCGATACGGAGACCGCGAGACTATCTGATAAATCCATCACACACCTCGTTATGGTTCGCCCGTGACCCGACTCATCGCATTAGTGTCTCGTGGAAGCGGCTACCGTCCTTCACGAATGGCATTGAGAAGGCCTTTGAATTTCATACTAATGATGGTTGCCGACGTGTTGTACTGCTGCGCATTGTCCGACATCTTGGCCATTTCCAGTTCGATGTTCACCGAGTTGGCATCTAACGGCAGATCGCCGGCGGGCACTTCTTCGATGCGACCTTGCACTCGTTGAAAACCAGTGCCCTTCGGCCCGATGTGCTGCTGATGGGTTGAGACCAGGGTGATCGGCAGTTTGCCCTGCTGCGCATTCGCCAGGGCCTGACCGAAGTTCAAATCCGTGGCGCGGTACTTTGGCGTTTCTTCGTTGGCAATATTCGCGGCGATGACCTGCTGCCGGGCTCCGCGCAGATCCAATGAACGTTCGAGCAGCTGCATGGTCCTGTCAAAAATTGTCATGGTCCACACTCCGTAGAAAGTTCGGTCCTCAACGGTGCAAGCTATGTACCCCGTACGGATCGAGAGTTCCCTGGCATCTCCCGCATCTGTTTGCCGATCCCCGTTCAGGCCTCACCAGGCAAATATGTCTCGAGGGGGAAAATTTTGCCCAGTGGCGCGTGATTGGATTCAGGATTTCTCCGCCTCCACTTGATAGCCGAGATCACGATATTCCCGTAATTTATTGCGCAACGTGCGGATACTGATCCCTAACTCCTTGGCGGCATGGGTACGATTGTCTTTCACTCGTGCCAGGGTCTTGAAGATCAGGTCTCGTTCCATTTCCCATAACGATCCGTGGGCCGACGGGGCGACCAGTGTTTCCACGGTTTCGATCGGTTGCATGGGAACCGTTCCATCCCCCGGCATCAAGTGATCGACGTCAACCGCGTTTCCGGTTGTCACCAAAATGGCGCGTTCCATGACATTTTCAAGCTCGCGCACATTCCCCTTCCAGGTCCGCTGCTGGAGATCCGCGATGGCGCGTTCGGACAAGGTCGGAACGGTCAGGCCGTTGCGCTGCGCCGACGAACGGAGAAAATGCCGTGCAAGGAGTGGAACGTCGCCCGGTCGTTCGCGGAGCGGCGGCACCGTCACCGGAAACACATTCAAACGGTAAAAGAGATCCTCCCGGAATCGCCCTTGTGTCACCTCGTGGTAGAGCGAGCGATTCGTCGTTGCGATCACACGGATGTTGACCGGGACCGGTTCGCGGCCCCCGATGCGATCGACCTCACGTTCTTGCAATACCCGCAAGAGTTTCGATTGCAGGCCCAAATTCATTTCGCTGATCTCATCGAGAAACAACGTGCCGGTATGGGCCATTTCAAACTTGCCCAACTTTTTTTGAAGCGCTCCGGTAAAAGCGCCCCGCTCATGGCCGAACAACTCGCTCTCCAGCAAACTGTCCGGAAGCGCGGCGCAATTGAGGGCCACAAAGGGACGATGCGCGCGGGGGCTTCTCGCATGAATGTAGCGCGCGAGTAACTCTTTTCCCGTGCCGCTTTCGCCGCTGATCAAAACCGTGGCTTGGCTGGCGGCGACGCCTTCCAATGTCGTGAGTAGCCGAATCATGCCGGGGTCCTGCGTCAGGATCGCGCGCGCTTCCAATGTTGCAGGAGCAGTCTGATCATCCGGCTCTGTGGTGGCTTGTAGATTGACGATCACCCGCTCGAGCAGATCGGTGGAAAAGGGTTTTAAAATATAATCATTCGCGCCATATTTCATCGCCTCCACGGCAGTTTCGACAGTGCCGTACGCAGTCATGAGAATGATAAAGGTGTGGGGCGCTTTCTGTTTGAGCGCTTTGACAAGTTCGAGTCCGTTCAGGCGCGGCATTTTCAAGTCGGTCACCACCAACCAGGGTTTCAACCGCTCGACCTGCTCGATCGCATCGGCCCCATCGATGGCACTGCGGACTTGGTACCCCATTCGACGCACCGTTTCCGCCAACGCCGTCCGCATCGATGGTTCATCATCGACGATCAAGACCATGCGGGCCTCCTCGGCTGCAGCTGAAGGTCCCTGTAAGGCTGGTTGCGCGCTCATTCGTACCTCTTTTCTTCGGTGACACCCGTTATCTCACGTGCACTCTCCGGACGGTCGGACACGGTCACAAGCGGAACAGATGACGAGGCAGTCTGCATAGGGCCTCGCGGCAGGGTGATGAGAAACGAGGTGCCGTGCCCCGGGCTGCTTTCTACATCGATTCGCCCGTGGTGAGCCTCGACCAACGCATGCACAATGGCGAGGCCCAAACCGGTTCCCTGATCTTTTGTGGTAAAAAACGGATCAAATACTCTCGACTGCAATTCGGCCGGAATACCGGTCCCGGTGTCGCTTACCGTGATGCGCACGGCCGGCGATTCCTGGGCTTCAGAAGCCGCTGGACAAGCCGTCAGGGTGAGCGCTCCGCCCTTCGGCATGGCCTGAACCGCATTCAAGACCAGATTTAAGAGCACCTGCTTCATTTTAGGACCATCGCACCACAGCTGCGGCACGAGCGGATGTACCTGGCACCGGACCTCGATGGAGCCCGGCGGGATGGCATGACTGGCCAGTGTCAGCACTTCCCGTATCAGGACTTCCGTCTCGTGCCATCCACGCCGCGAACAGTCTGGTCTGGTATAGACGAGCAGATTGGACAAGAGCTGATCCATGGACTGAACCGCCATGGAGATATGTTCCGCGTAACTGCGCAACTGAGGCTGGTCGCGAAGATCCTTGCGCAGCATCGATGCAAACAATTCGACACTGCCTAAGGGATTTCGAATCTCATGCGCGATACTGCCCACCATCTGCCCCATCGCTTCCAACCGGTTGCGCCGCTGTAACCGATCTTCAAGCTGGCGAATGCGCGTGACGTCATGAATCAGCACGAGTTTGCCGATCAAGTGGCCGGATTCGTCGGTGAGGTCGGTTTGTGTCAGGGCGATAGTGACGCCGCTAGGGAGCACGAGCGGATACTCTCCATGGTCCTTGCGGATCTCTGCCAATACGGCGCTGGCATGGCGCCCTTGCAGTTGCGTCTGCGGCACGCCCAACAGTTGCTCGGTGGAATGATTGCACCGGACCACAACATCCTGTGAATCGGCCACGATGACGCCGGTATCCAATGATTCCAGTATCGCCGTCACATGCGCGCGCATGTTCTCGGTTTCGCGCAGATGCTCGCGGAGGCTGGCATTGGTTTGCGCGAGTTCAAGATCCATCTGCTGCAGGCGCGTGGTCAATGCGTCGTACGACTGCTGGAGCACGGTTGCAGCTTGATCAAAATCGCGAAACGCGCGCGTTAGCAAGTCATTGTTGGCGGTGTCCCCCTCCTGCTTGATCACGGTTTTTTCCCCCGTTTGTCGGCCGGTGGTTCCGGCAATTCATTGTCCAGCATAGCTGCCATGCGGCGAACGAGGCTGTCGGGATTGACACTGAGCGCACGCAGCCCGTTGCGCGCAAAATCCTCACGCTTTGTGTCGCGGGCCAGCTGAACCATCTGCAATTGCGCCCACGCCTCCTGCTCTGGCTCGAGTCCGGCGGCGACAGCCTCCTTATACATGGCCAACGCCGGTGCCTGGCGTTTCAACCGAGCCAGCACATCGGCATGTCGCAGCAGGTCTGCGGCGGGAAGTTCCTGCCCGGCTTTGATCAGGCCGTCGTAGATGGCTGCCGCTTCACTGTCTTGTTTTGACTGGGCCAACACCGCCGCGAGTTTGAGCTGTACCATCACGCGGTCGTGGTGCCGTGGATTGTGAGCCAGCCATTGCTTGCCAAGTTTGAGGAGGGCAGCGAGATTTCCTTCGCCCTCAAACGAGTTCAAAATTCCCCGCAGGGCGTCTCCGGAGAATCGGCCGGTAGGAAATTCGAGTCGGTACCGCTCAAACACCGCTCGCGCGGCCCGCATATCTTTTTGTTCCATGTAGCTGTAAGCCAGCCCCATCAACGCCGTTTCATGGACCTTCTCGGCCTTGGGGTCGCGTACCAGGGACTGGAACAACCGGGCAGATTCCACGGGGAACCCCAGGCGACGGTGCGCCTCAGCGATCTTGAGCAACAGCTCGGTACCGGCGTACAACCGGTCGGCAAATGGCCCGTGTCGATGGAATACATTGATCAGCTCAAAATCATCCTCTGCCTTGAGGGCCGCCTCTAGCCGAGGTCGAAGGAACCGAACCAGCTGCGCGCCGCTTTTTTCCGGCCAGGGATCATTTTCAAACTTGCCGCTGCGCAGCACCGCTTGTTCATAGGCACGGAGGGCGTCCTCGAGTTTACCGGCCCTTTCCAGGGCTTCTCCGAGGTGAAACAGCGCCTCACTGCCGACGATTGAACCGTCGTAGTCCTTGGCACTCTGTTCGAACAACCGGCGAGGACTGAGCATCTCCCCCGGCTTCAATGGGACATGTGCGAGGTGTGCCGAGATGGTATGGCGAAGATTGATCTCCTCCCCCTCCGGGTCCAGATGTTCCTGCACGTCGGCATATCGAATGCGGGCCGTCGGGCTCATCGGCGCCTCAGGGTATTGGCTTAATAACGCTGCGTAGAAAATACTCGACTCAGCCCAGCGTCCGGCTTCCTTGTAACTGTCGGCCAGGTACGTCAGCACGAACGGGGTTTCAGGCCGGCTTGGATACAGATTGTAAAAATGCAGCAACTGCTCGCGCATCACCGGTCCCCGCTTGGCTTCACCGGCGGTATCGGCATACCGCAGTAGCGCAAAGGCATCGCTACGAAGTGCAGCCGGCCAACGACCGGAGATACTTTCGTAGAGCGCATCGGCATCCTTCAACCGGCCCATCCGATAAAGACTGTGGGCTTGGCCTAACGAGGCGGATATCAGGAGCGTGGGGTCCACGGTGCGTTTCAACACATGATCGAAGGTTTGGGTGCTCTCCTTCCAATTCTTGAATCCCCGCTGGACGTAGCCCAAACCGAGCATGGCCCGGTTGGCATCAAAAGAGTCGATTTCCGAGAGGGAGAGTGCATGCTGATAGGCAATCTGGGCTTCCTGGAACCACCCTTCGACGCGATACACATCGCCGATGCGCCAGGCTGCCCGCTTGGCATTCGTCGATTGGGGATTCTCGCGCATCAGTGTTTTGTACTGATCGATGATGTCCAGTGGCCGGACATCAGGGTCGTGACTCTGTAGCGTGCTTTCCGCGAGAAACGCCTGCAGGGATGACTTGAGCGGCGATTCGCGATGTTCTCGAAGCATCGTCGTGAAATGGAGGCGTGCTTCGAGGTACTGCCCATGGTGGTAGAGGGCCATGCCTTGTTCGAACTGCTTCCATTCCGGGAGTTCCGGCCGGCGCTCAAATCGAGGTCCTGGATCGGGCAAGGCTCCACGGACGAGTTCCGACGGCTCCGTCATCATGGCCGGCAGCTCTTGTCGTATCGTGGATAGGCTGCCTGCGGCCATGACAGGGCCTGTTCCTACAAGCCATAGCCAACAGCCTGTCCAAGCGAGGGCGCAGCGGCATGTCGTGAAGAAGAATCGCACAGGCGGCGAATCAGCAAGTCCTGTGCCCCTATGGGAATCCAGTAACTCGCTGCATCGCTTGAGGATTTAGGGAAACGAACGATGGAAATCGGAGGGGG
>WBZX01003185.1_pt1 | contig 10610 bp, 9 predicted proteins | sample 5204211 | NCBI WGS metagenome assembly WBZX01 (sample SAMN12344362, study PRJNA552823) | activated sludge metagenome | biome: Activated sludge suspended growth; feature: Nitrification reactor; material: Wastewater; isolation source: activated sludge from nitrification reactor of wastewater treatment...
GCGGTACAGCTCGGCCAGGTTGTTCAGACTGATCGCCACATCGGGGTGCGCCGCGCCCAGCACCTTGCGCTCGATCGCCAGCACCCGTTCATAGAGAGGCTCCGCGCGAGCCCAATCGCCTTCGGCATGGGCGATTTCCGCCAGGTTATTTAAGGCCGCCGCGACATCTTCGTGTTCCGGACCCAGGTGTTGTTCCCAAATGGCCAGGGCACGGGTGTACAACGATTGCGCCTCCTGGAGACGGCCCTGGTCGTGATACAGGAGTCCGAGATTGTTGGCTGCCGCGGCAACGCGGGCGTCGTTGGGGCCGACCTGCTCAGCCTCGCGGAGCGCGCGTTGCAAGAGTTGCTCAGCCTCGGCATAGTGCGCCGCTTCCCTGGCCTTCACACCATCGGCGAGCAACTGCTGCCAGGCATCAGGCCCGGCGGCCCAACTCCCATCGACGCCGCACAAGGCCATACCGGCCACCAATGCCATGCCTAACCAGTGCGAGGTTTTCTTCGTGCAATCAGCCATGGTGCGCCGCTCCCTCCACCGACTCCGTCGATTCGCTGTGCTCCATCCCTCGTGTCGGGCCTCTCCACACTCACCCCCGGAAAGCCCCGAAGGGCCGGGGTGGAGGGGGAGGCCATCCCACTCACCCCGGGAGGCAGATCCTGAAGAAGGGTGCACAACCTCAGGATCCGAGGGACCTGTTACTCAAGCGGCCGATGGGCGGGGAGCGGCCAACCACCGCTCCCCCATGGGACTCCTGCGAGGAAGTAGGTCAAGACCCGCACACAGGCCCCATCTATCGACACCCTATCCGACCGCATCCTATTAGCCCGCATTATTCATGAGCGCTTCTATTGCAACCGCTGATCCGCTGCTGCGACGAGCCTTCGGCCGGCGGGCTCGCCCATCGGACCCTCCACGTACTGCACGAGTACGCCTCGGGCCCTCCCGACTCCGCGCGCCGGTCTCGCGACGCGCCTCAGCGATTTCATGACGAACCGTCATGAATAATGCGGGCTAGTGCGCCTTATGGCCCTGCGCGCAAAACTCGTCATACCGGTGCACGAAATCTTTCTGCGCGAGCGGGGCGTGGCAGGCCCGGCATTTCGTAAAATCTTCGGCCAGCGCCTTGCCGTCCGGCCCATAGGCCCCGAACACCCAGGCGCCGTTTTTCAAATTGTCCGGGACGTCCTGCCCCCACCCCTCGTTCTTCTCCATGACGAAGACCTTCATCAGGTCGCCTTTCACCAGCTTTCCGTCCGCCCCCTTGACCAAGGCCTCGCCTTCCGCTTTGGCCTTGTACAATTCCATGACCAGTTGGGTGCCCTGAGGAAACGCCGCGGTCGGACAGGCCCTGGCGCCGGCGGGGCTTACGAACAATTCCCGGACCTGCTTGGCATCCTCACGCTGTACCTCGCTCAAGAACTTCGGCCAGGTTTTGTAGTCGGCCGGCAGCGCGATTTCGCCGTCCTTGGGAGCGGCCCCCGCCTCAGCAACCGTCGTCACAATCCCGCCGTTCCACGCCACCCCCATCGCCACAATGAGGCCTAGTATCTCTCTCACCATCATGTTCATCTCCTTCCTCTCAGTCTTGCCGTCGGCCCCGAGGGGCCGGGGTGAAGGGGGAGGCCATCCCACTCACCCCGGGAGGCAGATCCTGAAGAAGGGTGCACAACCCCAGGATCCGTTTCCGACAGATCTATCGTTTCATCGCCCTGCGCCCACTGAGCGGCACCGCCTTAAGGTGCGGCGTCGGTTCTTGGGGACGCGGATCCGTTCGATTGCCTTCCACCAGCGCCGTCACGGAGACACGAAAAATCCGGAGGCTGCCTCCGCCGATCTTCGTGGCATTGAGCCGTCCTTCATCAATCCACCGGTAGATCGTCCACTTACTGACTTGGAGCAATTGCGCAGCCTCTTTCACACGCAACAGCGGCTGTTCCACCATCTCGCCTACCCCTTCAACACCTTGGCGGTGGATAGGAGCGGTCCGTTACCGCTCCTCCCCCGACTGCAGGAAGGGGCACGAGCCTCCCGCACAACCGGGTCCACCATTCAGGACCGATGCAACGCACCGCAGTTCCGTCGTGGGAACCGGCAGCGGAGGTCACAGGATACGCGCCTGCGCTGCCGGGTGGTCCGGGATCGGAGGGCAATCCCATCCTCGGACTCAGCATTCTTGAGTGAAATAGCTCGGGCCGAACGCCCGGAGGAGGCGGAGCACAGGACCGACAGGACGCCCGCCGGCTCTTGGCCTGGACGACGGGATCGGATTCGTCTGTGCGATGAATCGGTGGCGACGCGCGCCCCGCCCGAACTATCCCCTCACGGGGATGGGCGGCGCACGGGCATGCAGGGACGAGGGGTCCCCGGACGTCAGTAGGAGCGGAGGGGCAATCAACGTGTGGGATTGAGCGACCCAGGCTGTCCCCACGTCCCCCTGGGAAATCGGGCCGACATCGGATGTCGCCTGACAGGCCCAGGAGCAAAGGGTGGAATGGGATTCCGTGCCTGAATGCTGATGATGACTATCCGACGGGGTGGCATGGGCGAAGGAACAGCCCGGCGCCACGAGCGCCAGCACCATATACACCCAGACGAGTCCGAGTGCGAGGCCGGCAACTGAGGTTTGGGAGATCCGTCGGTTCATGGTCTGATAGTTCTCACCTGGCGTATCAAATACGCCGTTCCACACAAGTTGTCTACCGACGGATGCTCACGCGTGCTACAAAATGTGCTGCGGGTCCTTGATGAGGCGCTCGACGCCGGCCGAGAGTTCCGTCGTGCCGATTCCTCCCCGACGCGCCCCTGCAATCGCTCTCGATTGCCGTTTCTTCAGCCACAAATAGATCCCTGTGACGGAGAGCATGACGATCACGAGCCCCAACCCACTGACAAAGATCCGGTAGGGCAAGCCGAACACATTGGCCATGTGCAGGGCATACAGCCAATTGCTGAGGGTGTTGCCGGCATATTGGCCCGCGGGCAGCAAGGCCAATTTCAGCGCCCCGCTGTCCGCATCAAAAAATACCTGGGTCGTATAGCGGCGGGGTCTATCGTCGATTTCACGGTTGGTCTCAACCTGATACTGATAGAGGCCGAATTCGCGATACAGCCGTAGGGAAACCGGTCGCTTGAGCGTGATGCCTTGCTGCTCGGCCTGTACCGCGATCAACCGCTCCCCGACCGTTTGCGCGTCCAGCCAACTCAACTCCGGCCGCTCCATCGGAACGGGCCGTGGTCGAAACTCCGTCCAATACGGGCGGTAGTCGAAGAATGCTCGCGTGGTCCAGGTATAGACCGTGTCCCACAAGTTCATGTAGACGCTCGACCAGGCGAAGATCAGCAGCGCACCCCACAGCCACAAACCGCTCGCTCGATGCAGGTCGAAATTGAGCCGATAGGAGCTGGTGGGGCACTTGATCATCCATGCCGGCTTCCAGCGCTCCCACCAACTCGCCTGAGGCACTCGCTCTGGCCCATTTGCCTGGCCGGTACTGGAACGGCCGGCAGGAAGGGTCAGATAGAAACCGACGAAACAATCCAGGGTCCAGACAAACGCACAGATCCCCAGAATCCACACGCCCGGCATGTCCAACGCCAAGGAGTAGTGCAGGGCATAGACAAATGACATGAGGCCGGTCCACCCGTTCCGAAGTGAGCCCCATTGAATCCGGTCCAGCACCATCCCCCTCGCCGGGTCCAGCACGACATAGTCGTACCCCAGGTGGAATGGCATCCCGGTGGCCGGATCAAGACGAGGCTCTACCCAGGCAGACGTCGCGCCGTCGAAGCCTTGCAACGACACCTGAGTCACTCGCAGTCGTGGCTCGGCCCTCTCCAGCTTCTCCGCCAACAGGCCGGCACCCATCCACATGGCCGGATCGCGGTCCGGATACCAGTGCGGATGGGCGAGGCGCTCCAGCTCCGGGTAAAACGCCAGCAGGCTGCCGGTCAGGCCGACCACGATCAAGAACCCCGCCATCGTCAGGCCGGCCCAGCGATGCAGGCGGACCCAGAACGGTATCCCACTCCGCCATGTACGTTGTGTCGACATTCCGCCCACCTCCTGAGTCCACACATCAGGCGCCGCCCTGCTCGGTCCACGGCAGTGCCGGGTCTCCGTCACATCTCGATGCGAAGCGATCCCAGGAATGTCAACGGCAGGCCCGGTTGAATGACGAGCCGGGAGTTGCCGCGGTCGTAATAGTCCGTATTGAGCAAGTTGTACACATTCAGCTGGGCCGTCATTTTCGATCCGGAATACGTGAAGGTGTATCCGGCGCTCGCATCCCATCGGACATATCCCGGCAACTCCACCGTATTATCCAGATCCGCCATCCGGTTGGACCGTGCGAAAGCCCCGGTTCCTAGACGGACACCCTGCAGCATCCCATCCGTGAATTCGTAGACCGCCCAGAGGCTTCCGGAATGAGCAGGAACTGAAATGAGCCGGTTCCCTTCGATGCCGCTCAGGTCCTTCGTCACTTTCGCGTCGGTGTAGGCGTAACTCGCGATGACGTTGAGTTGGTCGGTGAGCCGGCCGGACACATCGAACTCCACGCCCCGACTGTTGGCCTCCCCGATCGTCCGGCTGAACGGCGTGCCCGGAATCACCGTCGCCACGTTCTCCTTGGTCAGGTCGAAGAACGCCAACGTGGAGTTGACGGTGCCGCCGAAGAACTCGGTTTTGATGCCGGCTTCCCACTGTCTGGCCGTTTGAGGGTCAAGCGAACCGCTGCCCGGCAATGGCGTGCGCTGTTGTTGCTTCCCAAAGATTTGACATAGTTCCCGTAGAGAGACAGCCACTGCCATGGTCGGTACACAATGCCCACGCGCGGGCTGAAGTATCCGGTGCGCTCTTTGGTTTCACCGGCATGTGCCAGGGCCAGTGAGGTGTCAGAAAAACTGGTTCCGACCTCGGCCCAGTCATAGCGACCGCCGCCGAGAATATGCACCTTGTCCCATAGTGTAATTTGATCCTGGAAGTACAGGCCGTACCACTGCTCGGGAAACGTGCCGAATTGATTGTAGGTGGCCCGAGTAATCGAGGACAGGTCGATCCCGTACGAGGGGTTGAAGATATTGAAGGATGGGACGGCGGGCGTTTGTCCGGCAAAGGCGCTATAGACGCCTTCAAATCGATAATAGTCTACTCCGACGAGCAGGTCGTGCTTGAGGGGTCCCGTCCTGACATGCCCGACCAGATCTAGATTGGCGGCATAGGTTCTGCGGTTCAGATCGGCATGCCACAACCCTCGGGTCAGCTCGCCCGTGCTCTGGTCGAAATCTACGGCAAAGAGCGTCCGTTGATCGTAGGCGACATCGTTGAACTGAAACCGGTTGATGATTTTCCAATCGGGGTTGAATCGGTAGGTCCAATCCAGTCCCACCAATACACGTCGTTGAGTGTTTTTGGCGGCCGGATCGCCGGTGAACCGGCTCAACGGAATGGGAGCGGGACGATTGCCGATGGCGGGAATGCCGATATCGCTGACATCCGTGAACGTATTGCGCTGGTATTCAATATCGAGGTTGCCTTCAAATCGACTATTGGGCCGCCAGGTGAGGGAAGGAGCGAAAAAGATGCTGTTCTGCGTCACCAAATCCTGAAACGTATTGTTGTTTTTGTACGCCAGATTGACCCGATAGAGCAGCGTGCGATCCGCAAGGAGGGGCCCTGTCGCATCAATCGTCGTCCGGTAGAAATTATACGAACCGAATTGCTGCTGGAGTGAATAGTACGGGACATCCAGCGGCCGTTTCGTCGCCAGATTGACCAGACCGCCGGGTTCGGCCCGTCCGTAGAGAACCGAGGCGGGGCCTTTCAAGACCTCGATCACGTCCAGATTCGCGGTTTCCAATGCGGTGGTGGCTTGATGGCGAAGCCCGTTGCGATAGGTGCTGGCGTTGGCTTCGAAGCCTCGTAGAATGAAATTATCGTAAAAGGTATATCCGCCCGGCTGGACTCCGCTGACATTCTTCAGGGCATCGCCCACGGATATGACTTGTTGATCGTCCATCACGGCGCGCGGCACGACCTGAATGGATACCGGCGTCTCCATGATCGGCCGGTCGGTCTTCGTGGCGGTCGCGGCTCGCTCGACGGCGTAGGACTCTCGCTGCGCCGTGACAAATACCGGCTTGGCCTCGATCACCGGGGCGGCCTCCTCTCTCTCCGCGGAGCGAGCCGGTTGGCGCACATCAGGAACCGCAAGCGGCAGCGGCGGCACAATCGCCAAGGGCCGCTCCTCCGATGACGGTGCCGGCGCCTCTCCCGCCTCTCCGGCCTGCTGAATGGACGGCGCCGGTTGCCCGGACGAGTCCTCCGCCTGTCGGGAAGCCGGTGGCGGGAGCTGCGGCCCCGCGCAAGCGGCCAGGATGAGACTCGCCAGGAGGGCGAAGACCGCGATCAAACTCGATGGGGCAACGAATAAAGACAATGATGGACGAGACTGAATCGTGACGGAAACCATGATGGTGATACTCCTCGTTTAAAAACTGACGATCGGCCGTGCGAGCACGGACACGCCGACACTCCACGGAAGGGAATGCGGGCAGACGACGGCGTTACGCGACGATCAGCGTGGGAGGAGCGCGGAGACTGTGCGGCGTGGCGGCGATCAGCTGCGACGGAGGAGGACGCAGCGTTAGGAGGTACGGCAAACGTGTGATGAGACAGAGCGGAGGATGAAACCAATCAGAGACGACCGCTTGGACCGACGACGTCTGCGGCGGGGCGATCAACGATGAGGGATGGGGGCAGACTTCATCGCAATGTTCTTCTTCCGGCGTCGTGACGTAGTGCTCGGCAAGATCGACCGGACTCCAGAGCGGCGGCAACCCGACCCACCACCAGACCGGCACGAAGAGAAGCAGGACGACGTAGATTTTCCAAGAACGACCAGGCCGAGACATGCGACAGACTCCTGCGCGAGCTTATACCAGACGCTCTGCGGGCTGCCTACGGATGGGTGCTCACCGATGCTACAGATCGTGTAGAAATCTGCCAGCACAGTCTCTACGCCGTCCGCTCCCCCAGCGCCTGGACAATCTCAAGACGCGCGGCGCGGGCCGCCGGGACCAGCCCGCCGATGAGGCCCATGAATACGGCGAACAGCACTCCTTCGCCGACCATGCCGGGGGTGAGGTGAAACCCGAACGCCAACTCGGCGCCGGTATCCCAGTTCACGGTCGAAATCGTCACGCGATTCAGCAGGGCCGCCCCCGCCACACCCAAGAGACCGCCGGCAAGGCCCAACAGGATTGATTCGAGCATAAACGCCTGCAGAATGTGGCCGCGCGTAAAGCCTAACGTGCGAAGCGTGCCGATTTCGGTCGTGCGATGCGCGACGGACGCGGACATCGTCATCGTCGCCCCGAGGATCGCGCCGACACTGAACACCACGGTGAGGAACAAGCCCGTCACGCGAATCAGTCGGGCCAGCCCTTCGGCTTTTCCTTCGTAATATTCCGGCTCGCGCTTCACCGAGACTTTGAATCGGGGGTCGCGCTCCAGCCTCGCTTTGAACGCCGGCAGCACCTCCGTGTCGGCGAGGCGCAGGGTCATGGACGAGAAGGCGGTGCGATGGAACGTGGTCATCATCTGATCGACGTCTCCCCACACCTCCGAATCGAATCCGCTGCCCTCCGCCTCGAAAATTCCCACCACGGTCCACTCCCGCCGCCCGAACCGCAGCGTTTCAGCCAGCCGGGCTTCGGGAAACTGCCTGGCCACCTGGCTGCCGACAATCACCTCCGTGGTGCCGGGCTGCCACGCCCGGCCTCGTACGATGCGCACGCGGGGACGCACGGCAAACGCGACGGGCGAAGAGCCGCGTACGGAAAGACTGGCCAGGCTCCCTCGGTCCTGCTTGCGCAAGGTGAGCTGCAAGGCAATTTCACGCACCGCCGCGACCTGATGGTCCTCCAAGGTGACCACGTCCGGCTGCGCGGCCAGCACCCCGGTCTGATCCCGCGACAGACTGCTTTCGATCTCCGACAGCGCGCCTTTACTGAGCAGGATGACATTAGCCGGATCGCCGGTCCTCCCCATCGTTCGCTCCAGGCCATGCGCCAGCATGAGAATCGCCACAAACACGAAGACCACGAGCCCCAACCCCGACAGCGTCAGCAGCGTCGTGACGCGCCGCGCCCACAGGTTCCGCAGACTGTATACGCTCCACAACAACCAGTGACCTCGTGACGTTATCCCCGGTGACGCAAGCCTTCCAAGGTGGTCATTCGGCTGAGGCGTACCGCCGGCCAGAGAGCCGCCAGTGCGCCGACCAGGACCATCGCACCCAGGCACAACCAGATTGTCTCGGCGGTAATCTCGTACGTCCCCACCGTTTTCCCGCCCGCCACCATGACCGCATAGAGCCGCGCCGCCGGGTACAACAACCCTAATCCGGCCACTGCCCCGCCCAACGCCACCAGCAGCGATTCGCCGAGGACCAGCGTCACCAAGTGACGCGGCTGGAATCCCAACGTCTTCATGACGCCGTACTCCCTGGTTCGCTCGCGTACCGCCATCGCCAGCGCATTGACCAACACCAGGGCCGCAATGCCGTTCATCACGCCCGACAACCAATCCAATGCATCCAGCAATGCGCCGGCGCGTGCGACCCAACCGGCGATGTAAGCCTGTTCCCGCTCCGTTCTGGTTTCGGCAAAGGAGTTGGCAAACGTGGCATCGATGGCCGCGACCACCGTGCGGGGATTCACGCCCGGGGCCGTCGTGGCGACGTACCAGCCCACCTGATCGACACGGTCGGGCGCCGTCGTCTTCAAACGCTCGTTGGCAAACTGCCAATGCACATACAGTTCGCCTTCACCCATGATGGCGGGGTTGCTGCTATGGAAGATACCGCGGACGACCAGCTCCCAATTCCCGGGATGCGTCGTGCCCTTGAGCGGGATCACATCCCCGACCTTCCAACCGAATCGGGCCGCGAGTTTCCACCCGATGATGCAGCCGCCTCGGTCCTTGAGGAACGCCAGGCGATCGCTTTCGTTCACAATCACTTCCGGATAGGTCTCGAAGAAGGTCGCCATCTCTTCCGCAAAGGCCCCGAACGATTCCTTCGCATCCCGATACTCCACCCCGAACACGTTCCCGTAATGCACGAGTTGCACGCCGGGGATAACGGCCATCCGCTCCCGGTAAGCCAGGGGCAGGAGCAGTGAGTCCGACATGGCGTGGACGGTGATCAACCGATTGTTGGCCGCCGCCTTCGCGCCGCTATGCCATTCATCCAACGTCAGGCGCAACAGGCCGAAGGCCAGCACGACCATCGCCAGCCCCCCGATGGTGAGCGCCAGTCGGACCGGCCGCCTGACTGTATTTCTGAGCATCAACCGCACCAGCGTCACGGCGGCATCTCCAGGAGGCCCTTTTCCAGATGCCGGATCATCTGCGCGCGTTCCGCCGCGCGAGGATCGTGGGTGACCATCACGATGGTCTTGCCCAATTCCCGGTTCAATCGAGCCAACAGGGTCAGAATATCGTCGGCGGACTCGCGATCCAGATTGCCGGTCGGCTCGTCCGCCAGAATCATGGTCGGGTCGCTGACGATCGCGCGCGCCACACCCACCCGCTGTTCCTGTCCGCCGGACAGCTGCCGTGGATAGTGATCCATCCGGTCGGCCAATCCGACCAGGCGTAGCGCCGTCTTCACATGCTCGGCACGCTCGCGTCTCGACAGATGCGTCAACGCCAGCGGCAATTCCACATTCTCCGCCGCCGTCAGCACGGGAATGAGGTTGTAGGTCTGGAAGACATAGCCGATGTGGCGTGCCCGCCATCGCGCCATCGCGCCCTCCGACAAGCTATCCAGCCTGGTCCCGGCCACCACCACCGATCCGCTCGTCGGCCGATCGATGCCAGCCATCACATTCAGGAGCGTGCTTTTGCCGGAGCCTGACGGCCCCATGATCGCGAGAAAAGTCCCGGCGGGGATCACGAAAGATAAATCTCGAATGACCGACACTTCCGTGCCGCCCCGGATGTAGGTCTTCGTGACGTTGTGAAGAGTGACGACCGGATCAATCATAACCGGGGCACTCACGGCGCACGACGGGACACGGAGACCATGCTCCCGGAACGCAGGCTCTCAGTCGGAGCCACGATCACTTCATCGGTCTGTGAAAGGGGCCCGTGCACCGGGACGCTCCCGGCCACGGCGGTCCCCGCTTGCACCACCGCTTCCGCTACGATCCCCGCACGCACGACCAGCACCACCGTTCTCCCGTCGCGCGTCACCACGGCGGTGGAGGGCACGCCCCAGTCCTCCCCCTGCTCTACCGGCGTACCGGGAATCGGACCGAAGGTCACCTTCGCGCTTAACTCAGGCCGCACGCGATCGTCCAGGTCACGAAACCGGATGCGCGTCAGCACAGTTCCCTTGGCGCGATCCGCAATCGGCATCACCTGCTGCACCTCGCCCTGGTACCGATGCCCCGGCACGGAGTCGAGCTGAATCTCGGCCGGTTGCCCGGCCCGCACCCGATGAATCATCGCCTCCGACACCTCGGCGTCCACCGTCACCGACAGGGGGTCGACCATGTTCACCACCGACCCGCCTGACCGAACAGTGGCGGTAAATGGCGAGACG
>WBZX01003187.1_pt1 | contig 10607 bp, 8 predicted proteins | sample 5204211 | NCBI WGS metagenome assembly WBZX01 (sample SAMN12344362, study PRJNA552823) | activated sludge metagenome | biome: Activated sludge suspended growth; feature: Nitrification reactor; material: Wastewater; isolation source: activated sludge from nitrification reactor of wastewater treatment...
AGCGGTCCACCACCACCGGGCTGGCGTGGCCCGCGTAGAAGCGCATCAGCGCGCCGTGCGAGCGGTCGGTGTCGAAACCGATGAAGGGCAGCTGATGGTCGATCAGGTACTGGGCCAGCACGCGCCCCAGCAGCGACTTGCCGACGCCGCCCTTCTCGCCGCCGATGAAGTGGATCTTCGCCATCCGGTGTGTCTCCAGAAACAAGGCCACGCGACCCGGGCGGGCCGCGTGGCGATTATGGAGGCGAAGCGGGCGGTGGCTCAGCCGACCTGCGGGATGCCGGCCAGGTAGCCGACCGCCGCGCCGAAGCGCTTGTTGTAGTTGACGTTGATCAGCGGCTCCACCAGCGGGCGCACGATGTCGTGCAGCGGCGCTTCCCAGTCGCCCGGGTGCTGGAAGTTGCTGGCGATGTAGGTGAAGCCGTTGACCTGGTCGACGGCGTGCAGGCCGGTCGATTCGGCGCCGACCGGGCAGGACAGCAGCCGCGTCAGCGCCTTGGTGTCGACGTTGTAGGCCCACAGGAAGTTGTTGACGTGCATGCCGCTGTCCTCGCCGATGAAGAGCGTGCGCAGCTTCTCTGAGAACTTGAGGTTGTCGGGGTTGCCGAGCTTCTCGGCGTTGGCGGTGTTGCCCAGCGCGTCGGCGACGGCGAGATCCTCGCCGATCAGCTCCGGCACGGGTGCCATGTCCACCGGCACCCAGGCGCTGTCGATCGCGGCGCCGTCGCTGTCGCTCTGGCTGCCCGCGAGATTGAGCGCGTAGACGGCGCCCGCGTTGATCACCTTGTCCAGGCCCAGCGCCGTGCGCATCTGGCTGCGGACGGCGCTCATCGCGCTGTAGGCGATCTTGTCCTTCACGTTGACGGTCGTGCCCTCCATCTTCGTGAAGGCCATGCTGCCGCCCTTGAGCGCGGCGTAGCGGTGCGTCTCGAGGAAGGCGGCCGCCTTGTCCTGCGCGGGCAGCAGCTTCACCCACTGCGTGGCGCCGCTGTAGGCGATCGCGGTATAGCTGGCGTCCAGCGGGTCGGCGGTCTTCACGTCGAGGATGTCGGTGTGGCGGATGCCGCCGTCGACCAGCGCCTTGATCTCGGCGCTCGTGGCATGGCCGAGCTTGATCCACTTCAGCGTGCCGGCGCCGCCGTTGGTGGTGCGGGTGGCCGTCCAGCGCGCCACGTAGAGCGTGCCGGCCGACAGGTCGCGCGCGGCGTCGGCGATGAACATGAACAGGCCGCCGTTGGTGGCGTCGTCGCCCATCAGCACGGTGCGCTCGTCGGGCATCACCTGCACCAGCTCGTGCGAGATGCGGCCGAGGCAGAAGTGCTTGACGATGCTGCCGGTGCCGTCCGGCTTCACCGTCACTTCGGGCAGGTGGCCGTAGTGGTAGGGGTTGGCGGTGGCGGCGTTGCCGAACAGCCGCGTGCTGAAGCCCTGGAACTGCGCCACCGCCGCCGCGCTCGTGTTCCACGGGTCGGGTTCGTACTCCTCGCTGGAGAGGTGGGTGTTCCAGGGCGAGAGGCTGGCGCCGCAGGTGATCCACAGCCCGTGCACGCCGCTGGTGTCGACGTTGTGGTACTTCACCAGCGTGAGCTTGCCGCTGGCCTTGTCCTGGTTGAGCGTCAGCACGGCGATCTGCGAGGGCAGCTGGCCGTACATGGACGTGCCGGCGACGTTGCGCGTCGTGTACTCGAACTGCACCACCGCGAACACCGTGTTGCCGGTGACGCCGGGCACCGCCGGGTTGGCCAGCGTCAGCAGCGACATGCCGTCGGGCGCATCCGAGAAGAACTGGCGCGCGCCCGGATCGGTGGCATCGGTGATCGGCTGGTTGCGGATGTCGTAGTAGCCGCCGGCCACCAGCGTGCCGCCGCGGCCGTCCGGCACGGCCGTGCCGGTGATGAAGAAGGGCTCGTAGGCCAGGGCGAAGCTCTTGCTCGAGTTGTCGCTGTAGGTCACGACCATCGACGAGGCCACGCTGGTCGTGGCCATGGCCGCGGGGTCGCTCAGGGCGGGCGCGGCCATGCCGGTGAAGGCGACGCTGCGGACGCTCGGCGCGTCGTCGCCGCCGCCGCAGCCGCCGAGCAGCGCGGCGCCGACGCCGCCGCTGGCCAGGGGCAGGAGAGGGGCGCCGGCGAAGAACTGCAGGGCGCGGCGGCGGGAGAGATCGGTGGATTGGGTCATCGTCGTGCGGCGTGGGGTGGTAGGGGCGTCGCCGAAGTCGCTTCGACGACAGCGCACGAGGCTAGCCAGCCTGCATGAAAGTGCCGTGACACCCGCCCCGCCGCGGCGCGACAATGCCCCGATGAGGAGCCTGCGTTGATCGAGAAACTGTTGGCCGGCCTGGTGCTGGCCGTGTGCCTGGTGATGCTGCTGCGCCTGGCCCTGGGGTCGGCGCGGCGCAGCCGATTCGACCGCTTATCCCGCTCGCTGTGGGCCGGCCTGCGCGCGCGCTCGCTGGCGCTGTGGCGCTGGCCGCGCTCGCGCCGCAAAGCGCAGCAACTCGCCGACGATGCCATCCGCCGTGCCCGCGAGGGCCGCTGGGAAGGCAACGTCTACACGCCCGACCAGTTCAAGAAGCCGCCGCGCGACGAGATGCACTGAGCATCACGCTCAGCCGCGCCCGACGAAGGGCATGTTGGTGGCCATCACCGTCATGAACAGCACGTTGGCGTCCAGCGGCAGGCTGGCCATGTGCACCACGGCGTCGGCGACGTGCTTCACGTTCATGCGCGGCTCGACCTTTGTGCTGCCGTCGGCCTGGATCACGCCGGCGGCCATGCGCTCGGTCATGTCGGTGGCGGCGTTGCCGATGTCGATCTGGCCGCAGGCGATGTTGTAGCGGCGGCAGTCCAGCGCGGTGCTGCGCGTCAGGCCGCTGATGGCGTGCTTGGTGGCGGTATACGGCGCCGAGAAGGGGCGCGGCGCGTAGGCCGAGATCGAGCCGTTGTTGATGATGCGGCCGCCCTGCGGGCTCTGGCTCTTCATGAGGCGGATCGCCGCCTGCGTGCACAGGAAGGGGCCGGTGAGGTTGACGTCGACCACCGCCTTCCACTGTTCATAGCTCAGGTCTTCCATCGGCACCGCGGGCGCGCCCATGCCGGCGTTGTTGAAGAGCAGGTCGAGGCGGCCGAAGACTTCCTCGGTCTTGGCGAACAGCGCCTTCACCGAGGCCGGGTCGCCGACGTCGGTGGGCACGGCGAGCAGCTTCGCCGTGCTGCCGGCGCCGGCCTGAGCGATGGTCTGCTCGAGCGCATCCAGGCGCCGGCCGGCCAGCACCACGTGGTAGCCGGCGGCGTGCAGGGCGAGGGCGCAGGCGCGGCCGATGCCGCTGCCGGCGCCGGTGACGAGGGCGACGCGGGAGGTGTTGCTCATGGCTGGCTTTCGTCGGGTGGGAGGGCATCCGCTGCCTCGCGCTCGGCGAAGCAGTCGGCGAAGCTGAAATACAGCGAGGTGTAGAAGACGGTCGAGAGCAGCAGCGAGGCCGGCATGGCCAGCACCGCGATCAGCTGCGGGTGGCCGAGCAGCACGCCGAGCAGGTTGACCGCCGCGCCGGTGGTCAGCACCACCGCGGCCCAGGCCAGCGCGAAGACGAGGAAGGCGCTCCGGTTGCGCCAGATCGCCACGGTGCTGGAGAAGAGCGACTGCGCCGCACCCTGCGCCCCCCAGTGCACCAGCGCCGGCGCGTGCCAGAACGGGATGGCGAGCGCTCCGGCCAGGCCGAAGCGCAGCGCGAGGCCGAGCGTGAGCCGCGGGTCGCCCAGGCGCTCGGAGACGTCGGCCGGCGTGGCCTTGCCGTCGGCCAGCACTTCCATCAACTGGTCGAGCGCGCCGCCGTCGGCCCATTCGGCGATGTTGATGATGAGCACGCTGGCCACGGCGTACACCACGCCGAGCACGATCATCGCGCGCAGCTTGGCCGGCCCCTGGCGCAGCGGCTCGAGGAAGACGCGCGGCAGCGGCAGCCGGCCCTGCAGCGCGTCGCGCGTGCCGAGCATGAAGCCCAGCGAGCCCAGCGGCAGCAGGCTGAGCAACAGCAGCGAGCCGACCAGCGGCAGTTGCGTGAGCGCGAAGATCGCGAACAGGAAGGCCGCGAACAGGCCGCTGAAGGCCAGCGGCTGCTTCGCGAAGGCACGCCAGCCCTGGCGCATCCAGGCCAGGCCGCTGGCGGCGGGAACGGTCTGCAATCTCATGGTTGTCTCAGGCGCGCGTGTAGTGCCACGGCGTCTCGCGGCGCGCGCGCAGCACACGCTCGAAGTGGGAGGGGTCGTGCGGCGTGAGCAGCTGCGCGTCGCGCGGCAAATGAAGATCCCACAGCCGCGAGATCCAGAAGCGCAGCGCCGCGGCGCGCATGAGCGCGGGCAGCAGGCGCAGCTCGGCGCTGCTCAGCGCGCGTTCGGCGTCGTAGGCGGCGACGAAGGCGGCGGCGCGGTCTTCGGCGAGGCGGCCGCTTTCCAGGTCGATGCACCAGTCGTTCAGGCACACGCCGATGTCGAACAGCAGCGTGTCGACGCCGGCGAAGTAGAAGTCGAAGAAGCCGCCGAGGCGGTCGCTGCCGTCCTCGGCGGGCTCGAACATCACGTTGTCGCGGAACAGGTCGGCGTGGATGGCCGCGCGCGGCAGGCCCTGGTAGGCGGCCGAGGCGGCGAGCTGCTGCTGGAAGGCGAGCTCGTCGTCCAGCAGCGCGGCCAGCTCGGGCTCGACGAAGGGCCGGATCACCGGCACCGTCTCGGCCCACCAGGCCAGGCCGCGCAGGTTGGGCTGCACGAGCGGGAAGTCCTGCGCGGCGAGGTGCATGCGCGCCAGCATCTGCCCGACCAGCGCGCAGTGCAGCGCGTCGGGGGCGAGGTGGTGGCGGCCGCGCAGCCGCTCGACCACCGCCGCCGGCTTGCCGTGCAGGGTGTGCAGCAGCTCGCCGCTGCCATCGGCATGCGGCATGGGCACCGGGATGCCGCGCTCCGCGAGGTGCTTCATCAGCCGCAGGTAGAAGGGCAGCTGCTCGTGCGTGAGGCGCTCGAACAGCGTCAGCACGTAGCGGCCGGCCGCGGTGTCGGCGAAGTAGTTGGTGTTCTCGATGCCGCTGGCGATGGGCTGCAGCGCCGTCAGGGCGCCGGTGTCGAGCCGCTCGAAGAGCGCGGCCGCCTCGTCGAACGAGACCTCGGTGTAGACCGCCATGCCCCGGTTAGCTTGTCAAAACTTCAGCACGTTCCAGACGCGCTTGCCGGCCGCGCCGCGCGAGGTGTTCACGCCTTCGCCGAGGTCGCGCGAGCCGTCGCCGGTGATGATCTCGTAGCTCTTGGTCGTGCCCACCTTGGGCTGCACGGTGATGCGCTGCGTGGCGCCGCGCACGCGCAGCTCCTCGATGCGGCTGCCTTCGTCCTCGACGACGATGTGCTGCACGCGCAGCTCCTCGATGCGGCTGCCTTCGTCCTCGACGACGATGTGCTGCACGCGCGGCTCCGCATCGGCGCGCGCCGGCGCGGCGGCCTGGGCCAAGGCCAGGCCCGAGGGCAGCGCGAGGGCCAGGGCGCAGAGGGTATGACGGGCGTGACGGGCGTCCATGCGGTCATTCTATGGCGGCACCCATGCCCGACAATGCCGCCATGACGACGAAGACCTTGCTGCTCGTAGATGGGTCGAGCTACCTGTATCGCGCCTACCACGCGCTGCCCGACCTGCGCAGCCCGGACGGCTTTCCCACCGGGGCGATCCACGGCATGGTGGCGATGCTCAAGCGCGCGCTGCAGGACGTGCAGCCCGAGCACGCGGCCTGCGTGTTCGACGCCAAGGGCGACACCTTCCGCAACGAGTGGTATCCGCAGTACAAGGCGCAGCGCGCGCCCATGCCGGAAGACCTGGCGCGCCAGATCGAACCCATCCACGAGGTCGTGAAGCTGCTCGGCTGGCCGGTGCTGATGGTGCCCGGCATCGAGGCCGACGACGCGATCGGCACGCTGGCGCGCATCGCCGCGCAGACCGGCCACGAGGTGATCATCTCCACCGGCGACAAGGATCTCGCGCAGCTCGTCGACGCGCACGTCACGCTCATCAACACGATGAGCAACGAGAAGCTCGACGCCGCGGCGGTGAACGCCAAGTTCGGCGTGCCGCCCGAGCGCATCATCGACTACCTCACGCTGATGGGCGACACGGTCGACAACGTGCCGGGCGTGGAGAAGGTCGGCCCGAAGACGGCAGCCAAGTGGATCGCCGAGTACGGCTCGCTCGACGGCGTGATCGCCGCGGCCGGCGCCATCAAGGGCGTGGCCGGCGAGAACCTGCGCAAGGCGCTAGCCTGGCTGCCGATGGGGCGCAAGCTGGTGACGGTGGTCACCGACTGTGACCTGAGCCGGGATATCGCCGGCTTCCCCGCGCTCGACGCGCTGGCGCTCAAGCCGGTGGATCGCTCCGGCCTGCTCGACTTCTACGCCCGCTTCGGCTTCAAGAGCTGGAAGCGCGACCTCGAAGGCGAGGGCGGGGCGGCTGCGCCGGCCGAGGCGACGAGCGTGCCGGCCGCGCTGGGTGACGACCCGCCGGCGCCCCAGCCTTCCGCCACGACGCCCAAGCACTACGAAACGGTGCTCACGCGCGAGCAACTGCAGCGCTGGATAGCGCGCATCCACGCCGCGCCGCTGACCGCCATCGACACCGAGACCGATTCGCTCGACGCCATGGTGGCGCGCATCGTCGGCATCTCGCTCTCGGTGAAGGTCGGCGAGGCGGCCTACATCCCGCTCGCGCACAGCTATGCCGGCGTGCCGGAGCAGCTCGACGCCGCCGAGGTGCTGGCCGCGCTCACGCCCTGGCTGGAGAACGAACGTCACGCCAAGCTCGGCCAGAACATCAAGTACGACAGCCACGTATTCACCAACGCCGGCATCACGGTGCGCGGCTACGTGCACGACACGCTGCTGCAGAGCTACGTGCTGGAAGCGCACAAGCCGCACAGCCTGGAGAGCCTGGCGCTGCGCCACCTGGGCCGCTCCGGCCTGAGCTACGAAGACGTGTGCGGCAAGGGTGCGCACCAGATCCCGTTCGCGCAGGTCGACATCGCGCGCGCCACCGAGTATTCGGGCGAAGACAGCGACATGACGCTGCACGTGCACGAGACGCTGTGGCCGCAGCTTCAGGCACTCGCCGGCCCGCTGTTCGTCTACGAGAGGATCGAGATGCCCAGCGTGGCGGTGCTCGGCCGCATCGAGCGCAACGGCGTGCTGATCGACGCGGCGGTGCTGGCGCGCCAGAGCCAGGAACTCGCCGAACGCATGATGGCGCTCGAGCGCGAGGCGCACGAGATCGCCGGCCAGCCCTTCAACCTGGGCAGCCCCAAGCAGATCGGCGAGATCCTGTTCGGCAAGCTGGGCCTGCCGGTGAAGAAGAAGACCGCCACCGGCACGCCGTCCACCGACGAGGAGGTACTGGCCGAACTCGCCGCCGACTACCCGCTACCGGCGAAATTGCTCGAGCACCGCGGCCTCGCCAAGCTCAAGGGCACCTACACCGACAAGCTGCCGCTGATGGTGAACCCGGCCACCGGCCGCGTGCACACCAACTATGCGCAGGCGGTGGCGGTGACGGGGCGGCTGGCCAGCAACGACCCCAACCTGCAGAACATCCCGATCCGCACGCCCGAGGGCCGGCGCGTGCGCGAGGCCTTCATCGCGCCGCCGGGGCACGCCATCCTGAGCGCCGACTACTCGCAGATCGAGCTGCGCATCATGGCCCACATCAGCGAGGATCCGGGCCTGCTGAAAGCCTTCGCCGAAGGCATGGACGTGCACCGCGCCACCGCCAGCGAGGTGTTCGGCATCGCGCCCGAGCAGGTCACGAGCGAGCAGCGCCGCTACGCCAAGACCATCAACTTCGGCCTCATCTACGGCATGGGCGCCTTTGGCCTGGCCTCGAGCCTGGGCATCGAGCGCAGCGCGGCCACGGCCTACATCGAGCGCTACTTCCAGCGCTTCGCCGGCGTGAAGCGCTACATGGACGAGACCAAGGCCTCGGCCAAGGCCAAGGGCTACGTGGAGACGCTGTTCGGCCGGCGCATCTACCTGCCCGACATCAACGGCGGCAACGGCCCGCGCCGCAGCGGCGCCGAGCGCCAGGCGATCAACGCGCCCATGCAGGGCACGGCGGCCGACCTGATCAAGCTGGCGATGATCGAGGTGCAGGCCATGCTCGAGCGCGAGCAGCGCGCCACGAAGATGATCATGCAGGTGCACGACGAACTCGTCTTCGAGGTGCCCGAGGCCGAGATCGCCTGGGCGCGCGAGGCGGTGCCGCGCGCGATGGCCGCGGTGGCGCCGCAGATGAAGGTGCCGCTGCTGGCCGAAGTCGGGGTCGGCCCGAACTGGGACCAGGCGCACTGAGGCGGGCGCGGCGGGCGGCTGTCACGCCACTGTCGCGCGGGCTTCATAAACTGGCCGGATGAGCGATCGAGTCCCCGCGCGGCTGCCGGCGCTGCTCGGCCGCGAGCACGCCATCCTCGCCTTCAACCGCCGTGTGCTGGCGCAGGCGCAGCGCGCCGACGTGCCGCTGCTCGAGCGGCTGCGCTACATCTGCATCGTCTCGTCCAACCTCGACGAGTTCTTCGAGGTGCGCTTCGCCGATGTCCTCGAGGCCGCGCGCGCGGGCGATGCCGGCGCCTCGCGGCGCGAACTGGCCGCGGTGGCGGCCGAGGCGCACCGCCTGATCGACGCGCAGTACGCCGTCTTCAACGACGAGCTGACGCCGCTGCTGCAGCGCGAAGGCATCGTCATCCTCAACCACGCCGAGCGCGACGCGGCGCAGCGCGAGTGGGTGGCCCGCTTCTTCCAGAAGCAGGTGCGGCCGCTGCTGGTGCCGGTGGGGCTGGATCCGGCGCACCCGTTCCCGCAGGTCGCCAACAAGTCGCTCAACTTCATCGTGCGGCTGTCGGGGAACGACGCCTTCGGGCGCGCCAACGCGATCGCCATCGTCAAGGTGCCGCGCGTGCTGCCGCGCGTGATCCGCCTGCCCGACGCGCTGGCGCCGGGCCGGCAGGCCTTCGTTCTGCTGACCAGCGTGATCCGCGCCCACCTGGGCGAGTTGTTCCCGGGGCGCGAGGTCGAGGCCTTCTCGCAGTTCCGCGTCACGCGCGACTCCGACCTGGACGTCGACGAGGCCGACGTGAAGAACCTGCGCCAGGCGCTGCGCACCGGGCTGACGACGCGCCACTTCGGCCAGGCGATCCGGCTCGAGGTGGTGGCCACCTGCCCGGATGAACTCTCGGCCTTCCTGCTGCGCCAGTTCGCGCTGCCCGAGGCGGCGCTGTACAAGGTCAACGGGCCGGTCAACCTGGGGCGGCTGAACCAGCTGATCGACCAGGCGGAGGCGCCCGGCTTGCGCTTCCCGGCCTATGAGCCGGTGTGGCCGCAGCGGCGCCTGCCGCGCGAGAGCTCGATCTTCGCGCGCTTGCGCGAGCGCGACGTGCTGCTGCACCACCCCTTCGAATCCTTCGAGCCGGTGGTGGAGTTCCTGCGCGAGGCGGTGCACGACCCCGAGGTGCTGGCGATCAAGCAGACCATCTACCGCACCGGCAGCGAATCGCCGCTGATGGAGGCGCTGATCGAGGCGGCGCGGCGCGGCAAGGAAGTGATGGTGGTCGTCGAGCTGAAAGCGCGCTTCGACGAGGAGGCCAACATCAACTGGGCCGAGCGGCTCGAGGCGGTGGGCGCGCAGGTGGTGTACGGCATCGTCGGCCTGAAGACGCACGCCAAGCTGCTGCTGGTGACGCGCCGCGAAGGGGGCTCGCTGCGCCGCTACGCGCACCTCTCCACCGGCAACTACAACCCCAAGACCGCGCGGCTCTACACCGACATCGGCTACCTCACCGCCGACCCCGAGCTGACGGCCGATGCCGATGCGGTGTTCCAGCAGCTCGCCAGCCTGGGCAAGACGCGGCCGCTGCGTGCGCTGCTGCAGGCGCCGTTCACGCTGCACCGGCGCAGCGTGCAGCTCATCGAGCGCGTCGCCGAGGCGGCGCGCGCCGGGCGGCCGGCGCGCATCGTCGTCAAGATCAACGCGCTGACCGACACGGTGCTGATCGAGAAGCTGATGCGCGCCGCGCAGGCCGGCGCCAGCATCGACCTGATCGTGCGCGGCGCCTGCATGCTGCCGCCGGGCATCCCCGGCGCGACCGAGCGCATCCGCGTGCGCTCGGTGGTGGGGCGCTTCCTCGAGCACAGCCGGGTGCTTTACTTCCGCTGGGGCGAGGGCGAGGATGACGAAGTGCTCTACCTCAGCAGTGCCGACTGGATGGGCCGCAACATGTTCCGCCGCATCGAGGTGGCATGGGCCGTGCGCGACGCCGCGCTGCGCCAGCGCGTCATCGACGAGTGCCTGGTGCCCTACCTGCACGACCGGCAGGACGCCTGGGTGCAGCTGCCCGACGGCCGCTACGAGCGCGTCGCGACCGACGGCGTGAGCGCGCAGCAGGCGCTCATGTGCCTGTACGGAGGCTGATGAAATGAGGTTCTATGGCTGTCGTCAAGCGGCCGACTGCAATCGTGTTGGATCGAACGGCTTGCCGCTCTTCCAAACGGCCCAGACGATACGCAAGAGCTTGCGAGCCAGGATCACCAGCGCCTGCGTGC
>WBZX01003188.1_pt1 | contig 10606 bp, 9 predicted proteins | sample 5204211 | NCBI WGS metagenome assembly WBZX01 (sample SAMN12344362, study PRJNA552823) | activated sludge metagenome | biome: Activated sludge suspended growth; feature: Nitrification reactor; material: Wastewater; isolation source: activated sludge from nitrification reactor of wastewater treatment...
CACCTACGAGCCGGGCCTCTTGATGCCTGACGGGTCGGGCGTGAAGGCCGAAGTCCGCATGATGTTCCTCCGCGCCCCCGACGAGCCGAAGCCCCGCCTCGTCCTGAACCTCGTCCGCCTCTCCCGCGGCAAGATGCTCGGCGTCGACCAGAACAAGAACCTCACCTGGGTCGGCGGCACCGTCGGCATGTGGCCAGTCTAGGAGACTGGTGCTTCACACCAGTCTCCTAGACTCTTTCCCATCACGGGGCGGCACGCGCCGCCCCGCCCCACGGGCGGAGCCCGCGGGGTCCCCACCCCACGCGATCCGGGCCCCCGCTGGGAGGACGGCGTCCGTTCCGCGGAGGCGGAGCTCCGCTTGGCGGAGCGGAGTCCGCAGCGGAACGGGCGCAGTCCTCGACGCTGCCCGCTAACGATGCCTTTTGCATGGTGGGTGCTTCGGGCCTGACGTGGTGGTTGCCTTTGAGCGTTCGCGATTGGCACCAAAACCACACGAACAAGAGTGCCAGTCGTGGGGGTTGCCCCCCACCTGTCGGCCGCGCGGGCGCCCGCTCCCCCCCGGCATGCTCCTCGCTACGCTCGTGCGCGTGCGGGGGGAGCTTCCCTTCGGGGCCGGACGGGTGTACTGATCATGGGAGCAGTGCAAGTCCCTCCTCTTCCGGCTCCGGCGCTCCGTGATCTGCTCGGCGTCATCCGCGTCCTCTGGTGGGTGCGGTGGGCGGCCGGGGCGGACGAGAGCGAGCTCAAGGCCATCGCCTCCGCGGGCGACGACGTCGGCCGGCTCGTGCGCGCCGCGCGCTTCGAGGCGTGCGTGACGACATGGCACCAGGCCCGCCTCGCGATGGCCCAGGTCGTGCGGCTCGGCGAGGTCGTCCCCGTCGCGGACGGCCTCCTCCGGGCGGGCGCTCGCCGCGTCCTCCAGACCCCGGGGATCCCGCCGCCCCCGCTCCACGCCTTTGCGGCGCCGTCGGGCGAGCTTCCGCCTGGAGATCAAGAAAAAAACGACGCCGCCCCCCCGAACGAAAAGCCGCTCTCCGGCGACGGCGACGACGCCGCGCCCCGGACCATGCGCTCCAGCGAGAGAGGCATCGAGCCGCCTGTCTGAGTGCCAGTCTGAGCGGGGCCGGCACAAAGACGACGCGCAGAGACGAATCGTTGAACCTGCCCTCGGGAGGGGTGTCCATCCAGCCTTCATGCGCCCCGCTCCGGCCTCCGCCGCGCCCGATTCTGCGCTTCGCTCCGCGCAGCTCGCCCTTCCGTTCTTGCTGGGGCTCGGCCTCTGCGCCTGCGCTCCCGCCGAGGTGCCTTCGGCCCCGCCCAAGCCGCCCGTGATCGCCGCCGCGCCGCGGCCCGCCCCGCCGGAGCCTGTCGCGCTCCCGGAGCCCGCGGAGCCTTCGGAGCCGCCCGTCCCGCTGCCGCCGCGGATCGAGCGTCCGGCCGAGGTCGCTTGCACGTGGACCTCGGACCGCTGGCTCACGTCCTCCGCGGTCGACCTCCGGATGAGGCCCGGGGGCCCGTCGTTCGCCCGCGCTTCCGGCGGGCCGCGCGCGCACGTCCAGATCCCCGTCGGCCCTGCCAAGCACGGGATCGCGGACGCCAGCTCCGGCGGCCTCCTTCTCACGGGGATCGTCGACGCCTCTTCCATCGTCCTCCACCCGGCCCACGCCTTCCCCATGAACGGCGTCGTCTACCCCACGTCGGCGGTGTCTCTCACGTGGACGAAGGGCCAGTCCGGGAGAGTGACAGTCACGGCGCCCGCGCCGACGCAGCTCCTCCTCTCCCGTTTGCCGCTCGCCGGCACCCCCGAGTGCGCGAGCGTCACGCTCGACAGGGGCGCGCGCATGGACATGTACCAGGAGATCTTCGGCGCTCCGTCCGGATCTCCCTGCTACTTCCCCTCCGCGCGCATGATCGCCATCTCCAGCGATCCGGCCCGCCCGGCGGAGGTCAAGCTCTTCTCCAGCGATCTCCTCGTCTGCGACGCCTTCGCGCAGAAAGACGGCTTCACCCGCATCGCGGTGGACGTGGACCAGGTGTTCATCGCGGGCTGGGTGCGGAGCTCCCTCGTCCAGGGCAGCTCGGGCCGCGGCAGCACCGGCGGCATCGGCTTCGGCTACGCCGGGATCGCCGACCCGGCGCGCAGTCCCCTCGCGAAGGTGGTCTGTCCCGACAGCGTGCCTCTCGTGGCCGAGGTGGCGGGCGAGACGGCCACCGTGGGCGCCGCCCTCCCCGGCACGACCATCGAGATCCTGGAGCGCCGCGGCGCCTTCTCCCGGGTCTTCGTCACGAGCCGCGGCGTCCACATGCTCGGCACCGCCGCCTTCCTCGCGCGCGCCTCGGATCTGGAGACCTGCTCGCTCCTCCGCAACTGACCCGCTGCCGCAAGCTCCTTCTACCGCGAGCGTGGAGGGCCGGTGAGGCCACGTGTCCCCCGGTCATGTCTTTTTGTTGGGGGCGCGGCAGGCGTCGTCCCGAGCAAAGGTCGCCTCTTCACCGCGTCTCCGGCCCCCCCCGCCCGGCCCTCCACACCACCTGGACACGGTTTCTCTCATGGGATAGCCGTCCTATCCTGGGGGATAGGAGACAGTGGCGCGCGGAGGTGACACGTCGGGAGGGCGCCTCTCGCCGATCAAAAATGACCGAGAAATACCGGCGTACAAGGGGGGTGTTCGTGATGGCACGGGCGCTGCAATGAGGGTCTGGCACGACGACACGAACCAACCCGGATGCGGGGCGCAGGCTCGGTGAAACGAGGCGCGTCCCCTCCGGCTGGTGGCCAGTCTCCGGCATGCGGCCGGGCGGTCATCAGCCACGTTGCCGGAGGCAGTCATGGCGAACACGGCTTTGTTCAAGAGCTCCAAGGGTCCCCTGGTCCCGCGGACGGATACCTTCAATCGGGCGGGCGGCAAGGCGTACGCGCTCTCGCCGAAGCACGCGCTCGCGCAGTACGCGGCCACGGGCTGCCTCAACGCCACCTTCTACGCTTCGGCGCAGGAGGACCTGGACAAGGTGATCGGGCTCTGCTCCGCCGTGGAGCCGCTGTTCCTGGCGAAGACGGCTGTCTACGCGCGGGAGAAGGGGTTCATGAAGGACATGCCGGCGCTGCTCTGCGCGGCGCTGTCGGTGCTCGATGGCGCGCTGTGCACGCAGGTGTTCGGCCGCGTGATCGACGACGGCAAGATGCTCAAGAACTTCGTCCAGATCGTGCGGAGCGGCGCTGTCGGCCGCAAGTCGCTGGGCTCGATGCCGAAGCGGCTCGTGAAGAGCTGGCTCGACGCGCGCACGGACGCGCAGGTGTTCAAGGCGTCTGTCGGTCAGTCTCCCTCGCTGGCGGACGTGCTGAAGATGGCGCACCCCAAGCCGGGGTCCAAGAGCCGTGAGGCGCTGTACGGATACCTGATCGGCAGGAAGCACGATGCTTCGCAGTTGCCGGAGGTCGTGCAGCACTTCGAGGCGTTCAAGGCGAAGGCGCGGACGGACGTCCCGGACGTGCCTTTCCAGATGCTGACGGCGCTGGATCTGGGCCCCAAGGAGTGGAAGGCCATCGCGGCGAACGCCTCGTGGCAGATGACCCGGATGAACCTCCAGACGTTCGCGCGTCACGGGGTGTTCGAGGACGACGGCATGGTGAAGCTGGTGGCGAATCGGCTCAAGAGCCCCGACCTGGTGCGGCGCTCGCGGGCGTTTCCGTACCAGCTGATGATGGCGTACAACGCGGCGGGGGAGGGCGTGCCTGCGCGGATCAAGAACGCGCTCCAGGACGCGATGGAGCTGGCGATTGGCAACGTCCCGGAGATGGACGGCAAGGTGTATGTCCTGCCGGACGTCTCGGGGTCGATGTCGTCGCCTGTGACGGGGTACCGAAGCGGGTCGTCTTCGGCGGTCCGGTGCATCGATGTCGCGGCGCTCGTCGCGGCGGCGGTGCTGCGGAAGAACCCGGACGGCGAGGTCATCCCGTTCGAGCAGGACATCGTGTCCGTGAAGCTGAACCCGCGCGACGCCGTGATGACCAACGCGCAGGCGCTGGCGGCGATTGGCGGCGGCGGCACGAACTGCTCGGCTCCGCTGGCGGCGCTGAACCGCCGGAAGGCGAAGGGTGATCTGGTGATCTACGTCTCGGACAACGAGTCGTGGATGGATGGGCGCGGCGTGGGCCGCGGTACGGCGACGATGGCGGAGTGGACGGACTTCAAGGCGCGGAACCCGCGCGCGAAGCTCGTCTGCATCGACATCCAGCCGAACGCGCACACGCAGGCTGCGGACCGCGAGGACATCCTCAACGTCGGCGGCTTCTCGGACGCGGTGTTCGACGTGATCGCGGCCTTCGCGTCCGGCAAGAGCGGCGCGGAGCACTGGGTGCGGGTGATCGAGGACGTGAGTCTGTAGATCGCGGCCGCGCCGAGGGGGGCCTCGGGGGGGAGGTTTTCGGGGCCAAATGCGTGCGTGACTACAATCCAAAATGTCCGTCACGCGCAAACCTTGTTGGCTCTTTTTTTTCGCTGGTGTGTCGGGGGAATGGATTTCAGGGCCGAATTGACTCGAATTGCTGCCGACGGACTCTCGCCCGCGGCAGAATACGAGGCGTTGCGGCGGGGGTGCAGGGGAGAGCGGGGGAATGGATTCAGGGGCCGAATGCGTCCGGGACTACATTAGGGATGTCCGTCTCGGGTAAAACTTGTCGGCCCCGCTTTTTCGGGGGAATTTTTCGAGCCAAATGCGTGCGTGACTACACCCAACCATGTTCGTCACGGACAACCCTCGTTGGCTCTCTTTTCAACGGCGAATGCTCTGGAGACTACATCTAAGTCCGGGAACTGCCCCGCAAGGAAGGCGCCCGGAGTCGTCTCCAAAAACCTTGTCGCCGTTCTCTCAGGGGGCGGGAGCGCAGATTCGTCTTGCGGCCTCCCGGAGGAATGCGGTCCGCTCCTCCTTTCCCATCTGGCGTCAGGTCCCGACAATGGTAGCCTGCGGGCGATGAACCCCGCCGACATTCGAGCCTTCGTGCGGCGCGATCGAGCGCCGGTGGAGGAGGAGAAGCGAGCCCACTGGGCCGAGGCCTACCGCGAGCGCGGCCCGGAAGAGACGATGTTGGCGGCAGCGCGGATGTACGAGTATGCGCGGGCCGTGCGCCCCGATTTCCCCACGGAGGCGGACCTGGCGGAGGACCTGGCGCATCAGATCGCGTTCAAGAAGCAGCTGATGGCCATCGCGCGCGCGCTGCGCGCCTCCTCTCTCGATGGGGCCGCAAGCGGCCCCAAACCCCAGCGCGCGCAGGAGCACGCCTTGCCCCATGTCCGTCGCGGCGAGTGACCCGCAGAGCGTCGCGGCGTTCCTGGGTGCCTGCGCGGCGGCTTTCGCCGACCTGGGGGTGCGCTGGTATCTGTTCGGGGCGCAGGCGGCGTTCTTCTACGGGGCATCCCGCCTGACGGTGGACGTCGACATCACGGTGGCGCTGGAGAGGTGCTCTGCGGCGGAGCTTTCGGCGGCCCTGTTGCGGCATGGGATTCGCCTGAGGGTCGATGACGCGACGTTTGTCGAGCAAACGCGGGTCTTGCCGGTGTTGCACGTGGCCAGTCGGGTCGTGGGAGACATCGTACTCGCGGGGCCGGGGCTGGAGGAGGGGTTCCTGGATCGTGCCATTGTGCGCGACGTGCTGGGGGTGCGCGTGCCTGTCGCGGCGGCCGAGGATCTGGTGGTGATGAAGATCCTCGCTGGGCGGCCGAAGGACATCGAGGATGTGAAGGCGATCGTCGCGGCGCAGGGGGCGGGGTTGAACGTCGCGGGGATCCGGGAGACGCTTCAGCTCGTGGAGGAGGCGCTGGGGCAGAGTGACCTGCTACCGGAGCTGGAGAAGGTAGTGACTGCCGTCCATGCGCCCAGGCGAAGGACCAAGCGATAGGGTCAGACGCGGGTGCCGTGGGCGGAGAGGAGCCAGCTGCCGATCACGACGCCGAGGGCCGCGGCGCCGAAGACGATCTCTTGCCACCAGACCCGGAGCGTCGGCTTCTGGCTGGTGCCCAGTTTGTCGCGGAGGAGGAAGCCGGCCAGCACGCCGATGAGCGCGCCGCCCGCGAGGCCGAACATGTGGGCTCCGAGATCCGTCGTGGCGCCGCCCGCGCCGAGCGTGCCGAGGAGCGCGAGGCCGCCGACGATGGGGCCCGCCCAGGAGAGGAAGCCGCGCTCGCCGCTCTCCTTGCGACGATTCAAGAAGAGCTGCGTCGCCGCGAGGAGGCCGATGGCGCCGAAGATCGCGGTGGAGGCGCCGATGGAGCGGTGATCCGACTCGCCGAGCGCGCGGTGGTAGAAGGCGTTGGCGACGTTGCCCGCGATGCCGGAGGCGAGGATCGCGAGCGAGCCGCCGCCGGGGCCGAGCCGGCGGTGAACGGCGGAAGCGAACACGGTGCCGGAGATGGCGTTGCCGATGAGGTGCGCCGTGTCCGCGTGCAGCGTGAGCGCCGTGACCGCGCGCCAGGGCTCGCTGGAGAGGACGAGGCTCGTGACGGCCGTGCCGCGCTGGAACCAGCCGGAGTGGCGGACGACAGGGCCCGTCACGAGGAAGAAGGCAGCGAGCGCGAGGAAGATGAAAGGGGCCGCGGTGGAGGGGGCGAAGCGCGCCTGCTCGCGCGTGCGCCGCGGGGGGAAATCGCGGTTCTCCGTCTCGTAGCGATCGATCGAGGTGGAGGCAGCGTCGTAGTCGGCGTCGTGCACGAGGACGATGAAGCCGCTCGGCGTCCACCGCACGGTGTGCCACGTCTCCGAGGATTGAAGGACCAGCGACCACTCGCGCGCCTTGCGCTCCGTCGTCGGGCCAATCGCGGTGAGGCCCTCCATCGGATCAGGCGGGGGGGGAGGAGGCGGCGCTTGCGTGGGGAAGAGCTGGAGGGAACCGCTGCCGCCCCCGGAGGTCGCCCCGTTCGTGAAGGAGAGGCCGCGCGCGGTGGCGGGGACGATCGAGACGAAAGGAAGAGCCGGAAAACGCACGCGTTGGGGGTCGCTCACAGTTGGCGCAACCTGCGGACGGCCCGGGGACCTGTCAACGTTGAGAGACCGAGGGCGCGGGCCGACGGCGCGCCCGAACGACCCGTGAGTCTGTCACGGAGCGACATGCGATCGCAGCGCGGGAGGAGCGAAACCCTTGTGGCGGGTGCGCGTGCGTCGTAGGCAGGCCGAGTGTCGACCGCCATCACCGAAGGTATCAGGATCAACGTATCGACCGTCTACGTGCCGTCGCAGTCCTCGCCTGCGGAGAAGCGGTACGTGTTCGCGTACACGATCCGCATCACCAACGAGGGGACGGAGGTCGCGCAGCTCCGCACGCGTCACTGGATCATCTCGCACGGGAACGGGAAGATCGAAGAGGTGCGCGGGCCCGGCGTCGTGGGGCAGCAGCCGACGCTGCGGCCGACGGAGCACTTCGAGTACACGAGCGGCTGCGTGCTCGAGACGCCGCGCGGCACGATGCGCGGGACGTACCAGATGCACAGGCCGGACGGCCGCATGTTCGACGCGGAGATCGCGCCCTTCACCCTCGCGATGCCGCACACGCTGAACTGACGGGCTCGCGCCCGGGGCCGGACGAGCCGGAGTCCGACTGGCATGGTCGACTTCGCATCTCCTCGGTCCGGGGGAGACCGCGCGTCGGATTTGCCGCGGGCGGACGCGCTCGGGGGCGAGCACCGGTGAAGCGAGACTCACGCGCTCGCGCGGGCGACCTCCGAGCGGTGCTATAAGGGGGGCCGCATGACTCACCCCATCGCACGGACGCAGGAAGAATGGACGCAGGCGCTGTCGGCGCGCGGCGAGCGCGCGTTCGTCGCGAAGCAGGTGTTCGGGTGGATCCAGAAGCGGGGGGTGCTGGATCCGGCGCGGATGTCGAACCTGTCGGCCAAGGTGCGGGAGGCGCTCGTCGCCGAGGGCGTGGGGGAGATCCTGACGACGGAGAACGTCCACAGGTCCGCCGACGGGACGAAGAAGGCGGTGCTGCGGCTGCACGACGGGGCGACCATCGAGACGGTGTTGCTCCCGTCGGTGTCGGGGCGCGGGTCGGCCGCGGCCGAGGAGCTGGACGCGGACAGCGCGGCCGCCGAGGACGACGACGAGGACGAGGAGGCGGAGCCGATCGCGCCGGGGGTCGTCCGGGTCACACAGTGCATCTCGACACAGGTGGGTTGCGCGATGGGGTGCGTGTTCTGCGCGAGCGGCGTCGCGGGGCTCAAGAGGCACCTGGGAGCGGAGGAGATCGTCGCGCAGGTGCTTGTGGGGAGAGCGATGCTCGAAGGGACGGAGCAGCTCCGAAACGTGGTGTTCATGGGGATGGGGGAGCCTCTCCACAACTACGACGCGACGGCGCGGGCGGTGCGGCTGCTCACGCACCCGGAGGGGATCGGGCTGTCGTCGCGGCGCGTGACGGTGTCGACGTCGGGGCTCGTGCCGGAGATCGAGCGGCTCGGGAAGGAGTTCGCGGGGCAGGTGGCGCTCGCCGTGAGCCTGCACGCGGCGGACGACGCGACGCGCAGCGCGATGATGCCGATCAACAGGAAATACCCCATCGCCGAGCTGATGGCGGCGCTGCGCGACTACCCCATGCCGAAGCGGCGGCGCATCACCATCGAGTACACGCTCGTGGCGGGGAAGAACGACTCGCCGGAGCACGCGCACAGGCTCGCGGCGCTGCTCCGGGGGCTGCGCGTGAAGGTGAACCTGATCCCGATGAACCCCATCTCGGCCTCCGATCTGGGGCCCACGCAGCACGGGCGCGTGCTCGCGTTTCAGAGCGTGATGACGGACGCGGGGTACTCGTGCTTCGTGCGGCGGCGCCGCGGGGACGACGTGGCGGCGGCGTGCGGGCAGCTCGCGCTGCTCGGGGCGAAGCCCAAGGTGAAGGGGTTCCGGAAGGCCGAGGAAGCGTGACGCGCCGGGCCGGGGCGAGGGCGAGATGAGCCACGAAGACGATCAGGGGAAGTCGAAGCCGATGACCGTGGAGGAGGCGACGCGCATCGCCGCGCACAGGGCGCTCGGCGAGCTGTACGAGGCGCGGGCCAAGGCCGCGGACGGGACGTGGGGGGACGTGCGGGAGGCGATCGAGAACCTCACGCTCGCGGGGGAGGTCACGCGGGCGTGGCCGCTCGTGGAGACCTACGTGCGCGCGCTCTCCGCGAAGGGCGTGACGGACGAGGCGACGCAGATCCTCCGGCGCTGCGAGGAGCGGGGCCTCACGGGGGATCTGCTCGCGCGCTCGATCCTGCTGCGGCACGATCTCGCGGCGGCGGCGGGCGCCTCGATCGACGAGCTCGCGGAGGAGGCCGGGCGCGCGCTGGCGGCGGCGGAGTCGGACCTGACGCGCGGGCTCGCGGTGCATCGGCTGGGGCGGCTCGCGACCGAGCAGGGCAACGTGGCGGCGGCGGCGGGGCTCCTCCAGCAGGCCGAGGGGTACGCGGCGAGCGCCTTCGGCGAAGGGCACGTGGAGCACGCGGCGGCGCTCCAGGATCTCGGCGCCGTGCTCGCCAGCCAGGGGCGGCACGAGGAGGCCGAGGAGGTGCTGCGGAGGGCGGTCCGCTTCGGAGAGACGCTGTCGGCGGACGGGGTGCTCGCGGGGCCGACGTTCGGCGCGTGGCTCGGGAACCTGGCGACGGTGCTGAGCGCGCGCGGGAAGCTCGTGGAGGCCGAGACGCTGCTCCGGCGGGCGCTCGGGCTCCTGGAGAGCGAGGCCGCGCGCGGGCCGGCGTACGGGGCGCTCCTCAAGGACCTGTCCGACGTGATGGCGGCGCTCGGGCAGGACGAAGAGGCCGAGATCCTCGCGGGGAAGGCCGTGATGGCGTTCGAGGCGGCGCTCGGGCCGACGCACCCGATGCTCGCCGTCGCGCTCTCGTCGCACGCGGATCGGCTGCGGGCGCTGGGGCAATCGATCGTGGCGGAGGGGGAGCTGCGGCGCGCGCTCAGCCTGTATTCTGCTGTCCATGGGCCGGAGCACGCGAACTCCGTGGAGCTCCTGACCAAGCTCGCGCTGGCGGAGTTCGGGGCGGGGAGCCCGCTCGCGCTCCAGACGGCGGAGCGGGCCCTCGAGCTGCTGCACCGGGTCCACGGGCCGGATCACGCGTTCACGAAGGCGAACGCGCCGCTGCTGCGGTCGATGGTGCACGCGGCGGCGCCGGAGCGGGTGTCCGACGAGGACCAGCAGACATCGCTGTTCGACTTTTACCGGGCCGAGATCGACAGGGGAGTCCAGGCGCTCCGGGACCGGGATGCAGCGGCGGCGCTCGCGATCCTGTCGCCGATCGCGGGGCAGGCGCACGACGCGGGGATCGCGGCGGTGGAGGGGACGGCCGCGGGGCTCCTGGCGCAGGCGTTCGCGATCGCCGGCGACAAGCGCTCGGCCGTGACGTGCGCGCTCCGGGCGGTGACGCTCGCGGCGCAGCTCGGCCACACGGAGGCCGAGAAGCGGTTCAAGGCGCTGCTGGAGGTGCTGATCGCCGAGGAGCAGTCGGAGCGCTCGTCGGACTGACGGTTCTCGACCGTGAGTGGCTAGACGCCGGCGAGGTGGGAGAAGGCGTCGGTGAGGGCGGCCATCTTGGCCTTCGCGCGGGCCTCGGCCGCTTGCGGGGTCTCG
>WBZX01003189.1_pt1 | contig 10605 bp, 8 predicted proteins | sample 5204211 | NCBI WGS metagenome assembly WBZX01 (sample SAMN12344362, study PRJNA552823) | activated sludge metagenome | biome: Activated sludge suspended growth; feature: Nitrification reactor; material: Wastewater; isolation source: activated sludge from nitrification reactor of wastewater treatment...
ACCATACAGCAGCACTTGCTTTTTTGATGCATCCCAGCTGAATAGCATTTCTCCTGTAATCCGCCATTCGGAGAAATAGGGAAGATATTTTTTTGTTGTCAGCCGGATGCTGTTGGGATGAATGCCCTTTGCAAAATCGATCCCGATATAGCTTGTGGAGATGCTATCTTCGGTCCTGAATCCAATATTGGGGGCTATCCATTGGCCTTCCTGGTCAAGGAAGAAATGAATCTGGGTGAGGTAATGCTGAAGCGCCTGTGATTGCGCTTTTATACTCGTATTCAGACCGGTAATCAGCAAAATAGTAATAAGAGTTCTGGACATGCCAACCTTTTATTTTTTGTGTGAACGATTGTACGAAGTCTGAAGATAACCAATTAATTCTTTAGTGAATTGCTGTTCTGCAGTGAGTGTAACCATATGAGATATCCTGGGCATCGGGCCGCTGAGTTTGGACTTTTGCAGGATTCCTGTGAAGTCCGTATCGCCGAGGTCAAACCCCAGCCTGATCTCTTTAGGCTTGATATTGATCGCAGCAAATTCGCGGATGGCGGTAAAAGAGACATAGGTCTTTTTGGGTATTCGTTGCGCATCGGGAAAATTTTGCAGGATTATTTCCGATAGCTGATCGAATAAGGGACGTATCGATTCGCATTTCACAAACTGGTTATTGAGCAACCCCCCTTCATCCTGGTAAACAGGTTTGCCGTTGTTCAGGAATAGTCCCGCCAGCAATTGCGCCTGCAGGTGATTAAGGGAATGCTCAGCCTTTAACCAGTCGGTTATGTCCTTTTGTTTGGTAAGTCCGGATGCCTGTACGACCGGTAACCATTCTCCCAATGAATAACCTGTCTTTTCTTTGGCAGTCTGAATGAATTCCTGCTCGAATTCGCCGGATGTTTTGGCCATAACTGGTTGTTTTATCTCCAGGCTCCAAGGATGAGGCCTATGAGGGTGAAGTAAAGGGTGATGTATCCTCCATTGATAAAAATGTATTTCCAGGAACGTTGTTCAAAAAGAGCCACGATGGTGAAGATAAGGGCACTGAAACCGAACCCGGTAAGAAACCCGGCCGTAGCTCCCCAAGTCATATCCGTTTTTTCATCCCCTAAGAAAAAGGCCATGTTGTAGCTGATCAGGAGCGACAGGATGAAACTGATCCCGTACACTTTCGCCGGATTTATATTCTTCACTTGTTCGTCGGAAAAGTTGTTTTCATTTTTCCAGGTTTTGTAAAAAAGGAGCGGCGAATACCATAAGGCGCCCAGGGCCAGGTTTGTAACGCTGCAGGCGATCACCGCGAAATGGTTGATAGTTGTTTCCATGTTTTTCGTACAAAGGAAGCATAGCAGTTTGGGAACTGATTGTAAAAAATTTACCTCAGCCCACAGCGATGTAATTCAGGTAATCGTATTGCTTTTGTGTATATTCCTGTGGTGTGAATCCGGAGAATTCTTTGAAGTCGTGAATAAAATGGGCCTGGTCGTAGTAACCACTTTCCAGTGCAAGCCTGGCCCAATGAATATTCTTAGACGCTTCAATTTCCTGGACGGCCTTTTGAAAACGGATGATTTTAAGAAATCCTTTTGGGGTTATCCCGACATGGTCCTTAAAGAGTTTGATCAGGTGTTTTTGGGAGTATCCGACTTTAGAACTGATCTGCCGGATGGAATGCTGTTCGGGTAAGGCGATGATAGCATTAACCGCAAATTTAATAAAAGGGTTAACGATCAGTGAATGACTGAACCTGCGAAGAAGGTATTTTTCCGCGACTGTGAATTTCCCTGCAGGAGTAGGCGCTTCCAGCAACATGGAGCGCATGTCCATGATCTCGGTACTCAGTACCAGGTCGCCGTCTACCACACTGTCGGTGAGTTCGTACAGGGGTACTTTTACAAAGGGGTACGACATGCCTTTGTGAAAATTGATGACAAACATCTCACTGTCTTTTCCTGATGGGATTGTGATGAACCGGTTGCGTATTCCCGAGAACCAGACGTTCCGGCAGGTTTGGATTTCTTTTAGCGTTTCATTGTCATAAATGAATTTTGGGTAGTCGGTGAGATCGAAAACGATGTTCACGTTGCCATCCGGTAGAAAACGGTCCACGGAATGTACCGGGTTGTAATCCCGGTAATAAACAAAACTTTCGATGAACTGGTTCAGCGGGAAACCTGGTATGTGCAGTTTGAAAAGCATGGTGATGAGCGACCCAAAAATAATACGAATCGGCAGCCTGTATTAAATTCCGATACCTAGTTTTTTATAAATAAAACTCATCAGCCAGGCCGGGCCGATCATCAGAAACTGGATGTCTTTAAAAAAAGAGGGCTTTTTACCTTCTACTTTATGTCCATAGAACTGCCCGATCCAGGCTACTACAAACACGATTACGCAAATCAGCCAGAGTGGTGCAACACCTGAGCGTTCTATCAAACCGCAAAGCCAAAGGCAGCATACAGCAAACAACAGCATGCCGATCCATAAAGTGCGTGAAAGCGACAGGTAATACAAAACAGCCAGCACTAAAACAATCATCGCCACATTGATGCTGGTACCCGAAACAGCAAAAGGAAGTTTGATACTGTACAATAGTCCTGTAATGGAAAAAAAGATCGACGGAACGCAGATCCAATGTATGGTTTTGTTCGTATGGTCCTGGTGGCTTTCGCCGTATTCGCTCAGCCACTGCTGTATGGTTTTCATATAAAGCAATTTTGCGTCTTAAAGTTAACTAAAACTGTTAACAATTCGTTTGCAACAAAGCAAACTGTTTCAGCGTCTTATGATTGGTTTTTCATAGGATATTGGATTAAACGGGGCCGGATTTCTATTCGGCCCCATTTCTTTTAATAAATCCGGCAACGTGCCGGTATCGTAAGTAAATAACTTTTTAGGTATTGAATTAAAACGGGCCGGATGTCTATCCGGCCTTTCTGCTTTCATCCATAGCAGGTGTTCAAAATAAAAAGATCGCCGGCTATTCAGCGACGATCTTTGAATATGGGTCCTTTACAGGTTGCTTAAGTACTATTTCACACCATTCGGATCTTTGTCAAACCGCACTTCGTTTTCGAAGAGTTGCCCTTCGGTTTTCAGGTATACACTATTGGCGGTGATCCGTACAACCCTCCAGTTGGCATTCAGGTCAATCAGGTTTTCTTTATTGATGGGATCAAAAAGCATGGATATAAAGCTGTTGCCATTGCTCAATGTCCAGGTTCCCGGTACAGTTTCTGATTCTCTGGTTGCGATAGCTGCGTTGTTGGTATTGAATACAAAACCGTACTCGCAGTATGAAGGGGTAAGGTCGTTACCATCAATATTAATATAACCGATCTTCCAGGAAAATGTTTCCAGTGGGAACGGAGCGGCTGGTTTCCCGGTCGACTGTTTTAATTCGTTTGCATTGGATTCGGCCAGCGCAGCAACCGGGGCGATGCTGTTTTCTTCCGGCAATGCAGCCGGACTTTCTTTCTTACAGGATACAAAAACTGTTGCAAGCAACATGGTCGCTGCAACTAAAAAGCAGTTCTTTTTCATTGTGGTGGGTTTTTAACAGGTAAAAGATTTATTTATAATATGGCTCAAAAGTATAGCGTTACCCGCAACAAGTTTGTAGCGATGTCTGTAATGTGAGGTAAGGAACTGTGTAACGTGTTGTAAGATTCTTTCGCAAAACAGGTTACAGTGGGATCTTTTTACCACTCCCACACAATTATCGTCGATCTGTATCCGTTGCGCTCCCCTTTTTTGCGGGTATATAAAAGAAAAGCCCCCGGTGGCGGGGGCTGATATAATAGTATGAAATTGGCTGTTTTAGATGATGAGCATCGCGTCTCCATAACTGAAGAAGCGGTACTTGTCTTTGATCGCTTTTTTATAGGCTTCCATCATCAGGTCGTACCCGGCAAAAGCGCATGCCATGATGAGCAGGCTGGTTTTCGGCAGGTGGAAGTTGGTAACCAGGGAGTCGGCGATATTGAAATTATAAGGCGGGTGGATGAAGTGATTGGTCCAGCCCTCAGAGGGTTTCAGTAATTTCTGAGCCGTAAAAGACGATTCCATCGACCGCATCGTGGTGGTACCGATGGAGCAGATGCGGTGACCCCCTTCTTTGGCCTTGTTCACGATCCGGCAGGCAGCTTCTTCGATCCGATAATATTCAGCGTCCATTTTGTGTTTGCTCAGGTCTTCCACTTCGATCGGCCGGAAAGTGCCCAAGCCGGTATGGAGGGTAGTTTCGGCGAAACGAATGCCTTTGATCTCAAGGCGTTTGATCAGTTCTTCACTGAAATGAAGCCCCGCGGTCGGAGCCGCTACGGCGCCTTCATGCTTGGCATATACGGTCTGGTAGCGTTCTTTGTCTTCGGCTTCGGGCTTGCGTTTGATGTATTTCGGCAAGGGGGTTTCTCCCAGTGTCTCCAGCATCATGCGAAACTCCTCGTCGGTACCATCCCAGAGGAAACGGATCGTACGTCCGCGGCTGGTGGTATTGTCGATCACTTCGGCCACCAGTTCGTCGCTTTCACCGAAATAGAGCTTATTGCCTACGCGGATCTTGCGGGCAGGATCGACGATCACATCCCAAAGGCGGTTAGCCTTGTTCAGTTCGCGAAGCAGGAATACCTCGATCTTGGCGCCGGTTTTTTCCTTACGGCCGTACATACGGGCTGGAAATACCTTGGTGTTGTTCACAACAAACACGTCCTTGTCATTAAAATAATCAATGATGTCTTTGAAATGACGGTTCTCGATCTGGCCGGTCTTTCGGTGGATGACCATCATCCGGCTGTCTTCTCTTTTTTTGGTGGGTTGCTGGGCGATCAGGTTAAGCGGGAGGTCGAAGCGGAACTGTGATAATTTCATGTAACGGTTTTTATATTAAGGTTACATGCCGTGTACACCAGGTACGGGTGATAGCCTGTCCGGAGGCGCTTATCATGTTACGGCATGATTTAAAGGTTGCAAAGGTAAGGGAAAACGGGCTTTGTACAAAGCCAGACTTGCTATCTTATTAACAAAAAATACCCCTGCTCGCTCCGTTCGGTGCTGCCGGCAAAACGGTAACGGCAATAGTAGGTATAGCCGCCGGAGGGCTGTTGTTTGTTTTTGAAGGTGCCATCCCAGCCCCTGGCGGGGTCGGTTGTTTCAAAAAGTTTTTGACCGTAGCGGTTGTAAACAGCCAGTTGGAAGTATTGAACCGGCCTTATGGGCATGGCCCTGAATCGGTCGTTGAGGCCATCCCCGTTGGGGGTGAAGCTGTTTGGTATAAAAACAATTTGTGGGCAGTCTTTTACCAGCACCTCGGTGGTTTCAGTAATGGGGCAATTGGCCAACCGTTCGGCCGTAACGGTATAGCTGGTATTTAAGGTAGGGTAAAGCCGCAGGGTTTTTTTGTTAAGCAAGGCGTTACTGGCAGGTTGCCAATTGATATTGTTCACATCGGCCGGCAGCAGCACATAGGCCGTATCGTATTTGCAGATGGTTTGTGCGGACGGCAGTTTAAGGGTGGTATCGGGGTAAGTAATGGTAATGCTGTCGGACGAGGGTATGCCGCAATAGCTGGTACCGGATACCTTGTAAAAGCCGGGGCTGTTAACGGAATAAGATTGCCCGCTGCTTCCATCCTGCCAAACATAAGTTGTAAAGCCGGGGCTGGCAATTAATACGATGGTTTTGCCTGGGCAGAGCAGGCTGTCGCGGTTAAGGAGTTTGATCGCCGGTGAAGGTACTACGGTAACAAAAAAACTGTCTCTGACCACACAACCGCTGATGGCGGCGTTGATGTAGCCGCTTTTTTTGAAACGGAGGGTGATGGCGCTGTCTCCCTCCATTGCTACAATATCGGCAACCGTGGTATCGATATTCCAGTCCATGTTCTTAAAGCAGCCGTTGTTTTTGGTAATGGTATAGCGAATGGGCTGGCCGATGCAGGCGCTGTCGGGGCCATTGATGTGGATACTGTCGCAATAACTCACAATTTTACAAACCAGTTGCTTGGTTACAAGGGCGGTGTCTTCGGTAAAGATTACAGGATTGCTTACAAGCACGTCACTTATTGAATTATCCCATGTGAAAATTTCTTTAGTAAGATTAAAACTCGATTTAGTCAATATACTTGTGTCTTTACCAAAGCAGGATACTGTACTTGCTGGAGCAAAATCACTTATGCGAGCATATTCGGTTACGAGTTGAGATCCTAATGTATAATGATATAAAAAATGAATATTCTGTTTATTATCAAAATTCACAGAGTTACGGTACGGCGTCCCAATAGACGATGGAATTAAAAACTTTCTACTTCTTAATGGCCCGGACAAGCTATCAAGTGTTATGAAGAATTTGTTTCTAAAATCATTAATATCTTCGGTCAGGAAAGCGGTTTGCCCCTTGTTATTAAAATCTGTATATATTTCAACATTGTTCAGAGGCACAATATTTCGATGTAAATAAATGTTCTTCGGAGTAAGTTGTGTGTCTAGGGTGGCTTCAAATAATATATTGGAGGGGACACTGAGACCCAATTGATCAATGGCAGCCTGTCCAGTAATTGAAAAATTTCCATTAGTATAGTTGATTTGAAGTGGCAATATGCCGTTTATTAATGGGTCAGGCTGAGTTTTATATGCAAAAGATTCTATAATGCTTCCGTCCGTCTCGCTTAAGCGGGTGAGTATTACATTTCCAGCGGAAGCTGCGGAGAATCCGGTTTTTGCCAAAAAGTACACGGCATTATTATAATACACAGGAGCTATTGGATTTATTGCAGATGCGACACCGCCATTCATTGAAAAATGCTTGCTCCATAATAGGTTTCCATTTAAATCGAGTTTGCCAATGACTCCAAAAAATGTATTGAATATTCCTGTAAAATAAATAGCGTCTGAGGTTACAAGTATGTTTTTAATAATCCTGCTATCAGGGCTATAATATATGTGAACAGGATTATACCGAAGTCTCCTTGCCCATAATACATTTCCATTTGTATCTATTCTGCTAATCAGTAATTCCGGATTATTATTTACTGCACCACCCCAGACGCCGCTGCAGATCATTGTTCCATTAGGTGCAGTGAAACTATTCCTGTTCGATATGTCCTTCGCCGGAAGGAATAATTTTTTTGCAAAGATTACACTGTCTCCCCATGTAGTTCTCATTAATGCAATTCCATACTTAAAAGATTCCTGGTATTCGCCCGTGAAGAAATTCTTGCCTGGCTCATCTGGATTATTAAATAATGTTGCTCCCTCGTTTGCAAAAATGTACGTAACTCTAATACTACTATCAGTACACGAGTTTGGTTGACAATTCGATGTAATAGATAGTGCTATAAGAATTGAAATATTTAGTATAGTAGCTTTCATAAAAATGAAGTCTGCAGGCAGTTATACAACCTGCAGACTTTTTTCTTTTATAGTGGCCATATTTCTACAATCCAGAAAAATTGATTTCCCCAGTTCGCTCCGGGGTTGTTTGTGTCAATAATGTCACAAATACTATTTTTTACATTTCTATACCTAACCAGCCACGTATCGCCGCTAACCATGTTTTCTAGGTTTGATACCTGGTATGGACCTAGATTTGGAAGATTCGCATTGTAAGTTGTGTTTTTCCCCCAGTAAATTGTACTTGATTGGTCATCCCATGCAAAGCTTGATCCAGAAGTTACTTTCCGGTATTCCAACTGGTGATTATCAATACTTGTAAATCCACCAGGATTTGAACAAAGATTATAACACCCTCCGGCAGTTGCATAACTGGTTCCTCCTCCAGGTGGATTAATCCATACCTTTTCAACACGGTAGCAAGGCAAATCACCATATAAAGAAATATCAGGCGCCGCAACATCTCCTGTATTGATCAAATTCCCAACGATAGAGCAATTATTATAGAGATTTAAGGCTGCATCAATGAGCATTCCACTTCCAAAATAACTGTCTGGTATTTGTTCAGCCTTGTATGTAATTTCATATAGTGTATTAGCTGAACAATAAGGGTCGGCGCCAATTGTTCGGATGGCAATTGTAAGATTGCTGTACGTGTGTAGCGTTGACCCAGGATCAGTGACCTTTAATGTACCTGTGCTTGTATTAAACCCAAAAGTTGTTAATGGAGTGAAGGGTACACTAATAGTCCAACTGACATTCAGATCACTTTTATCTATGTTCTCGCATTTATAATTGCGTTGTACGTAACTTAATGTGTATACTAAATGCAGGTCAGCCGGGTTGGAAGTATTGCTACAATTGTAATTGCATACAATGTTATTTCCCGTTACTGATTTGTTTTTTTGGAAACGTACCATTAAACCGGCGGTATTTCGGTAAAATGATTCCGTCGCTTCTTTGTTAATATTAACAATGTATCCAGCCGATATATTGCCATACCTCGCTTTAATGGCCTGAACGATCCTGGCCTTTGCATCCGAAGCTGCAGCAGGAGTAGTTTCCGGTGGTTTTAAATCGGCTTTCTTACAACTATAAATAAACATAGTAAATGCGGCAATAGCTATTAAGACTTTTGCCTGTATTTTTATCTGTTGCATAAGATGTGTTTTAAGTTGTTATGAATGAACAGGCTTGAACACACCCATGCTTGAATTTTATTCAGGTGGCCAGTGACAAAGAATTATTCGCTGTGTATTTGTTACGGCGGGTGAATGGAATGATTGCAATGGTTGGAGTAATGCCCTGCTGAAACAACAGTAATGTTGCCTTTTGTTATCAACAGGGGGGGAGGATTTCTCATTGGGGGGATGATTATTAATACTAATATAAGCAAGATGACTGTCAGTTCAAATTTTCCTGAGTTGAAATTTTGAGCGGTTGTGGGTGTTAACAGCCTCGTTTGTTTCAGCGGGTTGAGGGTTAGCACTTTAAGTAAGGCAGTGTGGAAAAATTAAACATGTGCCGGCTTCAGCAGTGATTTGCCGGGGATGGCCGCCACCAGTTTTTTCGTGTATTCATTTATGGGGTTGTAATATACCTGGTCGGCGCTGCCTGCTTCCACGATCTTGCCCTGTTGCATGACGAGAATGCGGTTACTGATATAGTGCACCACGGCCAGGTCGTGGGAAATGAAGATGGCCGTGAAGCCAAAATCTTCTTTCAGGTCGTTGAGCAGGTTAAGTACCTGGGCCTGTACGCTTACATCCAAAGCCGAAACGCTTTCATCAAATACCAGGAACTTCGGCTCCAATGCCAGGGCACGGGCTATGCAGATACGCTGGCGCTGGCCGCCACTGAACTGGTGCGGGTAGCGGTTATACTGGTCGGCTTTCAGATTTACTTTCTCCAGCAGTCCGATCACTTTTTCTTTCCGTTCGGTGTTATTGTTGCCAATGCCATGCACTTTTAATGGTTCCAGGATGGCTTCACCGATGGTAAGCCGTGGATTGAGGGATCCATACGGATCCTGGAAAACGATCTGGAAGTCTTTTCGCAGGCTTCGCAGGGAAGGTGTCTTTATCTGGCTGATATCGTTTCCATTGAGGATGATATTTCCGGAACTGGGCTTTACCAGTTGCAGGATCGTACGGCCAAGGGTGGTTTTACCACAACCGCTTTCACCTACCAATCCGACAATATCACCGGGCATAACATCGAAACTCACATCATCTACCGCATTGAAATATTCTACGGTTTTGCCAAATAAATTCTTCTTTGCCGGGAATTGAACGGTAAGATTTTGAACCCGAAGCATGGGATCCGGGGTTTCGGGACCGGGATCCGGAATGCGTGGCTCTTTCACTGATGTGTGGCCATTGGCCAGCGACTCCTTCGTTCCGAGGAAATCACTTACTACAGGCAATCGTTTGCCCTTGGGGTTGGATGCCGGGCGGCATGCCAGCAATGCACGGGTATAGGGATGTTTGGGTGTGGTGAGTACTTCTTTGGCAATCCCCTGTTCAACGATCTCGCCTTTGTGCATGACTGCGATCTTATCGGCAATATCGGCAACGATACCGAGGTCGTGCGTAATGAAGATGACCCCCATGTTGTTTTCGAGCTGCAGTTTCCGGATGAGTTCCAGGATATTTTTCTGTACGGTTACGTCCAGCGCCGTAGTGGGTTCATCGGCGATCAGCAGGGCAGGGTTGCTGCTCATGGCCATGGCGATCATCACCCGTTGTTTCTGTCCCCCGCTGAGCTCATGCGGGTAGCGTTTGAGGATGCCGGCAGGATCGGGCAATTGTACCTGTTCGAAGAGGGCGATCGCTTTCTGGCGTGCAACTTTCCTGCTTACTTTCTGGTGCAAACGAATGGCTTCCATTACCTGGTAGCCACAAGTGAATACCGGGTTGAGTGAGGTCATCGGTTCCTGGAATATCATGGCGATATTGCTGCCCCGGATCTCGTTCATATCAGCCTGCGGTAATTCAATAAGGTCGAGTGGCTGTTCTTCCCAGCGATATAAAAAAGCATGCCCGGTAACCGTACTTTGTTTGGGAAGCAGCCGGAGTAAGGACAACGCGGTAACCGACTTGCCCGAACCGCTTTCGCCAACGATGGCAAGCAATTCTCCTTTTTTCAGTTCCAGGGAAAGATTACGCACAGCAATGGTTTGTTCTTTCCCTTTGCCGAAAGAGATACCCAGGTTTCG
>WBZX01003190.1_pt1 | contig 10605 bp, 10 predicted proteins | sample 5204211 | NCBI WGS metagenome assembly WBZX01 (sample SAMN12344362, study PRJNA552823) | activated sludge metagenome | biome: Activated sludge suspended growth; feature: Nitrification reactor; material: Wastewater; isolation source: activated sludge from nitrification reactor of wastewater...
TTATGTGATACCCGAGGATGTCCGGGGCATCTGCAAAGATGTATTGCGGCATCGTATCGGGCTTACGTATGAAGCCGAAGCGGAAAATGTAAATGTGGAGCAGGTGATCAATGAAATACTCCGTGTCGTAAATGTTCCGTAATGCTGACTACAGAAGAAATACTGAAGAAAGTACGGGAGCTTGAGATCAAAAGCAAGAAGATCACCACGCATCTGTTTACGGGGGAGTATCATTCTGCGTTTAAGGGAAAGGGAATGAGCTTCCGGGAAGTGCGGGAATACGCGGCCGGGGATGATGTGCGTTTCATCGACTGGAATGTAAGCGCCCGGCTCAGTCATCCGTTCACCAAAGTTTTTGAAGAGGAACGGGAACTGACCGTAATGCTGCTCATCGATACCAGCGCCAGCAACCTCTTTGGAACCATTGCCCGCCAGAAAAAAGAACTGATCACCGAAGTGGCGGCTGTTCTGACATTCAGCGCCATCAGCAACAACGATAAGGTGGGCGTGATCTTTTTCAGCGATAAGGTGGAGAAATACATTGCGCCCAAGAAAGGACGGCAGCATGCTTTGTACATCGTTCGGGAACTGCTGACGATGGATACCCGGAAGAAAAGCACCGACCTGGATGGCGCTATTAAATTTTTCAGTAGATCTGTAAAGCAGCGCAGCATCGCGTTTATCCTCAGTGATTTCATCGCCACCGGGTACGACGATGACCTGAAAGTGATCGGTAACAGGCATGATGTGATCGGTATCCGGGTGTACGACAGGATGGATATGCAACTGCCCGAAGCGGGTTTGCTGCAGGTGCAGGATGCCGAGAGCGGACAAACGAAATGGATCGACAGCAGCAACGCACTGGTGCGCTACAATTACCAGCAGCATTTCATGCAGCAGAGCGAAGCCAGCAAAAATTATTTCCGTAAAGCCGGGGCCGAGTTGCTGCACATGCGCACCGATGATGATTACGTGAAGATCCTTCAGAAATTTTTCATTAAACGCAGTTGATCAAAGCGCACATGAGGAACGGTATTGTAAAAACAGGGAAGCGGTTGTATGTGAGCGGTGTGATCTGCCTTGTTTTATTCAGCGCTGCCGTTCGTGCACAACAGCTGCAGACCTTTACCGACAGGAACAGCATACTGATCGGGGAGCAGGTACAGCTTAAGGTGCGTGCCAGCTTCCCGCAACAGGCCTTCAGGGTTAGCTGGTTCAGCATCCCCGATTCGATCCCGCATTTTGATATCATTCAAAAAGGACCCGTCGATTCCAGTTCCGAAAACGGCAACAGTGTTCTGCAGCAATCCATCACGCTTACCAGCTTTGATTCGGGGCGCTGGAACATACCGGCTTTCCCGGTTCAATTCGACCCGGCAAACGACGATACGACCATTCGCTTATTCACCGATTCCGTTGCCATAGCGGTATCTTATTCGCCGGCCGATACCAGCAAACAACTCCGGGATATCAAACCCATCATCTCCGTTACGCTGACGGATTATACCTGGTATTATATCGCCGGTGGCATTGTGCTGTTGCTGCTGATGCTTTTTTTCACCTACCGGTATTGGAAAAAGAACAAGGGAGAAAAACCTGCGAAGCCCGCTTCGAAATTGACGGCATACGAAGAAGCCATGCGGGCACTGGAACAACTGGCGAAACAGGACCTGTCGGACCCGGCTTCCGTGAAGACTTATCACAGCCTGTTGGCGGCGGTCTTCAAGCAATACCTGGGCAGGAAACAAGAGCGGAACCTGCTCACCAAAACAACCAGCGACCTGTTGGTGCGTGTGAGCGAACAGGGGATGCCGGCGGAACATGTTTCCGGTCTGGCCACAGCCCTGCGTTGTACCGATGCCGTGAAATTCGCCAAGTACCTGCCCGTTGTCACCGAATCGCAGGACTGCCTGCAAAAAATAAAAGCTGCGATCGAATTAACCGAGCGTCAAACTGTAAACACTAAATCATAATTCAGCCTTGCTGTTCAGCTATTTTAAAGATATCGTTTTTGGCCAGCCCTGGTTTTTTGCATTGTTGGTTATAGTGCCCGTGCTCGTATACTGGTATGCATACAAGTCGGGTAAACAACAGGGCGCAATCACGATATCGGATGCGTCGGCTCCGGGGCTTTCTTCCTGGAAAAGCAGTTTGCGGCACCTGCCCTTTATACTGCGTTTGCTTGCATTTACATTCATCATCGCGGCGATGGCCCGGCCCCAGACCATGTACGAAGAGCAAAATGCGGAAGGTGAGGGCGTGGATATTGTGCTTTGCATCGACGTGAGTGGCAGCATGACTGCCCAGGACCTTACCCCCAACCGGCTGGAGGCTGCCAAAAAAGTAGCGATCGATTTTGTGAACAGGCGCATCACCGACCGGATCGGCGTGGTGATCTTTTCCGGGGAGAGTTTTACGCAGTGCCCGGTAACCACCGATCACCAGGTGCTGATCTCGGCGATTGGTAATATCCGGAACGGGTTGCTGGAAGACGGAACGGCCATCGGTTCTGGTTTGGGTACCAGTGTAGACCGGCTGCGGGAAAGCAAGACCAAGAGCAAGATCATCATCCTGCTCACCGATGGTGAGAATAACGGAGGACTCATCGATCCGCAAACCGCCAAGGAAATCGCCAAGGCCTTTAATGTGAAGGTATATACGATCGGTGTGGGAACGGATGGATATGCCCCGCAACCGGTAAATACGCCGATGGGCGTGGTGATGCAGCAGGGAAAAGTATCGATCGATGAAAAGCTGTTGAAAGAGATCGCTTCCGAAACCGGGGGAAAATACTTCCGGGCAAAGGACAATGAAGGCCTGGCAGGTATCTATTCCGAGATCGATCAACTCGAAAAATCCAAAGTAGAGATCAGCACCCGCACCCGGTACACCGAAAAATTCCTGCCCTTTGTGATCGCGGCTCTTTTCTTCATTCTGCTGGAGCAACTGCTGAAGTTCACGGTCTTCCGGAAATTCCCCTGATCGGGGAATTCGGTTCCTGCGTTACTATGTAATGATTTTACATGGTCAGACGAAAGCGTCAGACCATGTGTGGCCTGGTTCGCATGAAATGCGGATATTTGCTTCCATGATCGCAACCGTTTATAAAAGTACCGGAAGCTGGTATGTGGTAAAAGATGAAGCCGGTACAGCTTACAATGCCCGCATCATGGGCAAATTCAAGATCGATGGACGCACCAGCACCAACCCGATCGCGGTGGGCGACCGGGTGGAGATCGATCTTGAAGAAGGAGAAGAGAATACCGTGATCATTACAGCGATTGAAGAAAGACGGAACTACATCAACCGGGTATCGCCCGCCAACAAATACCAGCATCATATCCTGGCATCCAATCTCGATCAGACCTTATTATTCGCCACGCTCAAAAATCCCCGTACATCCCAGGGTTTCATCGACCGTTTCCTGGTGATCGCCGAAGCCTATCATATACCGGCGGTCATCGTGTTCAATAAATCCGATCTCTACAAAAAGAAAGAAGAAGCGCAATTCCAGGAGCTGAAGTCGATGTATGAAAAGATCGGGTACCGGGTGTTGCTGACGAGTATGGAAACGGGTGAGGGGGTGGAAGCGGTTAAAGCGGTATTGAAAGATAAGGTTACCCTGCTGAGCGGCCATTCGGGCGTTGGCAAATCTTCTTTTATCAACAGCGTGTTTCCACAGATGAAATTGAAAACGCAGGATGTGAGCGGCTGGAGCGGCAAGGGATTGCATACCACCACCTTTGCCGAAATGTACGATCTACCGGAAGGCGGAAAGATCATCGATACACCGGGAATACGTGAAATGGGGCTGGTGGATATTTCGAAACAGGAACTATCCCATTATTTCCCCGAAATGCGGGCATTGATCAACCAATGCCAGTTCAATAACTGTCTTCATGTGAACGAGCCCGGCTGTGCGGTGAAAACAGCCGTGGAGGAGGGTACGGTTCATGTGGAACGGTACATCAGCTATTGCAATATTCTGGATTCGATCGAGGAAAGGGATTATTGATCAATAGGCACGATGCTCGAGGAAGTGCGCTACTTCCATTACCACATTACCATTACGGCCCTGGTTCTTTTTCTGTTGCGGGTAAATACTTACGCCGTTGAAAATGCTGTAATGCAGGGTGAGAAATTGTCCCCGGTATTGAAAGTCCCAGTCGAGCGATTCCGCATCGTCTACCTGGTTCAGGAATTTTACTTTGAGTTCTTTAGCCAGCGTGTTGGCAATCGCGTAAAACTTGGAGATACCGCAGTTGTCGTCGATCACGGCTTCGGTACAGCCGTTATTGGTTTTCAGCTCGTAGCACATAGGTATGGGTTTTTTAAGATAAAATATTGGATCGTTGGATGGAAGGGCGGGTACTTTACTTACCTGCCTCCCGTGATACTCTTCCTTCCCTTGTACCTGGCTTTCTTCTCGGCCTTAATGGCTTTCTCGTCGCCTGCCAGGATCTTTTCAGCCCCTACGTTCCGCCCGTCGGTGGGGCAGCCGTATTTTTCTTTCTTGGTGAAGATGCGGCTGATGAAGCAACCGTTCAGCATGAAAGAAGCGCAGATAAAAAGTAAGAGTATCTTTTTCATATTTTAAAGATAACCTTTTGGGATGATATTATTTTTCCTCTGTTCCGCTTTCCCTGAACCATCCGCTGTATGTCACGTAATTATTGGCGATTCGGTCGATCTCTCCGCTGATCAGCCCGGGGCTGATGTCTTTGACTTTTTTGGCCGGCACCCCGGCGTATATGCTTCCCGGTTCAACCTTTGTATTTTCAAGTACCACAGCTCCGGCGGCGATGATGCTGTTGCTGCCTACCACGCAGTGGTCCATCACAATAGCGCCCATACCGATGAGCACATTATCTTCTATAACGCAGCCATGTACGATTGCATTGTGTCCGATACTGACATTATTTCCTATATGTGTTCCGGTTTTCTGGTAGGTACAGTGAATGATGGCGCCATCCTGTACGTTCACTTTCCGGCCCATCCGGATAATATTCACGTCGCCCCGTACCACCGCGTTGAACCATACACTGCACTGGTCGCCCATGACCACATCGCCTACGATGGTGGCATTCGGGGCGATATAACAATCGGCGCCCAAAACCGGCATAACGCCTTTTACAGGAAGTATTACAGGCATGATGTATTGTTTCGTGTGGGCTAAGATAGCATCGATTTGTCAAAAGGTGATGCCGAAGAGCACATAGGATTGCAGGCGCCGGCTCTGGTCGCTGTACATGGCGCTTAACTCCAGGGGCCCGATGGGGGTGCGATAGGCGAAGGTGAGCGCATAGCCGCTGAGGCCCGAAAGGCTGGCGGAGTTGCCGATGAAATCTTTCACCAGGCCATTCACCCGGCCGATGAGGTATACGTTGTTGATGGGATTATACCGTAAGCCCAGTTGTAATACGCCGGCACTCGATGAATTTACCGTGGCTTCCTGCAAACCTGCAAACTTGATCTGGTTGCGGAAACTGCCGTTGATACCCCCGATCAGGAAATCATTCAACTCGTTTTGCTGGTCGGTAAAATTGATGCCCGCCTGCAGCCCGGTGAAGAAATTGAATTTCTTGCCCAGGGCGGTGAACAAACTGCCGTCGAAATAAACGCGGCTGTAATTACCGAAGTTGAGCGTATTGTTCACCGGCTGGCCATTCTGCAGCTGCGTGATCCGGGGCCGCTGATCGTATACATGCGCCAGTTCCAGGTTCATCTTCAATCCCCGGGTAGGATAGAAGATCTGGTTCTGGCTGTTGTACTTCATGTATACATAGCTTTTGAAATTGGTGAAATTGCCCTTGATCTCCGCGGCGGAGCGTATGGCCGGACTGTAGTGAACGTATTCGAAAGCGCTTCCGATGCCGGCCGCAACCTTATTGTTGCCGCTGTTCTGGAAGTTGAGGAAGAGCTGCGAGTAATTCTGTTTGTACGAACCCTCCGCTTTATAATCACTGTATGAGTTTACTTCGAAGTTGTCGAGGCGGAAACCGGTCTGGAAAGCGATGTTCTTGATGCGTCCGAGGTACTGCAGGTGCTCGGCTTCCAGCTGGATGCTTTCGCCGATCGATAGTGAAACCATGCTCCGGGAATTATGAATGAACAGGTCGCGGGAGGTAAGGTTCAGGTTCACGTTGATACCCCGGAAGCGGGTGTAATAAAGGCCCGCTTTCAGGTGCGTACCCGGATTCTCTTCCACATTGAAAACGATGCGGGCCGTATCGGGGCTGCTGTGTTCCAGCGAATAGCTGATGTTGCTGTAATACCGGGAACCATAGGCCCTGCGTATGCTCCGGTTGATCTGCGCAGCGGTATAGGTCTTATGGTCGTCGAAGTTCATCAGGTGAACGAAGAAGATCGGGCTGGTCTTTTTTAAGCCGGTCACTTCATAGCCGGTGATGAATACCGTGTGGTTACGGATCGAATCGGTATGCGTTACGGCGGGAGCCGGCAGCGCATTCAGGCTGTCGGCCAGTTTTCTAAAAACCGGGTACCAGGCTCTTCCTGTTTCCAGTCCGTCGTCGAGGATTGCATCGCTGCTGGTAAAACTGCCCATATTGTATTTCTCCATGGGCTGGTAGATATAATAATCCGTCAGCGGCTTCTCTTCCTTGAAATCGCTGGCCTCTTTAAAGAAAGCCATCTGCAGGATCACGTCGATCGGGTTGGCGATCTTATCCTTGGCGGAAAGCCCCATGCTTACATTACTTCCGATCACGATATCGGCGCCCATCTCTTTTACGTTCTTCACCGGGAAATTGCGCACCACGCCGCCATCGACCAGTTTCTTATCGCCCACGCTTACTGCCGAGAAGATCGAAGGAATGGCCATCGTGGCCCGCAGGGCCGTGGTGATATTCCCCGTATCGAGTACCACGAGGTTACCCGTTTCCAGGTCGGTGGCCATACACTTGAACGGGATCCTGAATTGATCGAAACGGCGAACATCCGATACGTGGAAGAATAACTCGGCGAATTTGAGGTTCAGTTCCTGGCCCTTGATCACGCCGGTCTGCAGTTTAATTTTATTGTTGACATAGGGGAGTTCGATCGCGAAGCGGCTGTACTGTTCCTTTTCTTCCATCGACAGGGTCTGAAAGGATATCTGGTTGCCGAATAGCTGGTCCCAGTCGATCTCCCGGCCGATCTTTTCAATATCATTCCCGCTGTACCCCACGGCGTATAAAGCGCCCACAATGGCGCCCATGCTGGTGCCTGTGATGTAGTCGATTTTTAGTCCGGCACTGTCGATGGCTTTGAGGATGCCGATGTGCGCAAGCCCTTTGGCGCCGCCGCCGCTGAGGGTAATGCCGATCTTCGGACGTAGCTTCTCCTGGGCCCGGGCTGGCAGGGTGAACAGGCAGATGAACATAAGGGCGAAGGAGAACTTTATCATGGCAAATGGAAAACGCGGATTCCGGGCTACAAATTACGAACTAACCGCTTTGCAGCCTTTGTACGATCGTTAATTATTTTCTCCACGCAGAAAGTACTTTACAGGATGAATAGTTTGTGTGTTGGGTTGCGGCAGAAGGCGTTATTTTGCATCGTAAATCTGTTATGACCAACCGACAGCTTTTTTTGCTGCATGTAGCGCAAACATCCGAAGCGCCCCTTGCCCTCGAGATCAGCAGGGCCGAAGGGGCCAGGTTGTATGATGCAGCCGGTAAAGAATACATCGACCTGATCGGCGGCATCAGTGTATGCAATGTAGGTCACCGGCATCCGCGGGTGCTGGAGGCCATCAAAAAACAACTCGATGCCTACATGCATATCATGGTGTATGGCGAGTTGGTTCAGAGTCCGCAGGTACGCTATGCCAAAGCGCTTACCGACCGGCTGCCCGCCTCCCTGAATTCGGTGTTTTTTACAGCATCCGGCAGCGAAGCCACCGAAGGCGCCATGAAACTGGCCAAACGGTATTCGAACCGCACACAGATCATCTCCTTTAAAAATTCTTATCACGGCAGTACGCAGGGTTCCCTGAGTGTGATGGGCAGCGAATACTGGCAACAGGCATTTCGCCCTTTGTTACCCGGTATTCTCCAATTGCCGTATAACTCCTTTGCCGGACTGGAACAGATAACCAGCGAAACAGCATGCGTTATCGCCGAAACCATCCAGGCCGAAGCAGGGGTGATCGTTCCGCAACAAGACTGGTTGAAAGCGCTGCGCCAACGCTGCGATGAAACCGGCGCCCTGCTGGTACTCGATGAGATCCAGTGCGGCTTTGGCCGCAACGGAACCTTGTGGGCCTTCGAGCAGTTCGGTATAGTGCCCGATATACTCTTACTCGGCAAGGCCCTGGGTGGCGGAATGCCACTCGGCGCTTTTGTGGCCGACAGGAAAATCATGAACAGCCTCACCCACGATCCGGTACTGGGGCATATAAATACCTTCGGCGGGCACCCGGTATGTTGTGCTGCGGGGTTGGCCGCGTTTGATGTGTTGCTGGATGAAAAACTGGTGGAGATGGTTGGGGCGAAAGAACAACTATTCCTGAACCGTTTGCAGCATCCGAAGATCGGCGCTGTGCGAAGCCGCGGCCTGATGATGGCGGTGGAGTTCGACAGCTTCGGCATGAATAAAAAGATCATCGACGCGTTGATCAGCGAAGGCGTATTCACGGATTGGTTCCTGTTTGCCGATAACTGCCTGCGCATCGTACCGCCGCTGAACATACAGGAACAGGATATACAGCTTGCCTGTGACAGGATCATCTCGGTATTGAATCGACTCTCCTAAATAAATTGAATGAAAAGACTATTGAAGCGGACCGGTTATTTCCTGCTGGCCCTGGTTGTATTGTACCTGTTGCTGCTGATCCCCGATCCGGCTAAGCGGGTACCTGTTGTCACAGGCGGAAAGACCCCCTTTGCCTGGAACCGGGATGCGCAGTGGAGCCAAATGGAAGAACGGTTCCGGAACGCCCGGCGGATGGATACGGCCGCACGCAGCGAAGCGATCCGTTTGCAGGAATCCATCGCCCAGCAGGATCTTATACTGCTCGAATCGGGTAATCCAGGCCCGGCTGACAGTTCCTGGAAAAAAATGGAAAATGATTTCTTCCAGCTTGCATCGCTGGTGGCTGCGGACCCGGCCTATACGAAACGGCTTCTCGATTACTACAACCGGGTGCGTGCCCTGGTGAAGAAAAGATCCAGGGATTGGAACATTGGCGATCCGGCGGTACGGAATACGATCTACATGTTGCTGTATGGCATGCGTGCCGCCACGGAAGAGGTATTGCTCCAGGCGGATCCTCAAAACTACTCACCCGCGCTGTATGTAACGGATGAACCATCGGTAACGCCTACAGCTTCCATCTTCGGCATTACCGTTCACAGCGGCGACCTGCTGGTATCGAGAGGAGGAGCCGAAGTGTCGGCGCTGATCTCACGGGGTAATGATTATCCCGGTAATTTTTCGCATGTGGCGTTGATCTATGTGGATGCGCAAACAAAACAAGCCTGGCTGGTGGAAGCGCATATCGAAAAAGGCGTAGCAGTTGCAACGGTAGCGCAATACGAGAATGATAAGAAACTCCGCTTCATGGTGATGCGGCCAGGGCATGATCTTGCGATGCTGGCCACCGACCCGTTGCTGCCACAGAAAGCCGCCAAAGCGATGTTCGAAGAAGCGGGAAAGCGGCATATACCCTATGATTTCAAAATGAATTTCTACGACTCATCCGCCTTGTTCTGTTCGGAGGTGGCTTCCTATGCTTACCGGCTTTATGGTATGCAGCTCTGGAAATATCCTTCCAGTATTTCGTCACCGGGTGTGGTGAACTGGCTGAGCGATTTTGGCGTGGAGCATTTTATCACCCAGATGCCTGCCGACCTCGAATACGATCCGCAGCTGAGTGTGGTGGCCGAATGGCGTGATCCGGAAACCCTGTTTAAGGATCATGTTGATAATGCCGTGATGGATGCCCTGCTGGAAAAAGCGGATGCCGGGGAACAGATCGGCTACAACCACTGGCAGCTGCCGGTGGCCCGGGTGCTGAAGGCGTACAGCATGCTGAAAAATCTGTTTGGAAGAACGGGCATCATACCCGAAGGCATGAGCGCCACCCGGGCGTTGAAGAACCAATACTTTGTTGCCATGCATGCACGGGTAAAGAACCGCACGCTGCAGAAGGCGGAAATCTTCCGGGAAAAAAACCAGTACCGTGCTCCGTACTGGCAATTGCTGCAGTTTGCCCGTGAAGCGGCCAATGAAAAATAAGGGTTACTCAGGATGATAAATGCGTTCCGCGTTCCGGTACACTTCTGTTTTATCGAGTGTCATCTTCTTGGTTTGTTGCTTCAGGTATAATTCCACCTGGTCATCGAAATGCTTATTGCCTGGTTTGGCGCTGGCGCCGTACATGTTCACACTCTCGATTTTTGGTAAGCCATCCCGGGAGAACCGGGCAAACATGATCAAGCCATCACCGCCAACCGATTTTAATTTACCCGCGGCCCAGGGTTCGGTCCATTGCGGCGATAAGAGATCGGGAAGTCCCCAGAGCGGCCAGTCCCGGTCGCCACGCACGAGTCGTTGGATATCGCCTAGTACCAGGTCGTTTCGGCCGAAATTGCTTTGCATGTA
>WBZX01003191.1_pt1 | contig 10598 bp, 10 predicted proteins | sample 5204211 | NCBI WGS metagenome assembly WBZX01 (sample SAMN12344362, study PRJNA552823) | activated sludge metagenome | biome: Activated sludge suspended growth; feature: Nitrification reactor; material: Wastewater; isolation source: activated sludge from nitrification reactor of wastewater...
GGGCCGTTGACCGTGTCGGTGCCCGCCAGCGCGTCGAGCCGCTGGTACGCGCCGCCACCGACGCGGTAGCGCACGAGCCCCCCGTCGTAGGCGCCGGAGTCGTCGGTGTCGAACGAGAAGCTGTGGTCGAAGCGCAGGTAGGTGTCGACGGACGTGATGGCGACGGCGCTCGGCATGATCACCGCCCCCTGGCTCAGCACGCCGGGGTCCGGCCCGTAGATCGACCGGGTACCGCTCTGCGAGGTCTGATCGGTGTACCCCCACGTGCCGGGTGCCCCCGAGGTCGACGACACGGTCCACCCCGTCGAGATCTCCATGTCGTCGGCGAACAGGGTGCTCTGGCGCACCTGGCCGGCCGGGCAGTCGGGTGCGGTGAGCCGTGCACCAGCGACCACGGGGGCCAGGTTCATCTCGGTGGCTTCCACCGCGAGCTGCACCTGGGCGCAATCGCCCGACGTGATCCCGTGCTGGCCGACGAGGTTGCTGCACGCCTGGGGCAGTGCGTGGAAGAGGTCGAGGTGATCGCTCCCGGCCGTCAGCAGCGAGGTCTGCGCCTCGAGGTACACGAACGCGGTCTCGGTGATGCCGATGCCGGTGATCGTCCGTCCGTTGAAGCTGCCGCCGGCGGCGATGAGTGACGCCGCCTTGTTGTTGACGCCGCTGTTGCTGTGCACGCCGTACTGGTCGCTCGGCGACGCCCAGTACGACGGGCTGGTCATCCGGTCCGGATCGCCGTAGGCCGTCGGGTCCGACATGCTGCGGATCGCCCCACCCGGCAGGTCCTCGCCGACGAGCCAGGCCGCCGACGGCGAGTCGTCGTCGGTCGCCCCGTCGTACCACTGGTCGAAGAGCTCACCGAACACGTCGGACAGCGACTCGTTGATCGCGCCGGACTCGGCGTAGTACAGCAACTGCGACTCGTACTGCGTGACGCCGTGGGTGAGCTCGTGCCCGACGACGTCGTCGGCGGAGGCGTACCCGGCGCCGTACATCATCTGCGTGCCGTTCCAGAAGGCGTTCGCGTACGGGCAGGACGAACCGCTCAGGCACAGCCGCACCGTCGATCGCACGGCAATGCCGTTGCCGTCGATGCTGTCACGGCCGAGGGCGGCGTAGAACGCCACGACCGCCTTCGACAACTGGTAGGCCATCTCCACGTCGGTGGTGGCCGACGCGCCGGTGGCGTCGGACCGGACGACCGAGAGCGCGTCCGGGCACGCGGCTTGAGCGCTGCTCGTCCGCACGGTGCCGGCGTTGTCGCACACCTGTGCGTCCGCGGCGTGCACCTGGTCGAACGCGAGCGCGACCGCCCCCGTGGCGGCGTCGATCAGCACGAAGCGATCGAGGTCGCCGAGCTCGGTGCGCACGTCCACGTGCCAGACCAGGCGCGCACCGGGGATGCCGGGCGCGCCGATCAGCTCGGGGTCGTACACGGTCAGCTCGGCCGGTGTGGTGGCGAGCTCGTCGACGGCGCGACCGGCGGCGCGCGAGGTGTGCGCGAGCGCCGCGTGCTCCGCCTGCGTCGCGGTGAGTCGAGGCGTGGTGTCGAGCCCGGCGACGACGTCGGCGGGCGCCAGCTCGCCGGCGGCCGACCGGACACGGCCGTCGGCATCGACGCGGACGACGAACTCACCGCCGAGCACCGGCACGCCGCCCACCTGCTGCTGGTAGCGCACTGCCGTGCCCTCGCCGGTGGCATCGACCGCGGAGCGCTCCACCAGCGCACCGGCGGCGTCCCCATCGGCGTAGAGGTCGCCGTGCCGATCGGCGAAGTCCTCGGCCACGTCGGTCGGGTCGCGCGGATCGGGTGCGGTGAGCGCGCGTGGGCCACCGAGGAAGGTGACGGTGTCGTCGTGACGGCCGATCACGAGCGACGACCCCGCCGCGGTGCCGAGCTCGGCGAGCGATCGCCGAGACGCGTCGATCGTCGCCGACGCGGGCGACGGCGTGGTGACCACGGGTGACACGCCGACGACGAGCAGCGCTGCGACGAGCGCGGCGCGACGACGGAGCGGCGAGGTCACCATGCACGTGATCGTCCGGTCCATCCGCTGTCGGTGCCACGCTCTCGTCGATCGCCCACCCACCACCGGGTGTCATCGACACCTCGGGCCGCCGACCTGAGCGTCGTCGACCCATGCCATCGCGACCCGCCAACCATCGGCCACCCGTCCGGGGTGCGCCTCCCGGCACGAGCCGCGCCGCACCGGACGTTCCCCCGGTGAGCACTCACGCTCGACGGCGCCACCCGGCGCCTCCGAACGATCCGGCAGGAGCACCGATGATCCACGTCCTCGTCATCGACCACGATCCGATCTCGCTCGCGTCGCTCGAGCAGAAGCTCGCACCACAGCGCGGCGAGTGGGCACTCGAGTTCCGCTCGGACGAGCCGTCGGCGGCCGATCTCGCCGGCACCCCGTGGGACGTGGTGGTCGCCGACACGGCGGCCCGTGCGGCCGATGGTCAGACGATGCTGGCGCTGGTGAAGTCGGCGCTGCCGTCGGCGGTGCGCATCGCGCTGGCGGCCGACGCCGGGGCGTTGGCCACCCTGGGCACGGCCCACCAGGTGCTCCCCCGTCCCGTCGACGCCGGGCTGCTCCGCCTGACGATCCGTCGTTCGGTCGACCTGCGGGCGCGGCTCGCGGACCCCAAGGTGCTCGAGATCATCGGCTCGCTCCCCTCGCTGCCGAGCCCGTCGACGGCGATGCTCGAGCTGCAGCAGGCGCTCGACTCGATCTCGATCGACTTGAACCGGGTGTCTCGCGTGGTGTCGTCGGACGTGGCGATGACGACCAAGCTGCTCCAGATCATCAACTCGTCGTTCTACGGTCTGCGCCGCACGGTGGAGGATCCGGCCGAGGCCGTCCGACTGCTCGGTCCACAGCTCGTCGGCGAGATCCTCCTCACCGTCGGGCTGCTCGACGCCGTGACCTCGCGCAGCCCGGAGGTCGAGCAGCGTCTGCGTTCGTCGCGCGACCGCTCGCTCGCCCGTGCCGACCTGGCCGCGAACCTGGCCGACATGGCGGGCCGCGCCCCGGCGGTCGTGCGCCGCGTCTGGAACGCGACGTTCCTCGTCGACGTCGGGTCGATGCTGCTCGTCGGCACCGACCGCGAGGCCGAGCCCGGCATCGAGCAGTTCCACGCCGTGATCGGTGCCTCGCTGCTCGCGATGTGGGGCCTGCCGCCGAACCTGGTCGAGGCCGTGGCGCTGAGCGACCAGACCCCCGAGTCGACATCGCCGGAGTCGGTGCTCTACGGCTGGCTCGCGAACGCGTTCCTGTCGACGTCGGACCTCTCGGCGAGCGACACGGGCGACGGCGCCCCCGGCGCGCCGGTCGTCGACGAGCAGCTGCTCGGCAGCGTCGTGCGCTGGACCGGCTTGTCATCCGCCGACCTGACGAGCTACCGCCAGCCGCAGACCACCCACTGATCGGCGGCACCCCGGCGACGGGGTGCGCACAAACCTGCGTGCACGTCCGGCCGGATCCGGTACAGTGCTCGACGTGCGTACGAACGACTCGATCCAGGCGAACCACGCCTCGCTCGTCGTCGTACGCATTGCCGCACTCACCTGACCCGGGCTTCGGCCTGGGCGCGGCACGCCCGGTCGTACTCGTCCCGGGCGGTCCCCTCCCGGTCCGAGGTCCTCTGTCCCACCGACACGAAGGACCCGACATGTACGCGATGGACACCGCCGTCCACTTCGAGCACCGCAACGAATCCCGCCGCTCCCGCACCGAGTCGCGACGAGCTGCTCGCACCTCGACCTCGCAACCGGCCTCGCCGACGGTGCTGGTCGCCGTCGGCGCCGAGCCCGACTCCTCGCCCGCACACGACTTCGTCGATTGACCGGCCCTCGCCGGACGGGTCAGTCGAGCTCGCCTCGTCCGTGCACCGTCAGGTGGTGCACGTCGATGTGCACGAGCGTCGGCCACGGGAGCGGGCGCCCGAACACTTTGGGCACGACCGACCGGCTGGTCCCGACCGGGACGCCGTCGAAGGTCGCCATGTCGGTGATCAGATGGGCCGGTCGCGCCCATCGACCCATGATCCCTGCCGTGTAGTCGTGACGGCGCACCATGCCGAGCTGGTCGACGTGGAGGACCTGCACACGCGAATGGGTGGCGATGTGCGGCGGGAAGGTGAGCCGGAGGCGTCGCAGCCCTCGACGGTCCGGGAGCCGCTCGCGACCGAGCGTCGGGTCCGATACGCACAGCGGGAGGAGCAGGTAGGTCCACAGCGCCGCGGCGGCGAACGCTCCCGCGTGTTCGGGCGACCACGGCCACGGCCGCGGCCAACGGCTCAGGCGTCGCATGTCGGCGACGAGGCGTTCCGGGTCGAAGCGGTACTCCCACGGTGCGGGCTCGCGACCGACGATGAGGCCCGACTGTCGGTCGGCATCGAGCACGGCCCGGATCCGGTGAAGAGCCCGAGGCTGACGTTTCAGGGCGAAGACGAGCCCTCCGGCACTGACGTCGGCCTCGATGCGCGTGATCTCCCTCGCCGGCGCAGCGCCGCCGAACGCGGCGACCACGTCGCAGGCCAGCGCGTCGCCCGCGGTGCGGCGCTCAACCGCCGACATCGCTGGCCACGTCGGCGACGAGGAATCTGACGAGCCGGATCACGTCGATCGGTCGCTCCTGTGGCAGGAAGTGCCCCGCCCCGGTGAGGCGGATCAGTGGTACCCGGAGGGCGTCGGCGGCACGTTCGCCCTCTGCGATCGGGAAGAGTGGATCGCGATCGCCCCACGCGACGAATCTCGGCACCGTCAGCCGACCGAGGTGTTCCTCGACGGGGGCGTACAGGGTGCCGAGCCGACGCAGGCTGCCGGCGAGGAGGAGCCGCACCGCCCGCCGCTGACGGGCATCGCCCAGGTGCGCACCGGTGTCGAGTTCGACCTTCGGCACCCCGACGGCTGCGCGGAGCAGCATCCGCTGGGCGATGCCGCCGGCGAGCAGGTGTTCGGCGAACGCTCCGAGCGCCGGCCAGGTGATCGTCGACAACGGGAACGGGATCGGCGTGTCGGTGAAGAGGTTGCCCGAGAGGATGCCGAGACCGGCGACGCGCGCCGGTGCGAGCCGCGCGACGGTGACCGCGGTGGGCGCACCGAAGTCGTGACCGACGAGCACGACCGAGGGCAGCTCGAGCTCGTGCAGCAACGCGAGCAGCGCCACGGCCTGCGCCTCGACGTGCAACTCGTCGAGACCGCTCGGCCGATCGCTGGCACCGAACCCCAGGAGGTCGGGAACCACGACGTCGTGGTCGACCATCAGCGCATCGGCGACGGATTGCCACGTCACCGCGCCGCCGGGAATGCCGTGGAGGAGCACGACCGCGGGACCACGGCCGGTGCCGCCACGTCGATAGGCGAGGCCGGCCGCGGACCTGGATACGGGCGGAGTGCTCGGCGAGGGAGTCGACATGAACCCTGTTCTACACGCGTTTCTGGAGTAGAATCAACCCATGACCGATCGCTCGTACGGCCAGTTCTGCGCCGTGGCCCGCTCGCTCGACCGCATCGGCGATCGCTGGACCCTGCTCGTGGTACGCGAGCTGCTCCGCGGTCCCCGCACGTTCGGCGCGCTGCAGCAGGCGCTCCCCGGCATCAGCTCCACGCTGCTGACCGACCGCCTGAACGGGATGCGCGACGACGGCCTGGTCGTGCGCAACGACGCGCCGCAACGGTCGAAGGCGGTCGCCTACGCGCTCACACCCGTGGGCCTCGAGCTCGAGCCGGTGCTGATGGCGCTCGTGCGGTGGGGCGGGCGGTGGATGGTCGAGGGGCCGGGCGACGACCACTTCGACCCCGCATGGGCCGGGATCGCACTCAAGGCGTTGCTGCACGACACGCCGGTCGGCGGTCCCGGCTCGCGCGGCGCGACGGTGCACGTCACGATCGACGGCGACGCCACGACGGTGCAGCTCCGACGCGGCCGCCGACAGGTGAGCCATGGGGCGACGGGGCGCCCCGACGCCGTGATCGACGGCAGCGTGATGGACGTGCTGGGCGTGGCCGCCGGCCTCGCATCGATCGACGACGTCGACCTCGACGTGCGCGGCGACGCGGGTGCAGCGCGCCTCGTCCTCGTTCCCTGACGCCCCGAACTCGGGTGCGGTCAGAGGTCACCGCCACAGCGCGCACGCCACCCGGTCGGGGTAGGTTCCGCACATGGCCACCCCGCAGACCGGCATCTTCGCCCAGGGCACCCGATCGCACCGGCATCTCGAGTTCGACCTCGACCCGGCGATCGGTCACGAGCAGGTGCTCGAGGCGCTCGCCCCACTCCGGCAGCCGTCGGTGAGCGCCGGAGGGGCCAACATCGTGGTCGGTTTCGCGCCGCAGCTGTGGCGGCGGCTCGCGCCCGACGCCACCCCGGCCGAGCTGTCCGACTTCCCGGTGATCCCGGGCGTGCCGGTCGCCCAGCACGACGTGTGGGTGTGGATCCACGGCACGGGCGACGACGTGCTGTTCGACTCGGCGCGTGAGGTGAGCCGGCTGCTGGCCGGCACCGCGACCCTGGCTGCGGAGATCACCGGCTTCGTGTACCGCGACAGCCGCGACCTCACCGGGTTCGTCGACGGCACCGAGAACCCGGCGCTCGAGGAGGCCCACCAGGTGGCCACGATCGCCGACGGCCGGCCCGGTGCCGGGGGCTCGTTCGCGATCACCCAGCGGTGGGTGCACGACCTCGCGTCGTTCGAGGCGCTGACGGTCGCCGAGCAAGAGGGTGTGATCGGGCGAACCAAGCCCGACTCGATCGAGCTCGACGACGACGTGAAGCCGCCGACCGCGCACATCGCCCGGGTGGTCGTCGAGGACGACGACGGCGAGGAGCTCGAGATCTGGCGGCGGAGCGTCCCCTACGGCACCGTCGACGAGCACGGCCTGCACTTCGTCGCGTTCAGCGCCGACCCGTCCCGCTTCGAGCGGATGCTGCGGCGCATGTTCGGCCAGGACGACGACGGCCTGCACGACCGGCTCACCGACTTCTCGCGGCCGGTCGCGAGCGCAGCGTGGTTCGTCCCGGCGCTCGACGCGCTCGGTGACGTGCTCGGCTGAGCGGCCCGCGAGGCCAGCCCCACTTCCCCTTACTTGAGCCAGCCTCCAGTTAGGCGTGCGCGTCGAACTAGGCTCGGCGGCCATGAGCACCATCGACCACCCCGTCGCCATCGTCACCGGGGCGGCGTCCGGCATCGGTCGGGCCACCGCCGAGCTGTTCGCCGCTCGCGGCACCCGCGTCCTCGCGATGGATCGCACGGCGGAGGCGCTCGCCTGGACCGACGGTCGAGACGACATCGTCGCGATGGTCGCCGACGTGACGGCTGACGGCGCCAACGAGGCGGCCGTCGCGCACGCGGTCGAGCGCTGGGGTCGGCTCGACGTGTCGGTGCTGAACGCCGGCGTCACCGGGTCGGGTCCGCTCGAGACGACGGACTTCGCCGTGATGGATCTCGCGTACGAGGTGAACGTGCGGGCGGTCGCAGCCGGCATCCGCGCCGCCGTCCCGGCGATGCGCTCGACGGGTGGCGGTTCGATCGTCGTGACCTCGTCGACCAGCGGCCTCGGCGGCGAGCCGTCGCGCTGGCCCTACAGCATGTCGAAGGCCGCCGTCCTCAACCTGATGCGCTGCGCGGCGATCGACTTCGCCCTCGACCGGATCCGGGTCAACGCCGTGTGCCCGGGGCCCGTGCACACCGGCATGACCAGCCGGCTCGAGGGCACCGAGCGGTACGAGGCGCTGCGCCGCGTGATCCCGCTGCAGCGGTGGGGTGATGCCGACGAGGTGGCCGAGGTGATCGCCTTCCTCGCGTCGCCGGCGTCGTCGTTCGTGACCGGCGTGGCGATCCCGGTCGACGGCGGGATCACGGCCGGCAACGGCCAGGCGCTGCCGCCCGCCGGCCACGGCACCCGGGCCTGAGGGCCGAAGCCCGACGACGTCAGGCCAACACGACGTCGTACAGGCGCCGCAGCGCCGACAGGTGCACACCGGTGCCGATCGCGAGCAGGTTGGGCACGGGCACGACCCGGTCGTGGTACAGCTTCGTGCAGGTCTGGTCGATCGCCGCGCCCATCAGGTGGTTGACGCCGCGCCAGTAGTGCAGGCGCTCGCGGTCGATCTCGACGCCGGTGACCCGGTGGATCCGGTCGATCCACTCGTCCGGCGTGAGCGCCCGTCGGCCGCGCATGTGGATGAGGTACGCCCAGTCGTCGTACTCGTCGCCGAGGTGGGTGAACTCCCAGTCGACGAGCGCGGTGACGCGTCCGTCGAGGTGCATGTAGTTGCCGGGGCCCGGGTCGGCGTGCACGATGCAGAGCCGGTCGGTCGCCGGTGCCGTGCGACGTAGGTGGGCGATCGCCTCCTCCAGCAGCGGCGAGGGCTCGCCGACGAGGCCGCTCCGATACGTCTGCTCCCACCGGTCGAGCAGCGTGTGAGCGGGTCCGGTGGGCAGCGGTGGCGACGTCAGCGCGTGGAGCCCGAGTTCGGCCGGGTCGAAGTGGTGCAGCCGGTGCAACAACCGCAGGTACTCGTCCAGGGTCGCGGGATCCTCGGTGGACACGCCCTCGACGAACGACATCACGAAGAACGGCTGGCCGAGCACGTCGCCGGTGGGTTCGTAGGCGAGCACCTCGGCCACCGGGAACCCCGCACGGAACAGCGCCCGCATCACGGGCACCTCGGTCGTGCTGTCGGAGCCGAGCATGCCGTGCTGTTCGACACGCACCACCAGACGCCGGTCGACACCGCCGACGGCGCCGTCGAGCAGGTACATGGCCCGCGACTGCCCCATCGCCACCCGTGCCAGACGATCGACCCGGACGGGCTCGCCGAGTGCGCTGCTGAGGTACTCGGCGAGGGTGTGTGCGGCAGCGGGCCCGTTCACTTCGAGTCCGTCCCTCGCATCGCGACGTGCAGCGCGTCGAGCACACCGCTCGCGGCCTGCGCCTCCTCGTCGAGATGTGCCACCAGCACCGGGTGCAGCACGGCGCGGACGAGGTCGGCGTCGGCACCGTCGTGCTCGCGCGACCACACCAGCGCACGCGACGCCCGATCGAAGGGCGACCCCTCCCCCGCCACGTCGACGTGAGCGTCACCGAGCTGCGCGGCGAGCGACGCGAGCGCTGCCTCGAGCTCGGCGCGGTGGCGCGTGTCGCGGTCGTCGGCGAGCAACCCGACGGCGTAGTCGAGCGCGGCGGCGATGATGCGGGTGCACGAGCGACCCCACTCGTCGTCGATCGTGGGCAGCACGACGTCGCGCAGCACGGTGGCCGAGTTGACGAGGATCGTGTCGACCTGGGGCAGGACGGGCAACGTCATGACTTGCCAGGCACCCAGGCGCCGCTGACGAAGCCGCGGTCGTAGCGCGACAGCGCCTTGCGGGCGGCGAAGTGCTCCTCCCAGTCGTCGCAGCGACCCTGCGGCCCGTGCCAGTAGTCGATCTCGAGGCACACCTTGCCGTCACGGAACTCGAGCCGGCTGGTGCCCTCACCCATGTTCCACTGCCCGGCGTGCTCACCCTCGACGATCTGCACGTACACGAACCAGAGCGCCACGATGCCGTGCTCGGAGACGAACAGCTCCTCGATCGGCAGCCGCATCCGACCGGCGACGTGGCGCCAGCGGTTCGCGATCGCCTCGTGCCCGACGATGGCCTCGTGGCGGTTGATGTCGCGCATCACCACGTCGTCGGTCATGTACTTGCAGGGTCCGTACGGGTCGTCCCCGCACCAACCGTCGAAGAACAGCCCGTTCGCGCAGTCGATCTCGACCTGGGTGATGGCCATGGTGGTCCCCCTGTGGTGTCAGTCCTGTGTGATGCCCGGATACGGGCCGCCGATCACGGCCTCGAGCTCGCCCGGCCCGCACTCGGTCGGGTCGTCGAGGTTCTCGAACCACGCCGCGGCCTGCGCCCAAGCGCCGTTGCGCTGGGGCAGCACGTTGCCGTCGAGGTCGCGCACGATCGTCGGGTGCGACACGTCCCACACGTCGTGCTCGACCACCTCCTCGCCCCGGTACACGCCTCGGCCGCGGCCGTCGTGGAAGCCGTCCCAGTAGCCACCGCCCTGCATGTACGTGGGCTTCGAGCGGGTGGTCACCCGGAAGCGGTCGACCTGCCCGTCGGGTCGGGTGAAGTGCAGCACGGCCGACGACTGCCGGCGCATCCCGTCGACGAACTCGACCTCGGCGACCTCGATCGAACGGGCGTCCCATCCCTCGCGACCGGAGTCGATGGCGTGGTCGACGCGAGCCCGGGACGGGTTCATGGTGCCGTCGGCCGCACGGTGGAAGTTGTAGATGAAGGTGCGGTCGGGCAGACGGGCCCATCCCCAGTGGCGCAGACCGAAGTGCCGAAGCGACGCACCGGCGTAGGCACCGTTGGGCCCGACCGGCCCGGACGGCGCCGCCACCGGCGGCATGTTGGCCGTGCCGGTGTCGCCGACGCCCCACGAGTGGTCGCGTGCCCCGATCCACTCGGGACCGACCTCGAACCGACGGCCGTTCACCGTGATCGAACCGCTCACGTGGCCGACCTGCATGTAGTTCGACCGGGCCCGCACGATCCGGCCGTCCTCGTACTTGCGCACGGCGGGCGCCTCG
>WBZX01003192.1_pt1 | contig 10595 bp, 8 predicted proteins | sample 5204211 | NCBI WGS metagenome assembly WBZX01 (sample SAMN12344362, study PRJNA552823) | activated sludge metagenome | biome: Activated sludge suspended growth; feature: Nitrification reactor; material: Wastewater; isolation source: activated sludge from nitrification reactor of wastewater treatment...
ACTGCGTTCGATCGGTGTCGACCTCACCGGCACGGGGCGCGTGGTCTCGACCACGACGCTCGCCTCCGCCGATGGCGAGGTGCTGCAGCGACTCGACCTGGCCGCGCATGCGACCACGTGGGGACCGACGGTCGCCATCGCCCGTCCCGATCTGCACCACCGCCTCGTCGAGTGCCTGCCACCGTCGGTGCGGGTTCGGCTGGGTGCGTCGATCGAGTCGGTCGCCGAGCGGGCGACGATCGGTGTCGATGGCACGTTCGACTCGTTCGATCTGCTGGTCGGTGCCGACGGCATCAACTCGCTCGTCCGCTCGGCTCACCCGCGGTCGGGCAGGGTGGTTCCGGCCCACCACGCGTGCTGGCGGACGGTGGTGGCACCGACGGCGACCGCCGAGCCCACGGAGTACGTCGGTCGAGGCCAGCGCGTCGGCGTGGTGGGACTCGCGTCGGGCACCTACCTGTACCTGGTCGAGTCGGCCGCGCCCGGCGAGCTCCGCGACCTACAGGTCGACGACGTGCGTCGTCGTTTCGCTGACTTCGTGGTGGTGCGCGACCTGCTCGACGCGATCGAGGCGCCGCTGCGGTTCGACGATCTCGCCGAACTCGATCGGCCGGTGTGGGGCAGCGCCACGGCCGTGTTGATCGGCGACGCCGCGCACGCGATGACACCCAACCTCGGTCAAGGAGCGTCGATGGCGATCGAGGACGCCGTGGTGCTCGCCCGTCGCCTGCAGTCGCATGCCGACGGCGCCCTCGACGGATGGTTCGACGGCTTCGTCACCGACCGTGGCACACGCGTGCGCTGGGTACAGCTCACGTCGCGCCGGCTCGGCCGGGCGCTCCACGCACGTTCGGCGCCGGCGCGGTGGTTCCGCGACGCCGCGCTCCGCCACGCGCCGCGGTCGGTGGCCGACCGTCAGAGTCGGCGGCTGCTCGGCGGCGGCCCCGTCCCGGCGACGCTCGCCGGCTGACCGACCGAGACCGATCGCTCACGGAGCCCGACGCCCGTGAGCGAGCGGTCCTCCCACGGTGCCGCTGACGCACGACACCCGACCGACGTGAGTCACCGGGCCCCGGACGGGCCCTCCGACTCACGGACCAGACGACACCGAGCAGGCGCCATCGGCAGCGTGTCGCGCCCGCGACCTAGGCTCGGCCGATGCATCGGATCTTCACCACCAGCGTCGCGTCGGTGTACCCGCACTACGTCGCCAAGGTCGAGCGCAAGGGACGCACCGCGGCCGAGCTCGACCGGGTGATCACCTGGCTCACGGGGTTCGACGAGACCACGCTGCACGACCTGCTGGCCGCGGACACCACCTTCGAGGCGTTCTTCGCACAGGCCGATCTGAACCCCAAGGTCTCGGCGATCACCGGCACCGTCTGTGGCGTGCGCGTCGAACAGGTCGAGGATCCGTTGATGCAGAAGATCCGCTACCTCGACAAGCTCGTCGACGAACTCGCCAAGGGCCGCCCGATGGAGAAGATCCTGCGCTCCTGACCCGGGTCACGAGCTGCGGCCGTCGGGCTGCCGGCGCACCGCGATCGACACCGGCGAGGCGAGGCCACCCCCGCTGTAGCGGGCCGACACCTCGCCACCAGGCGCCAGCGGCACCGCACGGGTGAGCCCGCCGGTGATCACGACGTCGCCGGCTCGCAGCCCGAGCCCCCGTTCGGCGAGCCGGTCGAGCAGCCACACCACACCGTCGGCAGGATGGCCGCTGGCATCGGCGCCTCGACCGCACCCGACCGGCACACCGTCGACCGAGAGTTCGACCTCGACGGTCGCCAGGTCGTCGGCGATCAGTACGTCTCCGAGCACCACCTGCGCGGCCGACGATCCGTCAGCGGTGTTGTGAGCGATCGTGAACCGGTAGTCGTGCCAGGTCGAATGGACCACCTCGAGACACGCGACGGCCGACCCGACTGCGTCGAGCACGTCGCATCTCGAGCGCGGCCCCTCGACGGCCGACAGCGGCCGGGCGAAGCGCAGCGCGATCTCGGGCTCGACGCGCGGTTGCACCAACGTGTCGTCGACCACGGCACCCGAGGCGAGCACCATCGCGTCGGTGAGCGGACCGAAGTTCGGCTCGGCCACGCCCATCTGCTCGCGCATCGCGGCCGACGTGTAGCCGAGCTTCCAGCCGACGATCCGCTCGCCTCCGGCGATCCGCCGATCGGTGAGCGCCCACTGGACGACGTAGGCCTCGTCCATCGTCAGGTCGCCCAGCACCGACGTCGGGTCCAACAGCCGAGCCTCGCGGCGCGCCGCCCAGATCACCGAGGCGGCGTCACCGGCATCGATCACGGGCGTGAGCCTGACGTGGACGACCGCCGATGTCCACGACGGTGTCCCGCCGATCGGAACATCGCCCGCGGCAGCTCAGCAGACCCAGTTGTAGCGGAGCTCCTCGTCGACGACCCAGACGTCGATGTCGCCGCTGTCGGACGTCCAGCGGCCGACGCCGTCCGCCCAGACGACGAGCGTGCCGACGTCGTCGCCGGGACCGGGCGCTGGCACCCGGACGAGCTGTCCGGCGTGGAACGTGTCCGGCGTTTCGCGTTCGACGGCGAGGATCGCCTCGAGGCGGTCACGGAGGTCGCCGTCCATCGGATCGCCTCCGACGGGCGCCACCGGATACCACGTGACGCCCTGGTGGGTGAACGGTTCGTTCCCGCACGCCGGGTAGGCGAGCACGCCCTCGAACACCCCCACCACCGCAACCGCACCGGCCGCACCGGTGGTGTCCGGCGCGGAGGTCGACGGGGCGAGGGTGGTGGCGGGTGGCTCGCTCGACGGCGGAGGTGATCCCGCGCCCTCGGACGACGGATCGCCGCACGCGGTCACCCCGAGGGTGCCGGCGATCAGACAGGCGGCGAGGCGGGGCAGGGTCGAGCGCATGACGGTCGGCATGTGCCGTTGGACGTCGCCGAGCCGCCGACGGTTCCGCGCGCGAGGTATCGTCACAGCGGTCAGCGCCAACGGCGACCTCTCAACAGACCGATCAGGTGGTCGAGCACTGCGGGGTCGGCGCGCAGGCCGTTGTGCTCGTACTCGCTCGTGATCCAGGTGCGGCAGTCCGGGAGCAGCGCCGCGGTCTCGAGCGAGAACTCGAGCGGCACGTACACGTCGCCGGCGTACACCGATGCGGCGACGGGCACGTCGGCCTCGGCGAGCCGCTCGGGGAAGTAGAGCTGGTTCCACTCGTGCTCGGCCAGCAGGTCGGCCGCCTCGGCCCACGGGGCGAGCTCGGTGTCCTCGGCGAACACGCTGCGGTGCAGGTGCTCGCCCGCGAGCAAGGTCACGTCGTCGCGCACCCGGTCGGGCATCGTGCGGTCGGCCGACCAGCGCGTGGCCACACCGTCGGCGTAGCTCGACTCGTGCAGCACCGAGTAGATCGGGTTGCGGCCTGCGAAGGGCAACATCGCGGCGAGGTCGTGCGAGAACATCGACGACCGGTGATCGAGTTCGAACAGGTAGTGCAGCGACTCGGCACCACCCGACGCGCCGAGCCGGTGGCCGAGCGTGCGGAATCGAGCGGTGCTGACGACGTCGCCGTTCGGCAGCGAGATCTCGCCGGACGCGCAGCGCTCGCTCAGCTCGCGCACACGGGCGCGGTCGTCGGGGAACCGGCGGTAGTAGTCCTCGCTCTTGCCGATCATGATCTGCCACGTCGCCGCGTACACGTCGTCGACCGGATGGCCGACCGCGCTGAGCCCGCCCGTGACGAGAGCACCCTCGAGCGAACCGGGCCGCACCGACAGGTAGTGCAGGGTCGTGAAGCCGCCGAACGACTGGCCGAGCACGGTCCAACGTTCGGCGCCGAGTGCCTCGCGGACGAGTTCGCAGTCGTTCACGATCTCGTCGGCACGGAAGTGTGTGAGATAGGCGGCCTGCTCGGCCGGGCCGGTTCCGGCGAGCGCGCCGCCGACCTCGCCGTGCACACCGCGCGCCGAGCGCACCACCCGTGTCGACACCGGCGTCGACCTGCCGGTGCCGCGCCGGTCGAGCATCACCACCTGGTAGTCCTGCAGCGCGCGCTCGAGCCACGGCGGGGTACCCGGCAGCGACGGCCGTGGCGCTTCGCTGCCCGGGCCGCCCTGCAGGAACACGAGGTACGGACGGCGCTCGCCACCCTCGCCGGTGACGACACGGGCGAACACCTCGATCGTGCCCGCGGTGGGGTCGGCGCCGTCGAGCGGCGCGTCGAGCGTGAGATCGGTGAGCGTGAGCCCGGGCAGACGGTGGGTGCTGGTGCGCATCACCGCAAACCTACGACGCGCCCGTGGGCTGCAACGGCCCGTCCGCAGGCGTCAGGGTCGACGGACGGGGCGGTAACGCGAGAGGACGGCGCCGGACCGGAACTCGCGTCGCTCGACGAGCTCGAGCTGGATGCGGTCGTGCAGGCCGGCCAACAGCGTCGGGCCGTGGCCGGCGACGATCGGGTGCACGACGAACTCGTACTCGTCGATCAGCCCCAGGTCCGCGAGCGCGCCAGGCAGCGCGACGCCCCCGAGCAGGATCCGTTCCCCCGGCCCGTCCTTCAGCTGCTCGATCGCGTGCGCCAGGTCGCCGCGGACGAGCTCGGCGTTCCAGTCGACCCGCTCGAGCGTGTTCGACACCACGTGCTTGGGCGCCCCGTCGATGACCTCCGCGAACGCGATGTCCGACTCGCCCATCCACTCGGGCCACACGCCGTCGGCGGGTCGCCGCCACGCAGACTCCATCATCTCGTAGGTGACACGGCCGTACAGCAGGGCATCGGCCTGCTGCAGCTCGTTCGTCCAATAGGCCATGGACTCGTCGTCCGGCGGCAGGCCTGCTTCGTGATGACAGCACCCGTCGAGCGTGACGTTGATCGAGTAGCGAAGTGTTCTCATGCCTGGTTCTCCCCCGGATCGATGTCGTCGCACACCTGCACGGCCACCGACGGAGGCCGCTGCCGCGACTCATCGGTCGCCGACGGTGTCCGCCCGTCGACCACCACCACACCGTAGGAGTGTGCGACGCCCGGCTGCAGCCGGCGACGGTGGTGCTCGGTACGGTGCCGGACCATGACCAACATCGCCCGTCGTATCTGGGATGTCGTCGAACCGATCGCCGCGAACATCTACTTCGCGCCCGAGGTGCACGCCGCCTACCACGAGATCGGGTTCGACCCGTCCACCCGATCGGCGGGCAAGGTGCACTTCCCCGACATGGTCGCCTACTTCACCAGCCGCGGCGCGTGCCTCGGGCCGAACGTCGACGGGCACCTCGTCGCGTCGGCGTTCGGTGTGTTCAAACGGCCGATGGTGGTCGCCGCGGTGGCCGAGGGTTGGCGACGTGCCGACCAGCCGACCGTGCTCGCCGCCCGCGAGCGCGGTGGCGTCGCCTCGCTGCGCCGACTGCTCGGCGACGAGCCCGAGGGCCTGGCGTGGGCCACGGAGGTGTTGCAGCGGATGGTCGACGCCGCGCCGGGCGAGGGCCGAGCGCTGTTTTCCGGGCTCCTGTCGCTCGGCTACCCCGACGACCCGATGGGTGCGTTCTGGCGTGCCGCCGACCTCGTGCGCGAGCACCGTGGCGACAGCCACATCGCGGCCTGGATCGCCGCCGACCTCGATGCCTGCGAGATCGGTGTCCTCACCGATCCCTGGCGCAACCAGCCGCTGAAGTCGTGGGTGCGCTCTCGCGGGTGGACCGACGACGAACTCGACGCCGCCTGCGATCGCCTGCGCGGGCGCGGTCTGCTCGACGGCGACGAGCTCACCAGCGCCGGACGCGCGTTGCGTGAGGGGATCGACGACGCGACCGATCGGATGGAGAACCGCCTCGTGGCCGCACTCGGATCGGACGCCCAGCGGTTGTTCGACCTGCTCGACCCCTGGTGCGACCTGATCGTCGCCGACGGCGGCTACCCCTCGCGCGTCGCCTGGCCGAGCTGACGAGACGACCGCCTCGCCGATGTTCGGCCCGAGCGTCAGGACGTCGGGTTCGCCAGGAAGCGGCACATGGCGGCGTAGACGTCGTCGATCCCGTCGTAGAGGGCTGGGATCGACAGTGACCCGTGAACGTGGCCCGGCACGTCCATGTCGGTGACCGGTACGCCGGCGGCCCGAAGCGCGTCGGCGTAGGCCCGCCCCTCGTCCCGGAGCGCATCGTGCTCGACGGTGAGCACGAACGCGGGCGGCAACCCAGCGAGGCTGGCCGCGTGGATCGGCGACGCATCGGGCTGCTTCGGATCGGCACCGGCGAGGTAGGTGCGAGCGACCAAGCGGCAGTCGTCGGGGGTCATCCCTGGCCCGCGATACCCGAGGAGGGCGGGACGGCTGGCTGTCAGGTCGACTGCCGGGTAGATCAGCAGCTGACCGGCGACGGGCGTGCCCCGGTCGCGGAGCCGGAGCGCGAGCGCCGCTGCGAGATTGCCGCCCGCGCTGTCGCCGCCGACGAACAGCGTGGTGTCCTGACGGCCTTGCGCGAACATCCAGTCGAGTGCGTCCTCGACGTCGTTCAGCGGACCGGGGAACGTGTGCTGTGGCGCGAGGCGGTACTCGACCGACACGACGGCCACGTTCGCCTCGTGAGCGATCCGGCGACAGATGTGGTCGCACGCCGGGATGCCGCCGAACACCCACCCTCCCCCGTGGGCGTAGAGCAGCGTGGGCGAGCCGAGCTCGGGCCGTTACACGCGAACGCGGATCTCCTGTCCGTCACGCGTGCGGACCATGTGGTCCTCGGAGGCGACCTCGGGGACGGGGCCGATCATCTTCTTCGGCGCCGCGCCGTTCATCCGCTTCTCGACGGGCATGCGGATCCCGCGTTCGTTGTTCGGCAGCAGGTGGAGCATCGTCATCACACGCATGACGGCGAGGACATTGCGCACTTTGCGGTTCGGTCGAGGCACGAGTCGATCCTTCGTTCAGATGTGAGGTCGGGGCGTCACGGGGCGAGGAACGCAGCGGCGTGCGCCACCACGTCGAACAGCCACCGATCGGTGATGTCAGGTGTTGCGACGCCGTGCGTCATCGGATAGTCGAGCAGCTCGGCGGGGATGCCGGCACTGCGAAGCCCCTCGACGTAGTGCGTGCCGTCGTCGCGCAACGCGTCGTACCTCCCGGTCACGACGACGGCTGGCGGCAGGCCGGTGAAGTCGTCGGCCAGTGCGGGCGAGATGCACGGGTCGAGCGGGTCGGCGTCGGCGGACAGGTAGTACGAGCGGAGGACGGCACCGTGCGCCTGCCACTGCGGATCGGCCTGGCACGACGGCGACGAGAAGGTCAGGTCGAGGGCCGGCACGTGCAGCATCTGCAGCCGCAGTGCGCGCCCGGTGCCGCTGAGCCGCCGAGCGAGTGCTGCCGCCAGGTTGCCACCGGACGAGATGCCGAACACAGCGAGAGAACCCGTGTCGATGCCGAGCGTCCGGGCCGAGCTCCGCAACCACTCGACCGCTGCCTCGGCGTCGTCGAGCGCCGTCGGATAGCGGTGCTCCGGCGCGAGCCGGTAGTCGAAGTTGAGCACCACGGCGTCGAGCTCGCTCGCCAGGATCCGGCAGATCGGATCGCCGAGCTCGAAGGCCACCGGTCCGCCCGCCATCCACCACCCGCCACCGTGCAACAGCAGCACCGCGGTCCGATCGGCTCGCTCGGCGAACGGCCGATAGAGCCGCCCGCTCTGGACCCGACCCGAACCGACGGGCACGGACACGTACTGCACGTCGAGGGCACGCGCCGTGCGCGGCAGCGGTAGGGCCGGACACAGACGCGTCGCCTCCAGCGCGACCGCGTCGTGCTGCGCGCGCAAGGCTGCGACGTCGGCGAGCCAGTCGAGCTCGTCCTCTCCGTCGGCCGGCGACGGCGACGGCCACTCAGCCGCCATCGTGAGCCGCTGTGAGATGTCGGTGACGATCTGCGTGAGTTCAGCCTCGATCGGAACCACCCCCTGTCGACATGTTGCCGCCGCCGATCGCGGCGAGCCGACCCGACGGGATCGCGTCGAGCAGCTGCCGGGTGTAGACGTGCTGCGGCTGTCGGTACACCTGCGCAGCGTCGCCGTACTCGACGAGCTCACCGCGGTACAGCACGGCGATGTCGTCGGCCATGTGGCGCACCACGTCGAGGTCGTGGCTGATGAACAGGTAGCTGAGCCCGAGCTCGCGCTGAAGCGACTTCAGCAGGTTGAGCACCTGTGCCTGCACGGACAGGTCGAGGGCGCTGACGGCCTCGTCGCAGACGACGAGTCGCGGCTTCATCGCCAGCGCGCGAGCGATCGCGATCCGTTGACGCTGACCGCCGGAGAAGTGCGACGGGTACCGGTCGGCCGCGTCGAGCGGCAAGCCCACCTGTGTGAGCAGTTCGTCGATCCGGTGGCGCGTCTCGGACGCCGAGAGACCGAGGGTGAGTCGCAGCGGTTCGCCGAGCGTCTGCCGGACGGTGCGCGACGGATTGAGGCTGCTGTACGGGTCCTGGAAGATCACCTGGATGTCGCGGGTGAGCGCTCGCCGTGTGGCCGCGTCGACCCGGGTGATGTCGCGGCCGTCGAAGGCGATCCGTCCCTCCGTGACCGGGGTGAGGCCGAGCACCGCCGCACCGAGCGTCGACTTGCCCGCACCCGACCCACCGACCAGGCCGAGCGTGCGACCGGTGGCAAGCGACACCGACACGTCGCGCAGCGCGGTGAAGGTCTCGCTCCGGCTGCGGTACCGCACGGTGAGGTGCTCGACCTCGAGCAGCGACCCGCTCGTCGGCTCGGTGTGCACCGCATCGCTGCGATGGGACACGCTCGACACGTCATCGCCGGCACGCCGGGTCAGCTCGTCGATCCGGCGGCAGCGGCTGAGGCGGTCACGCGTCAGGCGGATCAGCGCGACTCGGCCGTGAGCGCATCCGTCGTCGGCGAGCTCACAGCGTTCGCGGAAGCGACATCCGTCTGGCCATGCGAGCGGGGGCGGCACGCTGCCGGGGATCGACGGCAGCGTCTCGCCGGTCTCGACGAGCGCCGGGTTCGAGCGGATGAGCGCCGCGGTGTACGGCATCCGCGGCGTCGTGAGCAACTCTGCGACCGGTGCGACCTCGACGATCTCGCCGGCGTACATCACGATCGCCCGGTCACAGGTCTCGGCGAGCACGCCGAAATCGTGGGTCACCAGGATCACCGCCATTCCGGTGGCGTCGCGGAGATGACGGAGCAGGGCGAGGATCTCGGCCTGGACCGTGACGTCGAGGGCCGTGGTCGGCTCGTCGGCGATGAGCAGCTTCGGCTCGCCCGCGATCGCGGCGGCGATGCCGACGCGCTGTGCCATGCCACCGGACAGCTGATGGGGATATCGCGTCGCCACGCGCTCGGGGTCGTCGAGCTGCACCAGGCGCAGGAGGTCGACGACTCGTCGGTCGGCCTCACTCCGGTTCACCCGGTGGTGCCTCCGCACGACCTCGCGCAGCTGCTGACCGACGGTGAACGCCGGGTCGAGACTCGCGACCGGTTCCTGCGCGACGAACGCGATACCCGTGCCGCGGGTGCGTCGCCGCTCGGCCGGCGACAGCGCCTCGAGGTCGGCACCGTCGAAGGCGATCGAGCCGGACGACACGACGAGCTGGCCCTTGAGCAGCCCGAGGATCGCCATGCTCGTGACCGACTTGCCGCAGCCGGACTCGCCCACGAGACCGACGATCTCGCCGCGCCGGACGTCGAACGCGACCTGCTCGACGATGTTGCCGCCGGACCCTGCGATCGAGACGGTGAGCCCGCTCACGCGGAGCAGCGCATCGCTCTCGGGGTCGGAGGTGGTGTCGACGGCGTCGGTGCCCGGTGGGTCGACGACCGCGACGAGCGACGTGCGCGATGGGGCGGTGCGAGTGCTCGGTGCCTGGCGGTCGACGGCGAGGTCGCGCACGGCATCGCCGAGCAGACCGAGCGACAGGACGGTCAGCATGATCGTGCCGCCCGTCGGCACGAGGAGCCATGGGTGGTTGTTGATCGCCTGCGACGCGTCGGCGACCAGGTTGCCCCACGACGGTGCGGGCGGTGCCTTGCCGAAGCCGAGGAACCCGACCGCCGTCTCGACCATGATCGCGGCGCCGGCGAACAGGAACGTCTGGACGAGGATCGAGCCGATGAGTCGCGGGACGACGTGGCGCCGGAGGATCTGCATCTCGGTGAGGCCCGAGGTGCGGGCGGCTCGCACGTACAACTCGTTCTTCACGGCCATCGTGCTGCCGCGCAGCACGCGGATGAGGCCGGCGCTGCCGAGGATCCCGAGCGTGATCATCGAGATGCTCATGCTGTTGCCGAACACGGCGAGCACGACGAGCAGGATGATGATGCCGGGGATCGCGAAGACCAGTTCGGCGAACAGTGACACGACCCGGTCGATCCACGAGCCGAAGTAGCCGGCGAGCACGCCGAGCGGCACGCCGACGGCGAGGAACACGGCGACGGCGAGGATCGCGCCGGAGAGGGTCGGCCGGCCTCCGGTGGCGAGTCGCGACAGGATGTCACGGCCGAGCGAGTCGGTGCCGAGCCAGTGGGCACTCGACGGGCCGAAGCGCACGCTTCGCAGGTCCTGGTCGAGCGGGCCGATGTCGAACACCCACGGCCCGATCACCACGACGACCAGCACG
>WBZX01003193.1_pt1 | contig 10593 bp, 9 predicted proteins | sample 5204211 | NCBI WGS metagenome assembly WBZX01 (sample SAMN12344362, study PRJNA552823) | activated sludge metagenome | biome: Activated sludge suspended growth; feature: Nitrification reactor; material: Wastewater; isolation source: activated sludge from nitrification reactor of wastewater treatment...
CCTGAATTTAATCTTTCAATTCTTTAGTTGCGGATTTCGCTAATTCACACGAAAAAAGCCGACCCTGAAATGGATCGGCTTTTTTTTCTAACTGCCAAGACCGCAAAGAGCGCAAAGAAAAAATCCTTATCTTGGCGTTCCTAGCGCGCTTCGCGGTTCAATTTTGTTGATTCTCAGATCCGCAATTCCGATTTATCTGCGGCCAAAACGAATTGACGGAACAGAATGATAAAATAAACAAATGGGCACCCTCTTTCTTATAGCAACCCCGATCGGCAACCTCGAAGATATTTCCCCGCGCGCCCTGCGCATCCTCAAAGAAGTCCAACTCATTGCAGCGGAAGACACCCGTCACAGCGGTGTGTTGCTCAAACACTTCGGGATCGAAACCAGACTCACCAGCTATTTTGAACACAACAAAATCCATAAATTGGACCAGATCCTTTCCGCTCTTGCAGAAGGGGATGTGGCCTTGATCTCCGATGCAGGGACTCCCGCCATCAATGACCCTGGCTACGAACTGGTGCGGGCTGCCCTCGCTTCAAACTTTGACGTTGTGCCTGTTCCTGGCCCCTCAGCCCCCATCGCCGCTTTGACAGTCTCCGGTCTCCCCACAGATTCATTTCTTTACCTCGGTTACCTTCCGCACAAAGCCTCCGAACGCCGCAAAGCCGTGGAGCAGATCGCCGACCTGAACTACACGCTGATCTTCCTCGAATCGCCCCATCGCATTGTGGATTCGCTTGAAGATCTCCTTTCGGTGCTTGGAAACCGCCGCATCTGCATTGCCCGCGAAATGACCAAACTCTATGAAGAATACTGGCGCGGAGTCATCAGCGATGCGCTGGAATATTTCAGATCCAAAGATCCGCGCGGCGAATTTACGCTGGTGGTCGAAGGGAAGAAGAAGGAAGAAAGCGGCAAGTGGGAAGAAGCTGAGTTGGTGGATGCCATTCGGAAAGAATTGCAAACGGGCCGATCCGCAAAGGAAATTTCCGCAGACCTGGCCGTGCAAAGCGGTTGGAATAAAAAAGATGTGTATGCGCTGGTCAATTCGGTGAAATGAACGAACAGAACAACACCGCCATCCCGCCTCTGCTTGGCTCTTTTTCTCAACGGTTGCTGTATTGGATCTTTATCCCTGTTGCTCCGATCGTCAACTTTTCGCTTGTTTCGGCCATGCTGCCTTTATGGCAAACGGGGAAGTTTTCCGATTACATGTTGTTTATGCTTTCGCCCGAAGCCGCCGCATTGACCCTGCCCCTGCTTGGGTATTCAGTGATCTCCTACCTTATGCTGATCAGTGACGAAGAACGCCAGAGCGAATCCCTCGTTATTCGATTTGGCATTTATGGCGGGGTACTCCTTTCTTTTCACTATAGCCTCCTTACAGCCCTGGCATTGGACCTGTCGCCTGTTTTATTCGGCTATGCTTTTTTTATATTGCTCCCGCTTCTTATTCCAAAACTTCGTACATGGCTTCAGAACGAAAAGGCTTTTCGCGCATTGATTTTTGTCGTGTTGGCGATTCTGGTTTTATGGGGTATTGTCGCTGCGGTTTTTGATTACAGCATATCCCCTGTCCTTCTTCTGGTTGTCTTGGTGCCGATGTCTGCACCGTTCTGGTGCTTTTTCATTGCCCTGCAAGCCGCCCGCTGGTTGTGGAAATATCATGAACCCAAGCTCACTCTCGCGCACGGCTTTGGGCTTTTTGCCTGGCTTTCTGCCTATGGAATTGCACTCAGTTACAACATCACAAAAATGTACGAGTTGTATGCCGCCCTGCCAACCCAGCCGCCTAATTGTTACATTGCCACCGCCGCTGCAAATGGACATTCTGCTTTTGTCGGTTCACAAGAAATCCGCCTGGAAAGTGGAGGATCCATGCGCGTGAACAGGCAGTTGCAAAATCTGAAATACGCCGAACTCGCCCTGATGGTGATCGCGCCGTGGCTGCATAAAACCTTCCGCTTTTTTTATGATTTTTTCGGAAAGGCACTTGCCCGAAGAATTCAGAATCCCCTCCTTGCGGATGCCGCCTACCTTTCTCTGAAACCATTTGAATGGACGGCCGTGACCGTATTGGAGTTTATCGTCCCGAATTGGGATGATTTTGCCTCCAAAATATATATCCATTAGTTGTAGATTTCAGCAGCACTTTATTGTGCTGTTGTCTATTGAAGCCACCTTGTTTATACGTGTTCGTGGTGAAAATTCTTATATAGGATAAAAAATGGAATACCTTACCGCCATCTTCTCCAACATTCTCCCGCAACTCCCGTCCCTGTTCCTCCACGCCATCGGGCTTGGATACTCCATCTCACGCCGAAAGGAATATCCGCGCACAGCGCTTGCCGCGGGTATTTACTTTGGGCTGGCTCTTTTGATCGGGCTGGTCACTCAAGTGTATGTAGTTTTGCCCATGTACATGGTGGATCAGGGCGGCTCCACTCAGGATATCGGCAGCATCTTCACCACGTTGACCTTTATTTGTGTTCCGTTTCGAGTTGTAATGGACGTCGCCCTTCTTTATGCTATATTTGCCCCACGCAACAATAACTCCAGTGACCCCAACCAACCTATTTTTGTAGGAGATAAAAATGGCTGAAAAGAAACCTGAAGAAAAGAAAGACGAAAAGAAGGAAGAGAAATCCACCCCAAAAGACAACCTGGTGGAAACCAAGCATTCGGTAAAAATCGGCGGGAAGACGATCAAATACACCGTCACCACGGGAACGATGGTCGTCAAAGAAGAAGTGTGGGATAAGGACAAAGACGCCGAAGTGGATAAGCCCCGCGCCCAAATGTTCTTTGTGGCCTACACACTCGATGGTGTCAAAGACAGATCCAAACGTCCGATCACCTTCTCCTTCAACGGCGGACCAGGCTCCTCGTCTGTGTGGCTGCACATGGGTGTGTTGGGACCGCGTCGCGTCGTCCTCACCGACGAAGGCGAAATGCCCCCGCCGCCATTCAAACTCACCGATAATGCCTTTTCCATTCTTGATGAAACCGATCTCGTTTTCATTGACCCGATGAGCACTGGCTACAGCCGCCCTGTTGAAGGTGAGAAATCACGCGAGTGGCACACCTTCTCGAAAGATATTGCCTCAGTCGGCGATTTCATTAGACTGTATTCCACACGTTACAACCGCTGGCTCTCGCCGAAATTTCTCGCAGGCGAATCCTACGGCACCACCCGCGCCTCGGGCCTTTCAGGCTATTTGCAGGAACGTCATGGCATGTTCCTTAACGGCCTCATCCTTATTTCTGCAGTGCTTGATTTCACCACCATTGATTTCAACCTCAATAACGACCTGCCGTATATTTTATTTGTCCCTGCTTATGCGGCTACTGCATGGTATCACGGCAAGCTGAGTTTCAAGGCACCGTTGAAGGAAGTCGTCCGTGAAGCTGAAGAATTTGCAAAAGGCGAATATGCCACCGCCCTGCTCAAAGGTGCGGCACTCACCCCGGAAGAACGCGCCAGTGTCGTCGAAAAATTGTCCCGCTACACAGGCGTTTCAAAGGAGTTTATTGAACGTACCAACCTGCGCATCTACGACCAGCACTTCTTCAAGGAACTCCTGCGCGAGCGTGGAAAAACCGTCGGCCGTTTGGACAGCCGCTTCACAGGTGTGGACCGCAACGGCGTCACTGCCACGCCCGATTACGATCCGCTCTTTGCCCAGGTCAATGGTCCGTACACTGCCACGCTCAACGATTACCTGCGCACCGAACTGAAATTTGAAACCGACCTGCCCTACGAAATCCTCAGCGACAAAGTCTTTCTCAATTGGTCGTATGAGTATTTTCAGAATCAATATGTCAATGTCGCCGAAACCCTGCGCGCTTCAATGACCTTTAACAAATACCTCAAGGTCTTCGTCGCCAACGGCTATTACGACCTCGGCACGCCCTACTTCGCCACCGAATACACCTTCGACCATCTCGGCCTCGACGAATCCCTGCGCAAGAATATCAGCATGGGTTATTACGAAGCAGGCCACATGATGTACATCCACATCCCTTCGCTCAAACAGTTGAAGAAAGATATTGCCAAATTTATCAAGGACGCAAGTTAATAACTTAAATACAAAGGGCACAAAGGTCACGAAGGAAATCAAAATTAAACCCTTTGTGTGCTTTGTGTCCTTCGTGTTTAACAAAAACGGAAAACCATGAACCTAGATGATCTCGACCTCTTCAAAAAAATAGATACCCGCAACATGCTCGCCCAAATTGACGGCCTGCCGGATCAATTGCAAACCGCATGGGACTTGGGACAAACCCTGTCGTTGCCTGCTTTCAAGGATATTCAAACGATCGTCATTTCTGCGATGGGTGACTCAGCGGTCGCTGCCGAACTGGTGATTGCCTCTGTTTCCTCAAGCATTCGCCTCCCTGTGGCATTACACCGCGGCTATGGCCTCCCCGCCTTTGCCAGCGGACCTCAGACTCTCGTCGTCTGCATTTCACATTCGGGCAATTCCGAAGAAGTGCTCGATGTTTTCGACGCTGCACAAAAAAATAACTGCACAACGATGGTCATCTCCACGGGCGGCGAGATCGCCAAACGTGCGGCTGATAAGAACATCCCTGCCTGGCAATTTGATTCCAACGGCGTGGTGGATACAGCCGCTATTGCCTATCCCTTTGGCTTGTTGCTTGCCTTGTTCGCTCGCCTGGGGTTGATTCCTGACCCTGCCAGGGATGTTGCCGAAGCCATTGCCATGATGAAACGCTCCCAGCAGCACATCACCGCCGATGTGATCGCCGCGAAGAATCCAGCCAAGCGTTATGCGGGTCAACTGGTGGGGCGCTGGGTCACTTTTGTCGGCACGGAAAATCTTGCTCCCGTTGCCCGCCGCTGGAAAATGCAGATCAACCAATTGGCCAAGGCGGGCGCCAATTTTGAGATCATCCCCGAATCCACGCACAATACCCTCATCGCCACCATCAATCCAAACCCCACACTGAACGCCCACACGATGACCCTTTTTATGAAGGCGCCCAGTGACCATCCGCGCAATAAACTGCGCTCTGATTTAATGCGCCAGGCCTTCATGCTCGAAGCCTTGAATACCGACGTGATCGAAGCACGTGGAGACTCGGTCATCGCGCATTTGTGGACCCTGATGATCTTCGGCGATTACATGGCGTATTATCTCGCCATGGCATATGGCGCTGACCCCTCTGAAGAAGATGCTTTTGTGAATTTCAAAAGATCGTTAGGTTAAAACATAAGGGCGCGGTTTCCGCGCCCTTATGTTTTAATTACGCAAATTGTTCCAAATTAACCGCCACCAGCGGATACGCTTCGTCCACGAATTTTTCGAGGGCGGGGCGTTTTTTCATGTGGCTGTAGTGCGATGCCAGCCCGTAGATCGCCCAGGAGGCAACCGTGGCAGGGATCTCAGTGGGGACTTTTGATTTACGCAGCCAATAGGAAAGCAGATCAAAAATTTCCTTCTTGATGGTGCCTTCGATCAGCGACTCAAATTGCTGGTGTGGCTGGGCGCAGCCGGTATGCACGCGCGCCAAAAACTCCACTACAGCGCGGATCAGGTTGCGCAAATTATCGGGGGAATAACTGCATACGTTTAACGTCCGTTTTTCGATCTCGGCCATGAAAGCCTTTTGGATCGAGTAATCGAGCAGGGCATATTTATCGGGGAAGTGGGCATAAAAAGTGGCGCGGTTGACCTGCGCCTTGGCCGTTACATCCTGCACGGAGATGTTTTCGAAATTTTTTTCGGCAAGAATATCCTCAAAGGATTGCAGAATCAGGCTTCGGGTCCGCCTGACGCGGGGGTCCAATTTTTCATCAGGGTTAGGCAACATATTGTCTCCTTTGTCGCTTAGTCAACGATTCCAACTCTTTGTTGGTTGACTTTCAGTGGGGGAATTGGTAAAGTAGGCAACATCTGTTGTTTACGCAACAAATGTATATTATCAAACAACTCAAGGAGAGTCAAGATGAACATAACAATTATCGGATCAGGAAACATGGGACGCGGTATCGGAACCCGCGCAGTCGCTGGTGGTCACTCAGTCACTTTTGTGGATGCAAACCATGAAGTAGCGGAAAAGACAGCCGCCGATGTGAAGGCTGCTGCCAGGAACGGCGCGAAGGTTTCCGCCGCCAGCCTTGGTGATGCAGAACTCGGTGACGTGGTGGTGCTTGCTGTATGGTACGGCACCAACATTGAGATCGCCAAACAGCTCGGCAGCAAACTTGCTGGCAAAGTCGTTGTGGATATCGCCAACCCGCTCAACTCCACCTATGATGGACTCGCTACTGCCGCCGATTCCTCTTCTGCTGAAGACCTTGCCAAAGCAGTGGCTTCCGGTGCGAAAGTGGTCAAAGCCTTCAACACCACCTATGCTGGTACGCTCATGGCTGGTGAAGTTGCCGGGCAGAAACTCGATGTCTTCATCGCAGGTGATGATGCCGATGCCAAGGCAAAGGTTGCCCAACTCGTGACCGATGGCGGTCTGCGTGCCGTGGATACAGGCCCTTTGAGCCGCGCCCGCCAGATCGAGGGCATGCAGCTACTGCACATCGTTCTGCAGGGCTCACTCGGAACCAACTGGGGCAGCGCGCTGAAAATTTTAGGATAATGTAAAATGGAGTGCGGGGCTTTCCCCACACTCCATTTATTGTTTGTCTCGTCGGTTGCGAATGACTTTTAGAATGATGAGACACTTATAGAGGTAAAGAATGAACGCACAAACAAATGCCGCCAAAACGGAATTCTCGATTCATCCCGCCACGAAACTTGGTCTGGTCTCGTTGACAGTAGCCAGCCTTGAGAATCAGATCCTGTTCTACACTCAGGCGCTCGGATTCAAACTTCATTGGCGCAATGGCAACAGGGCGGGTCTCGGCGCAGGCGGCGCAGACTTGCTGCTGATGACCGAAGAAGCCAACCTGAAGAGATATCGCGGCGTGACGGGTTTGTATCACTTTGCGGTGCTGTTCCCCAACCGCCGTGAATTGGCACGTGCCGTGGCCCGTTTGTCTGTGTTGAAATACCGCAATCACCCCACTGACCACATCATGACGAAGACCACCTACCTCGATGACCCCGAAGGCAATGGCATCGAACTGTATTGCGAATCGCCCGAAGATGGCACCTTTGTCATTGAAAACGATGACTTTGTCACCCGCCGTGCTGATGGTTCCTGGAGTGATGGCCGCGAACCCCTGGATGTGGAAGCCCTGTTCTCTCATCTGAAAGAAGAAGACCGCCTCGACGACCCATTGCCCGCCGAAACACGGGTGGGACATGTCCATTTGCATGTGCGCAACGTGCAGGAAGCCGTGGATTTTTATCACGGCATCATCGGCTTCGATGTGATGGGGAATTCATCCAGTTTCAAAGCCGCATTCATTTCTGCAGGTGGATATCATCACCACCTTGGTTTGAATGCCTGGAAAGGTGAAGGCGCTCCCCCTCCTCCTGCCGATGCAGTCGGGTTGCGCCATTTCACAGTGGAATTGCCGAATCAACAGGCATTGGATGAAGTTGTCAAACGCATTGACGATGCAGGCATCCCATCCAATAAAACGGATCAAGGATTGCTGCTGTACGATCCGTCGCAAAACGGCGTTATGCTGAAAGTTGGGTAAAGTGTAGGGACACAGCGCCGCTGTGTCCCTACTTTATTTTCTAAGGCAAATTGAATGTTTTCACCAAAAAGACCGCCATCTGTGCGCGTGTGACACTTTGGTCAGGGCAGTAGGCACCGCCTCCGCATCCACTGGTGATGTCTTCAGCGGCGAGTTGTTCGATCCATGCGGCGGCCCAGTAATCAGCAGGGACATCCGTGAATACTCCGGTTGCAACGGGTGGAACGTATGTTGATCCATGTTTGGCACGCAGCAGGAATACGGCCATTTGTGCGCGTGTGACGGGCGTTTCTGGACAGTAAATCCCTGTACCGCATCCACTGGTGATGCCCTCACCTGCCAACTGTTCGATCCAGTTTGCCGCCCAATACGTGGATGGGACATCGCTGAAAATAGTTCCGCTGGCGTTGGGCGGGGTATAAGCTGCGCCATGTTCACCGCGCAAAAGAAAGACTGCCATCTGAGCACGTGTAACTGTATCTTCCGGGCAATAAATCAGCGGCGATGAACCACATCCACCGGTAATGCCCGCATTGTACAGACGCTCAATATAATTCCATGCCCAATATGTAGCGGGGACATCAGCAAAGATGGTGGGTGCCGCGTTCTGGGTTGAATACAGATCCACACCATCGTACCAGTAACTATCTGAAAAAGTTTTGCCGTCCATGGTAAATGGTTTATCTGCCATTAAAACGTGCAAGTGCATCCCCGTGGATGCGATGCCGCAGGAATCTGACCCGCTGAATGCGCCAGCCATGATGCCGAGCTTTTGGCCTTGAGCCACGTAATCGCCCAGTTGCAATCCTTCTGCACGGACTGATGCGCCTGTCAGATGGGTGTAGCCCAGGTACTCGCTGGTGTTTTCAGTGGTGATATTTAGAATATAGTGGTCTGATGGGCTGCATTCAGCCAGAGCGGTAATGTAGCCAGGGGCTGCGGCCAAAACATCAGCATTGGTATTGTCCGCAGGGTGAAAATCCAATGCGCGGTTATTGGAGCCATGCCACGATCCGCTGACTATCCATGCTTTCGCCGATGCCCATGGAAATTTATAGTTGTTGTAGGCTTGATTGCTGGCAATAGCGGACTCAAAAAACAGGGCGTTTTTTGCTCCAGCGCTCAATTCGTTTTCGGGAATTAAATTCAATAAAGTTTGTATGTTCCCAGCCCCTTTTGCGGCCGCCTTCCATTTGCCATTGTCAAAGACAAGTACAAGAGGTACGAGCCTGCCGCTGAGTGTGGAGGCTTCATCGTTGTCAGGCCTAAGAGATATCAAGTCTTCGGAGGTGATGGTGACCAGTGCCCAGTTTGTTTCCTTACGCAGGGATAATACTGAGAACCTGCCGTTTTTAGGAGCCTCATACTGCCAGTTGGTGAGTGCCAGGGCTATGGCTTCCCTGGCTTCCAATGATAAAAGGTCGGCATCGGGAATCAAATAATCCACACCACCCGATGAATCTTCCTGTGCCTGTGCAGGTGACAAATTCCCAGTGCTGAAGATAAACAAGCTGAGCAACAGAATTCCATGGGCGATCTTGCGAAACATGAGTGGTAATTTTGTCTGCATTTTGTCTCCTGTCTTTCAGTGGATTGGGACGATACTTTTATTGTACAGGTTAACAAAATGCGGGCAGGAACCAATGGTACTGGCTTTTAAAACTGTAAGCTCCCCACTGTTTCAACTTTCATAAAGTGAATCTGCGGTTTACGGCGCCAGACAGGCAGGGATCGAATCGCTTGCACCATCGGGAATCTGTGTGGACCCGTTCTCGTCGTAGATCTTCACGAATTGGATTCGGCTGTTGAACTGCTTCAAATTCACCATCAGAATATCGGCAAGGTTGTAATCCCTGCCAGCGGAATTGCAGGTGCCTTTGAGGTAGACATGTGCCACACCCTCTTTGACCTCGAATTTGGAATAGCCCGTGAATCCGCTGAAGACGGCGACCCAGCCGTAGTCGTTCTTTTCGGTCAGGCCTGGGCCTTTGAAATATTCATCCAGAACGAATTTTGCAAAATCAGACGATGAACTGGCGTAGCGTTTTCCTTCCACTTCAAAGGGCGGAGTGTTGGCGTTGTATTTGGACTTGTTTACAAAATACACGGTCACTTTGGTGTAGGCGGGCGTTGCCGAAGGGAGTTTTGTATTCGTCGGCGTGGGGGTGCGTGACGGGGTGCGGGTGTTGGTGGGTGTTTTTGTAATGGTCGGCGTACGTGTGACCGTGGGAGTCTTTGTCGGTGTGGGGGTGCGCGATGCGGTGGGAGTGATGCTGGCCGTTGCCGTGGCCGTAAAGGATGGGTCAAGGCAGATCGGCTCTGAATCACCTGCACCTGATGGATTCTGAGTTTGATCGAACTGGTCGTAGATCTTCACAGATTGAATGGTCCCAAACTGTTTCAGGTTCAATGTGATCAGGTCGGCGATGTTGAAGTCTTTTCCGCTTGAAACACAGGCGCCCTTGAGGTGGACATGCGCCACATCACCAACGATCTCCAGTTTGGTGAACCCTGTAAAGCCGTTATAGATGGCGGTATATCCCCATCCATACTCGGTTGAACCCGGGCCTTTGAAGTATTCCTTCAAAACGCCTTCGGGTAAATTGGATGAAGAGGAAAGGTAACGCGTGCCAAATACTTCGTAGGGCGGTGTATTGGCCTTGAGCCTGAAACGATTTACGAAATACAGTTTCACTTTTGTGTAAAGCGGTGTGGCTGTGGCGGGTTTGGTGTTTGTGGCGGTGGGCGTCTTCGATGGCGTGCGGGTGATCGTCGGTGTCCGTGTGATGGTGGGGGTGCGGGTTTGCGTAGGTGTAAACGTAACAGTTGGCGTGCGCGTGATGGTGGGGGTGAAGGTTTTGGTCGGAGTCCCTGTCAGCGTACGAGTCGGTGTGGGGGTGTCGGTAACAATTGACGGCGGAGTCGGAGTCGCGTCACCTTGATAGATGAATTGAACG
>WBZX01003195.1_pt1 | contig 10587 bp, 5 predicted proteins | sample 5204211 | NCBI WGS metagenome assembly WBZX01 (sample SAMN12344362, study PRJNA552823) | activated sludge metagenome | biome: Activated sludge suspended growth; feature: Nitrification reactor; material: Wastewater; isolation source: activated sludge from nitrification reactor of wastewater treatment...
AACGATGTCTTTCACGCGGTAGGTGCTTCGGGCCTGACGTGGTGGATGGCTTGAGCGATCGCCGTTTGACACCACGCTCCTAAAATACCTAACTGCCAGTCGCCGGCACCACCTTCACGAACCTCGCGGCCGGCGTTCCCCACGCGCGGAGAAGCTCCGCCGCGCGCGAAGAGCCCGTCTCCCGCGCGTGCTCCTCGACGATCGCGCGCAGCGACGCGTCCGACTCCGCGTCGATGGGCACCGAGCGAACGTCCGAGTGCAAGAGGCCCGCCGTACCGCCCGTCTCCAGCAAGTACACGGCTCCTCCCGTCATGCCGGAGCCCACCACCGGACCCACGCTCCCCAGGACCACGCCTGTCCCGCCCGTCATGTATTCAAACGCATACTTGCCGGCTCCCTCGACCACGATCGTCGCGCCCGAGTTGCGCACGCCGACCCGCTGGCCCGCGCGGCCGCGCGCGAACAGCTTGCCTCCGGTGGCCCCGTAACAGACCGCATTCCCGATCAGGCTCAGGGTGCCGGGATTCGCCTCTCCGGCGCCCTCGGGCGGCCGCACCACCAGTGTTCCGCCGCCCATCGCCTCGCCCACCGTGTCGTTCGCGAAGCCGGAAAGCTCCACCCGCATCCCGTCCGTCATCGCGAACCCGAGCGCCTGCCCCGCGTACCCCGACAGCTTCAGCGTGCGCGGGATGGCCTGCACCTCGCCCAGCGCGATCGCGCCCGCCAGCGTCGCGCCGATCGCGCGATCGCCGTTCGTCACCTCGTACGCGAGCACGCTCTCGCGCCGCGCCTCCTCCAAAATGCGCGCGTTGAGCGGGTTCGTCGGATCGACACGGAGCCTGCGCTTCGGCCCGTCGCGCCGCACCGCCCCCTCGCTCGCGTCGAACAGGAGCTCCGTGAGGTCCACCTTGTCCTTGCGCGGATCTCCGGAGGGCTTGAACGTGAGCAGATCGACGCGGCCCACGAGCTCCTCCGGCCGCGTGAGCCCGACCCGCGCGAGCTTCTCCTGCACGTCCCTCCCGAGCGCCAGGAGGTACCGCATCACGCCGTTCTTCGCGTCCTCGAAGCGCATCTCCTCGTCGTCCGGCAGCGCCTCGTCCTTGCCGCGGCCCTTCTTGAGCGTCATCAGCCGCCGCGCGACGAGCTCGCTCTGCGTCGTGATCCCCGCGGGACAGAGGCCGTTCGCGCACCCGTGGCAGAAGATGCACTGCTCCGCGACCATGAGCGCCGTCCCGAGCGACACCTCGTCCGCCCCGAGCGCGAGCACCGCCGCGATGTCGAACCCCGTCTTGATGCCGCCGTCCGCGCGGATCCGCACGCGATCCCGCACGCCGTTCACCACGAGCGCCTGCTGCGTCTCGCTCAGCGCCCGCTCCAGCGGGAGCCCCGCGTGCTCGATCGACGACGACGCCGCCGCGCCCGTCCCGCCCTCGAACCCCGACACGTCGATGATGTCCGCGCCCGCCTTCGCGATGCCGACCGCGATCGTCCCGATGTCCGTCACCGCCGGGATCTTCACGCTCACCGTCGCGCGCGGGTTCGCCTGCCGCAGGTTGTGGACGAGCTGCGCCAGGTCCTCGATCGAGTAGATGTCGTGGTGCGGCGGCGGCGAGATCAGCGTCACGCCGACCTGCGTGCGCCGGATCATCGCGACCTCCGCCGTCACCTTCGCCGCCGGGAGCATGCCGCCCTCGCCCGGCTTCGCGCCCTGACCGATCTTGATCGAGATCTCGTCCGCGTGCGCCAGGTACCGCGCGTCCACGCCGAAGCGCCCCGACGCCACCTGCCGGATCCGCGAGCGCGACTCCTCCCAGATCTGCCCGCGATCGCGCCGCGGATCCTCGCCTCCCTCGCCGCAGTTCGACATCGCGCCGAAGTGGTTGAACGCCGCCGCGATCGCCCTGTGCGCGACCCGGTGAAGCGCGCCGTGCGACATCGCCGCGCCGCGGAACACCTTCGCGATGATCTCCTCCGGCGACGCGACGCTCTCGATCGGCGCCGGCCGCTCGGCCTCGCGAAGCGCGAGGAGGTCCCGCAGGTACACCGGCGGCGTGTCCGCGATCAGCTTCAAGAAGCGGCCCCACGACTCCGGATCGTGGCCGCGCGCCGTCGTCTGGAGCTCGTTCCACACCTCCTTGCGGTACACGCCCACGTCCGGATCGCGCGCCGTCCTCGCGCCGGCCGCGCGCCGCGCCCGCAGATCGTCGTAGATGTCCTCGAGATCGATCCCGCCGATGCGGCTCACGACGCCGGGCAGGTAGTGCTCGATCACGCTCGCCGCGACGCCGACGGCCTCGAACAGGCGCGAGCCCCTGTAGCCGTCGACGGAGCAGATCCCCATCTTCGACATGACGCGCTTGAGCGACTCCTCGAGGGACGCGACGAGCTTGGGGATCGGCCCGTGCGGCGCGCCCACCGCGAAGAACAGGTACGGGTACACCGCCGTCGCGCCGTTCGCGATGAGCACCGCGGCGTCGTGCCCCTCCTGCACCTCCGCCGTCTCCAGCACGATGCCCGCGTGACGCCGCTGCCCCTCGGCGAGCAGCGCGTTGTGGAGCGCGGACGTCACGAGGATCATCGGCAGCGGCAGGAGCGCCCCGCCCTCCTTCGGCTCGCTCGGCGGAGGCGGCACCGACGACCCGCCGGACGCCGGGCCGGTCGCCGGACGCGCCCCGTCGATCGCCGCCCGATCGCTCACGATGAGGATCGACGCTTCCCCCTTCTTCACGAGCGAGACGGCCTGCCGGCAGATCTCCGCGATGCGCCGCGACAGCGCCTTCGCCCCCGTCGACGTGCCGTTCCCCGGATCCACGAACGTCGCGTCGAGCACCGCCGCGCGCGGCCGATCGGGGCGCGCCGCGCCGCGGATCTTCGCGAACATGTCCGCTGTCAGGAAGGGCGACGGCAGCTTGTACTGCGGCAGCGGATCGTAGATCGGCAGGTTCTCGTGGACCGCCGGCGACAGCCCGAGGTGCACCGTGAGATCGAAGGCGCTCCCCTCGCGCAGCGGATCGATCGGCGGGTTCGTCACCACCGCGACGATCTGCTTGAAGTACTTCGCGAGCGGGGGCCGCTGGACGGAGAACGGCGCGAGCGGCCTGTCGTAGCCCATGCTCGTGATCGGCTCCTTCCCCGTCTCGGCCATGTGCTTCACGTTGCGGACGCGCTCCGGCATCCAGCCGAAGAGGTTGAGCGCCGCCTGATCGGGCTTCACGTCGGGCGCCGCGTCCCCGTGCTCCAGCGTGATCAGCCGCTCCTCCGACAGCTCCGCGAAGTTGATCGGCGTGCTCTTCACCACGCGCTCGATCACCTGGATGCCCTTCAAGATCGTGCGGTCCGCGAGATCCAGCGCGATGATCTCCCCCGGATCGAGCTGCCCCGTGTCCTTCACGTCCTCGCGATCGATCGGGATCGCCCCGAGCTCCGAGGCGAGGATGAGCTTGCCGGAGCGCGTCTCCATCCACCGCAGAGGCCGCAACCCCATGCGATCCAGCGCCCCGACGAGGTGCCTCCCGTCGGTCGCGAGCACCGCGGCGGGCCCTTCCCACGCGCCCAGCGTCCCGAGCGCGCGCTGCACACCCTGGTAGAACCGCCGCCCCTCCGGCGACAGGTTCGGCAGATCCCTGTACGCCATCGGCATCATGCGCACGAGCGTCTCCGGCAGCGACACTCCGCGGCTCGTGAACAGCTCCACCACGCGGTCCATGTCCGCCGAGTCCGACCCTTGCGGCATGAGCAAGGACCCGAGTGACAGCTCGACTTCGAGGTTCTGCACGGCGTTCCGATTGGCCTTGATCGTGTTGATCTCCCCGTTGTGCCCCATCGTGCGGAACACCTGCGCGAGGTACCAGTTGGAGAACGTGTTGGTGGAATACCGCCGGTGGAACACCACCACGTCCGCGCGCATCTCCGGATCCTGGAGATCGGGGTAGAAGCGCCGGAGCTGATCGCCCGTCGCGAGCGCCTTGTAGACGACCGTGCTGGGTGACAGGCTGACCACGTAGAGGTCGTGAATCTGCTGCTCGATCTGCGCCTTCACGCGGTGGAGCGTGCGCGCCAGATCCTCGCGCGGGACCATCCCCTCCCCCACCATCACCTGGAACACGTCGCGCCGCGACAGGAGCGCGTCCTTCCCGAGCGCCGTCTCGTCGACCGGCACGTGCCGGAACCCGAGCGGCGTGAGCCCGTGGCGCCGGAAGATGCCCTCCACCTCGCGCCTGTAGTGCGGGAGATTGCGCGTCTCGCCGACAGGGAAGAACATCACCCCGACGGAGAGCTGGTGTCCCGCCGGCAGGTGCGCCCCCGGGATCAGGAACCGCTCGAAGAACCGCGGATCCACGCTGAGCAGGAGCCCCGCGCCGTCGCCCGTGTCGTCGATCGCCCCGCCGCGGTGCTCCATGCAAGCGAGCCCGCCGAGCGCCATGTCGACAAGCGCGCGCGAGGGGCGGCCCGCGAGATCCGCGATCGCTCCGACGCCGCACCCGCCGCGGCCGGGGTGTTCCTTGAGACGCGTGAGGATCGAGGCTGTGCTGCTCGCCATGCTGCGAGGATGGACGGGGTGACACTCTGCGTCAACGCGCCGCAGCAGGCCGGCGAACGCGAACGCTCATTCGCGGGCGTTGCGAACGACACACGATGACGGAGTTGTGGTCGCGCCATGACCGATTCCTGACATCCGATCGCTACTGATAGGTCCCATGTCCAGCGCCGCACCGGCCGAAGCCCCGTCCCCTGAACCCGCGCACCACAAGCAGTTCGACTGGGTCCGCTCCATCCCCTTTCTCCTCATCCACGTCGTCGCGATCGCGGGCGCCGTCTACGTGGGCTTCTCGTGGCAGCTGCTCCTCCTCGCGGTCGCCTTCTACTTCCTGCGGATGTTCGGGGTGACGGCCGGCTACCACCGGTATTTCTCGCACAGGACCTTCCGGACCAGCAGGGCATTCCAGTTCGTCCTGGCCCTCCTCGCGCAGTCCAGCGCGCAGAAGGGCGTCCTCTGGTGGGCGTCGCACCACCGCCTCCACCACAAGAAGTCGGACCTGCCCGGTGACGTCCACTCGGTGAAGCTCGACGGCTTCTTCTGGGCCCACGTCGGCTGGATCATCTCCAAGGAGCACGAGGAGACGGACATGGCGCGCGTGGGTGATCTCGCGCGGTACCCCGAGCTCGTGTGGCTCAACAAGCACTTCCTCGTGCCGCCGACGGTCCTCGCCGTCGCGATGTTCCTCGCCGGCGGCCTGCCCGCGCTCGTCTGGGGCTTCTTCGTCTCCACCGTGCTCCTCTGGCACGGCACGTTCACGATCAACTCGCTGACCCACGTCTTCGGCAAGCGCCGCTTCGCCACCACGGACGAGAGCAAGAACCACTGGGCGCTCGCGATCCTGACGATGGGCGAGGGCTGGCACAACAACCACCATCACTACCAGCGCGCGGTCAACCAGGGCTTCTTCTGGTGGGAGTGGGACCCGACTTACTACGTCCTCTGGGCCCTCTCCAAGGTGGGAGTCGTCTGGGACCTCCACACCCCGCCTGCCCACGTCCTCGCGAACAACCGCGTGGATCTCGAGAAGCGGGAGTCCGACCCGGGCGTCGCCCCGCTGCCCCTGCACCAGGCCGGAAGCGAAGTCTGACGGCTGGAGGCGCCGCGACGGCGCCGTGACAGCCCCCCTCGACGGCCCTCCGAGCGGCCCACCCCCCGAGATCCCCTGGATCCGAGGCGCGGGCCGCTTCGCTTTTCGGGACTTCACATCTCCGTGAGCGTGATGTTGTCCACGAGGAAGGGCGAGTCGCCCCCCATCAGCCGGATCTGCAGGTTGTTGTCGTCGGAGCCCGGCGTGAACGTGGCAGTGCAGTAGCTCGTCCAGGTGGAGACGAGGTAATTCTGCGACGTGACGGCCACCCCGCTGCCGCTCCAGAGCCGCACCTCGGCCTGCGCCCACCCGCCCGAATTGACCCTCTTCGCGTCGTAGCACAGGCGGTAAGGCCGGCCTCCCACCACGGCGAGCTGGCGATTGCGCACGGGATAGCCCGAAGTCGCGGGAGGCGCCACGCGAACGGCCCAGTTGGGGGTGCCTGTCGTGCGGCCGTCCGGGACGACGACGGCGCGGCTCCCGTCGATGTCGTTGCGCCAGTTGACCCGCTTGTCCGCCGTGTCGAAGTCCATCGTCTCCCCGCGCTTCACGAGGCTGAGCGACGACACGAGGATGTCCGCCGTCCCGCGCGCGCCGAGCACGAGCTCGTAGCCGTCCCCGCCGGAGGTGATCTCGAACGTGTGCATCTGCCATCCGGAGCCGACCGTGTTCTGAACGTATTCACCGCTCGGGTAGGACGCCCCGTTCTTGAGCCCGACCCAGAGCGTGGCCGGCATGCTCGCGGACGAAGTCCAGGTCATCAGGCTGACCCGGAACGTCCCCGCGCCGAGGTGGAGCTTGCGGTGGAAGATCGCGTCGGCGTACGTCGATCCCGACGTCTTCTGGATGCGGATCCACCGATTGGCGGCGTCGAACGTGGTGAACGCGACGGCGTCCCACAGGCCGTTTCGTCGCTGGCTGTCGAAGCCGAGCCAGTACCACCCTCGCCGCGCCTCGCCGCGCATCCGCTCGAGGTCGTACTGGACGTCGAACTCCCAGTCCAGGTCCTTGTCCGCCCACCCGTAATAGGCCCCGGGCGTGAGGCCGAGCGACTGCACGAAGGCCGTGTTGACGGTGGGGCCCTGCGCGGCGGGGTCGAAATTCGGGTTGACGTAGCCCCAGTAGAGGAGGCTGTGCATGGAGTTGGCGTACCGGCTCCACCCGCCGTACATGGGCGCGGGCGTCACGCCGCCGCCGCCGACCGAGAGCGGCGCGATGATCATCTTGTGATTGGCCGCGTTGAAGTGGGGAGATCCGCTCATCCCCGTCTCGGCCCAGAGGTTCATGACGATGCCCGTGTTCGGGTTCTGGTCCGGCACGAACCAGCCATTGTCGTTCACGGCCGTCACCTCGCCCGTCGCGTACATGCGGGCGTCCCAGGGGACGGTGCCGTCGACCCAGGGGTTGGCGGAGATGCTGTAGACGCGCTGGGCGACCGCGGGATCGCTGATGTCGAAGTCGACGTATCCGTACTTGTCACCGGGGTTCTGTCCGGCCGCGTTCGGTGCGCAGTCGAAGACGGCGCCGTCCGTGTCGTTGAAGGTCTGGATCAGCTCGTTGCAGGTGAACGCCTCGGTGTCCGACGTGCCTGTCGAGCCGTTCCTGTACGTCCGAAAGAGGATCTGGACGTTCGCCGGAGCGCCGCAGTGCGCGGCGGTGAAGTACGTGTTCGGCCCGATCATGACGCCGTTGCAGCCCGTCCCGTTGAAGGACGCCTCGGCCCACTGATTGACCATCACGTCCGGGCTCGTATACGTCTGATTCGCGGCGTACACGATCGAAGCGGTCCCGTTCGACCGCTCCGAGGGCAGGGCCTCGCGCGCCGTGCCAAGCGACTCGTCCTCCATGGGCTCGGACTCGTCCCCTTGCCCGACCTGGCAACCGGAGGCGAGCAGACAACCGAGGATGGAGGCGGCAAACAGGGTATTCTTGATCATGGGGAAACTGCTCCCGACGCGCGAAGGTGCGCGTGCTTCGGAGAGACCCCTTTCCACCATCCATGCCGGCGCCGGAGCGCCTGATTTCAGCCGGAATGTTACCCACCCACGGAGAGCCTGTCGCCCGCCGAGCGACACGCGAGAGCGACGCTGTGACGGCGAGGCGACAGCCCGTTCACCAGCGCGGCGGAGGGCCTCCGTACGGACTGCCCACCCCAAAGCCACCCTGCGGCCCGCCCCACCCCGCTCCGCCCGGGCTCTCCGGCAGCGACGCCACGAACGCCGGCCCCGCCTTGAGCCACACCTGCGCGTCGTCGATGCGCGCCGGCCGCACGCCCCTCACGAGAACCGCCCCGACGATGGGCAGCGCGATCATCGCCAGGAGGCAGATCACCAGGAACACCCCGCTGTTCGCGCCCGCCGCGACGAGCATCCCGATCAAGGGCACGAGGAAGCCAGTCCAGATCAGGACGAGGCCAATCGTGCGCCGCTGCCTGTGCTCGTCGCACAGCCAGTATTCCACGTTCGCGCTCTTGCGGAGGATCATCGCGACGATCGCGTAGACGATCCACCCCGCGAAGATGAGCGCGTAGAGCCAGGGCTCGTGCCAGTAGAAGGTCTTGCTGACGCGGTGCTTGCCGGGGGCGTTGCAGAGCGCGCACCTGTCGGGGAGGACGGAGCCCGAGCTGAAGAGCACGACCTGCCCGCGCTCCTGCCAGGCGCCGACTCCGGCGAACCCTCCCGGCGCGGGGGTGGGGGTGAGCTGCTGGGGCGGAGCGTACGGGTTGAAGGGCTGCATGGGGCCTGTCTGCGCGATGCAACACCCGCCTCGCGCGGATGGCAATCCTCTCCGACGGCTCGCCTCTCTGCCGCCGCCTGTGCTAATCCGCGCCGCGCCATGACCCTCGGAGCGCCTTCGCCGCCGCTGCTCGTCCTCGCCGGCGTGCGAGCTTTCGACCCCGCCTCCCACGTCGACGGCGAGCTCGACATCGTCATCGAGCACGGCGTGATCACCCGCATCGGCCCCGGCGCCGCGACGGCGGAGATCCTGGCCGTCCCCGGCGCGCGCGTGATCGGAGGCCGCCACCTCCTCGTGACGCCCGCGTTCGTGGACCTCCACGCCCACCTCCGCGAGCCCGGCCAGGAGTACAAAGAGGACATCCGCTCCGGCCTCGCCGCCGCGGCGAAAGGCGGCTTCGCCCACGTCTGCGCGATGCCGAACACGAAGCCCGTCAACGACAGCCGCTCGATCACCGAGGCCATCGTCGCGAAGGCCCGCGCGCTCGAGGGCCCCACGCTCCACCCCATCGGCGCCATCACCATGGGCCAGAAGGGCAGCGAGCTGACCGAGATGGCCGATCTCAAGGAGGCCGGCGCCGTCGGCGTCTCCGACGACGGGCGCTGCGTCACCTCCAGCGCCGTCATGCGCCGCGCCCTGGAGTACGCCCGCACCTTCGATCTCACGGTGATCCAGCACGCCGAGGACCACGCGCTCACCGAGGGCGCGCAGATGCACGAGGGCGCCATCTCCACGCGCCTCGGCCTCCGCGGCTGGCCCCGCGTCGCGGAGGACATCATCGTGGCGCGCGACGTCCTCCTCGCCGAGGCGACGGGCGCCAAGTACCACGTGGCGCACGTCTCCAGCTTCGGCTCCGTGCGCATCCTCCGCGAGGCCAAATCCCGCGGCCTCGCCGTCACCGCCGAGGTCACGCCCCACCACCTCACGCTCACGGACGCCGCGGTGATCGGCTACGACACGGCCTGCAAGGTCAACCCGCCGCTGCGCGAGCAGGCCGACGTGGACGCGCTCCGCGAGGCCCTCGCCGACGGCACCATCGACGCGATCGCGACCGACCACGCCCCGCACTCCTCGCTCGAGAAAGACTGCGAGTTCGCCGAGGCGTCCCCCGGCATGATCGGCCTCGAGCTCGTCGTGCCCGTCCTCTGGGGCCTCGTGACGTCCGGCAAGCTCCCGCTCGCGAGGCTCGTCGACGCCCTCACGCGCGCCCCCGCCCGCATCGCGGCCATCGACGCGCCGGCGCTCCGCGAGGGCATCCGCGCCGAGATCTGCGTGATCGACACCGAGCGCACCTTCACCGTCCGCCGCGAGGAGCTCCGCTCGAAGAGCCTCAACACGCCCTTCCTCGGCAAGACGTTCACCGGCGCCGTCGCGCTCACCCTCGCCGCCGGCCGGATCGTCCATGACGCGGGCCTCGGCGCCCCCGAGAAGCTATAACCGGCCCCGAAAATGAAGCGCGATCGCAGGACAGTCCACTTCGTCAGCCTCGGCTGCCCCAAGAACCGCGTCGACTCCGAGGTGATGCTCGGCGTCGCCCGCGGCGCCGGCTTCGACCACGTCGACGAGGCCGGCGACGCCGACGTCATCGTCGTCAACACCTGCGGCTTCATCGGCGAGGCGAAGAAGGAGTCGATCGACGCCATCTTCGAGATGGCGCACCACAAGGAGACGGGCCGCTGCCAGAAGCTCGTCGTCTCCGGCTGCCTCTCGCAGCGCCACCCGGAGGATCTCGCGCGCGAGATGCCCGAGGTCGATCACTTCCTCGGCTCCAGCGACATGCTCAAGCTCGGCCGCGTCCTCGAGGGCGGCGCGGATCGCATGCTCGTCGGCACCCCGGCGGACTGGCTCATCGACGCGTCGGCCCCGCGGACGCTCTCCACGCCGCGCGGCAGCGCCTACGTGAAGATCGCCGAGGGCTGCAACCGCACCTGCTCGTTCTGCGTCATCCCGCAGCTCCGCGGCGGCCAGCGCTCGCGCCGCGTGACCGACGTCGTCGCCGAGGTGATGCGCCTCGTCGACTCCGGCGTGAAGGAGATCAACCTCGTCTCGCAGGACACCATCGCGTACGGCCGCGATCTCCCGGCCGGCGAGCGCGCGGACCTCCCCGAGCTCGTCCGCGCCGTGGCCGAGGTGCCCGGCGTCGTCTGGGTGCGCCTCTTCTACCTCTACCCCGAGACGCTCACCGAGCCCTTGGTCGAGCTCATCGCGGGCCACCCGCGCGTCG
>WBZX01003196.1_pt1 | contig 10587 bp, 6 predicted proteins | sample 5204211 | NCBI WGS metagenome assembly WBZX01 (sample SAMN12344362, study PRJNA552823) | activated sludge metagenome | biome: Activated sludge suspended growth; feature: Nitrification reactor; material: Wastewater; isolation source: activated sludge from nitrification reactor of wastewater treatment...
ACCCTGGCGCTGCGCCGCATGGCGCGCGTTGACGTGGCCGATCTCGTGGCCGAGCAGCGCCGCCAGCTCGGCTTCGTCGTCAAGATCGACCAGGATGCCGCGCGTCACCCCCATCGCCCCGCCCGGAAAGGTGTAGGCGTTGACGTAGTTGGCGTTGAGCACCCGGTAGGAATACGGCATCTGCGGCCGGTGCGACTTGCTGTCCAGGCGTTGCCCGACCTCGCTCACATACTGGTTGAGCGCCCCGTCCTGAACCGCGCCGAGATCCTGCGAAAACTGCTGTGGCGACAACTTGCGGTCAACCGCCTTTTCCTCGTCCTCGTCCATGCCGACCAGGATCGACCCGCCGCCGACCGGCGAGGTGGCGCAGCCCGACAAGGCGGCCGCGCCGAACAGCGCGAGCACCTGGCGGCGGCTGACGCGGTTGCGTTGCAGGCTCAGGGCAAGATCATCGTGAAGATGCATGACGGCTCCCGGCGAAACGAATGAGAACGGGTGTTTTCGATTCTGCGACAAAATCCGTCCGGGTGCCATGCATCAATGCAAACGGCGGGCCACAGGGGCCCGCCGTCATTTTTTCTCCTGTCCCTGCCGGGACCGGATTGCCGTCTCCTCCCGGAACCTTCCTTACATGCTGCGCCGGTACTGGCCGCCGACTTCGTAGAGCGCGCTGCTGATCTGGCCGAGCGAGCAGCATTTCACCGCATCGACCAGCACGGCGAAGACATTGCCGTCCGCAATCACCGTCTGCTTGAGCTTCTCCAGCATGGCCGGCGCGGTGGCCGCATTGCGCGCCTGGAAGTCGCGCAGGCGCTTGATCTGCGACTGCTTTTCGTCGTCGCTCGAACGCGCCAGCTCGATCTCCTGCTGCGCCATGCCCTTCGGGTTGAGGAAGGTGTTCACGCCGATGATCGGGTAGGAGCCGTCGTGCTTCTTGTGCTCGTAGTACATCGACTCTTCCTGAATCTTGCCGCGCTGGTAGCCGGTTTCCATGGCGCCGAGCACGCCGCCACGCGAGGCGATGGCTTCGAATTCCTTCAACACGGCTTCTTCGACCAAGTCGGTCAGTTCGTCGATGACGAAGGCGCCCTGGTTCGGGTTCTCGTTCTTGGCGACGCCCCACTCGCGGTTGATGATGAGCTGGATGGCCATCGCGCGCCGCACGCTCTCTTCCGTCGGCGTCGTGATCGCTTCGTCGTAAGCGTTGGTGTGCAGCGAGTTGCAGTTGTCGTAGATCGCGATCAGCGCCTGCAAGGTGGTGCGGATGTCGTTGAAGTCCATTTCCTGCGCGTGTAGTGAGCGCCCACTCGTCTGGATGTGGTATTTCAGCTTTTGCGAACGCTCGTTGGCGCCGTACTTGTTCTTCATCGCCACCGCCCAGATGCGGCGGGCGACGCGGCCGATCACCGAGTATTCCGGGTCCATACCGTTGCTGAAGAAGAACGAGAGGTTCGGGGCGAAATCGTCGATGTGCATGCCGCGCGCCAGATAGGACTCAACGTAGGTGAAGCCGTTGGACAGCGTGAAGGCGAGCTGCGAGATTGGGTTGGCCCCGGCTTCGGCGATGTGGTAACCGGAGATCGACACCGAGTAGAAATTCTGCACTTGGTTATGGACGAAGAATTCCTGGATGTCGCCCATCATCTTGAGCGCGAATTCGGTCGAGAAAATGCAGGTATTCTGGCCCTGGTCTTCCTTCAGGATGTCGGCCTGCACCGTGCCGCGCACAGTCTTCAGCGTCCATTCGCGGATCTTCTCGGCCTCGTCCTCGGTCGGCTGGCGGCCGTTGTCCTTCTCGAACTTGGCCATCTGCTGGTCGATCGCGGTGTTGAAGAAGCAGGCGAGGATGATCGGCGCCGGGCCGTTGATGGTCATCGATACCGACGTGCTCGGGGCGAGCAGGTCGAAGCCGTCGTAGAGCACCTTCAGGTCGTCGAGCGTGGCGATGGAGACACCGGAATTACCGATCTTGCCGTAGATATCCGGACGCTCGTCAGGGTCGCAACCGTACAGTGTCACCGAGTCGAAGGCGGTCGACAAACGGTGCGCGGGCATGCCTTCGGAAACGCGCTTGAAGCGGCGGTTGGTGCGGAAGGCGTCGCCCTCGCCGGCGAACATGCGGGTCGGATCCTCACCTTCGCGCTTGAAGGCGAAGACGCCGGCGGTAAAGGGGAAGGAGCCGGGCACGTTCTCGCGCATCAGGAAGCGCAGCACTTCGCCGTCGTCGGTGAATCTGGGCAGGATGACCTTACGGATCTTGGTGCCGGACAGCGACTCGGTAATCAGCCGGGTACGGATTTCCTTGTCGCGAATCTTGACGACATATTCGTCGCCGGAATACGCCTTGACGGTTTCCGGCCACATGTCGAGCAGCTTCCTGGCCTTCGGGTCCTGCTGGCCGTCCTTCCAGGCAGCCAGTTCGTCGAAGTCCGCGGTCGACTTGTCGCAACCGGCAAAAATGCCCTTCGAGATGCGTAGCGACTGACGCTCGCGGGCAATCTGCACCTGCTCTTCGGTGTGGGCGTGATAGCCGCGCACGCTGTCGGCGATTTCGGCCAGGTAACGGACGCGCTGGGCCGGCACGAAGGCGCGCTGGGTCGACGACTGCTTGACGGTGACGAGCGGCAGCTTGCCCGGCTTGAGCTTGAGGCCCTTGTCGACCAGCACCGGCACCAGCGCCTGGTACAGCGCCGTGACGCCGTCGTCGTTGAAGCGGGCGGCCTGCGTGCCGAAGACCGGCATGTCGTCGGTCGGCGTCGAGAACAGCTCGCGGTTGCGCTGGTACTGCTTGCGCACGTCGCGCAGCGCGTCCTCGGCGCCCTTGCGGTCGAACTTGTTGATCGCGACGAAGTCGGCGAAGTCGAGCATGTCGATCTTCTCGAGCTGCGAGGCGGCGCCGAACTCCGGCGTCATCACGTACATCGAGACATCGACGAAGGGCACGATGGCGGCGTCGCCCTGGCCGATGCCCGAGGTTTCGACGATCACCAGATCGAAGCCGGCGAGCTTGCAGGCGGCGATGACTTCCGGCAGCGCGGCGGAGATCTCCGAGCCGGTGTCGCGCGTCGCCAGCGAACGCATGAAGATGTTCGGATGCTCGATGGCGTTCATGCGGATGCGGTCGCCGAGCAGGGCGCCGCCGGTGCGTTTGCGCGACGGGTCGATCGAGATCAGGCCGATCTTGACCGTGTCGCCCTGGTCAAGACGGAAGCGGCGCACGATCTCGTCGGTCAGCGACGATTTGCCGGCACCGCCGGTGCCGGTGATGCCAAGCACCGGCACGTCCAGTTCGGCTGCGGCCTTGAGCACGGGTTCCTTGAGCGCCGGCGCGGCACCGTTTTCAAGCAGCGTGATGACGCGGGCCAGCAAGCGCTTGTCGCCTGCCTTGAGGCCGGCGAGCACCTGTTCCGCCCCCGGCACGCCGGCCGCCGCCAGATCGAAGTCGGACTGCTGCACGACCTCGTTGATCATGCCCTGCAGGCCCATATGCACGCCGTCCTCCGGCGCATAGATGCGGGTCACACCATATTCGTGCAGCTCCTTGATCTCGGCCGGCACGATGACACCGCCGCCACCGCCGAAGACCTTGATGTTCTCGCCGCCGTTGGCCTTCAGGAGGTCGATCATGTACTTGAAGAACTCGACGTGGCCGCCCTGGTAGGAGGTGATGGCGATCCCCTGGACGTCTTCCTGCAGCGCGGCGTTGACGATCTCCTGCACCGAGCGGTTGTGGCCGAGGTGGATGACCTCGGAGCCGGTCGACTGCAGGATGCGGCGCATGATGTTGATCGAGGCGTCGTGGCCGTCGAACAGCGAGGCGGCGGTGACGAACCGCACCTTGTGCTTGGGCTTGTACGGGGACAGTTTCTTGGCAACGGAAAGATCGGTCATGGCGCCAGCCTCATCGGAAGAATGGAAAGGCGTTCATGGTAAGCCGCTTCACGCCCGCCGCCATTGTCGCGAATGACGATAATCATGCAAATTCCGCCAACATGATAAGCTGTTGCGGTCGACCACCTGAAATGGGCAAAAATGCTGCAGAGCACCATCGAAAGCCCGGCAACCGGCACGCAAACCACTGTCGCAATGGGTTTTGTCACCGGCATGCTGGCCGGACTCGGGCGCCGCAGGATTGACCCGGCCCCGCTGCTGGCAGCCGTCGCCCTTGATATTGCAGACACCGCCAGGCGGATTCCCATCGACCGCTACGCTGCGCTCTACAATCTGCTCAACCGCGAACTGGACGACGAAGGCTTCGGCCTGTTTTCACAGCCGATGCGCGTCGGCAGTTTCGAGTTCCTCTGCCGCGGCTGCCTCAGCGCCCCGACGCTGGCTGAAGCGCTGGCCCGCGCCAGCCGCTTCCTGCGCCTGGTGCTGCCCGACCTTGCCGTCAGCATCCGCCGTTCGCTTGGGCGTGCCGAACTGGTCATCGGCGAAACGCGCAAGCTGGCCGAAAACCCCGACGACCCCGGCCGCGTCTTCGCCTTCGAGTGGCTGCTGCGCCTGCTGCACGGTCTCGCCTGCTGGCTGGCCGGCCGCGGCCTGGCGCTCGACAGCGTGATCTTTCCCTATCGCCGCCCCGCCCACGCCGGCGACTACGCGCTGATCTTCACCGAGGACTCGCGCTTCGCGCCGACCGTGCCCGGCGGCAATGGCACGCTGGTCGCCAGTTTCAACGCCAATCTGCTGGACCTGCCCATCCGCCGCGACGAAGCCGCCCTCGCCGCCTTTCTCGACGGCGCCCCCGGCAAGATCACCACCCTTTACCGGCGCGACCGCGAAATGGTCATCCGTGTCCGCGACCTGCTGCGCGCCACCCTGCCCGACACCCTGAGCCTTGACGACATCGCCGGCCGCCTGCATCTTTCGCCCCGCACCATCCATCGCCGACTGGAAAACGAAGGCTCCAGCTTCCGCGCCATCAAGGACGCCCTGCGCCGGGACATGGCGCTGTCGCGGCTAACCAAGACGCGCGACCCGATCGCCCAGGTTGCCGCCGACCTCGGCTATACCGACACCTCGGCGTTCTATCGCGCCTTTGTCGAATGGACCGGCATGGCCCCCGTGCATTACCGGAAACGCTGGAGTGGCGACCGTTGACGGCAACCCGGGAAAAAGCCCGCAGCCCGGCAGGAACCTTCCGGGCTTTTGTTTCTCGAACGATTGTTATACCCTTCGCCGTTTAACCAGAATACATAGGCACTGGAACAGGCATGAACAGGGTGGACAAGCGTAGCGCACGCGGCGATCGGCGACTCGAAGACATCGGCCCGCCCAGCGGCTGGCAGGATCGCCGCAAGCGTGTCGAGCGGCGCATTCCGGAAACCGTCGAAATCGAGGTTTCCGAGGCCGAGTGGGCCTTGTATTTCACCAGCCACGCCACCCAGACAACCACGACCGAGCACGTTGTCGCCGATGTGTTCGACAAGGTGCGCAGTTGAGGCACAGATACCAAGGCTGAGCCTCAGACAAGAAAGGCCGGGATTCCCCGGCCTTTTTCATTTGCCTCGGCTACCGGCTCATTCGTCTTCCTCATGCAACTGGAAACGGCTGGCCATCTGTTGCTGCACGTTCGGCGGCACCGCCGCGTAACGGGCGAATTCGATGGTATAGCTGCCCTGCCCGCCGGTCAGCGACTTGAGACGCGACTGATAGTCGTTCAGTTCCGCCAGCGGGACTTCGCCGCTGATCTCCGCCATGCCGTGGCCACGGCCGTCGGTGCCGGTGATATGGCCGCGCCGGCTGGCCAGGTCGCCGGTCAGGTCGCCGATGGCCGCCTCGGGCACAACGATGTCGATATTGACGATGGGTTCGAGCACGATCGGCCTGGCAGCGCGGATGGCCTCGATCACCGCCTTGCGGCCGGCGGTCACGAAAGCCACTTCCTTGCCGTCCACCGCGTGCGTCTTGCCGTCGAAAACGGTCACCTTCAGGTCGTCGACCGCATACCCCGCGACGACGCCGCCCTCCAGCGCCTGGCGCACGCCCTTCTCGACCGCCGGCATGAAGACGCCCGGAATGACGCCGCCCTTGACCGCATCGACGAACTCGAAGCCCTCGCCGCGCCCCTTCGGCTCGATGCGCAGGTGCACCTCGCCGAACTGGCCGGCGCCGCCGCTCTGCTTCTTGTGGCGATGCATGCCTTCGGCCGGCGCGGTAATCGTTTCGCGGTAGGGAATGCGCGGCGGCTTGGTGTCGACCTCCAGCTTGTACTGCCCGGCCATCTTTTCCAGCTTGGCCTTGAGGTGGATTTCGCCGAGGCCGCGGATCACCGTCTCGTTGCTGGTCGGATGCCGCTCGATGACGAAGGTCGGATCTTCCATCGCCAGCTTGCCGAGAATGTCGAACAGGCGCTGTTCGTCGCCCTTCTTCTTCGTCTCGACGGCCAGCCCGGCCATAGGCTTGGGAAATTCGAGCGGCACGAGGTGGATGTGGTCCTCGTCGTGCGAATCGTGCAACACGCAGTCGAACTCGACTTCGTCGACCTTGGCGACTGCGCCGATGTCGCCCGGCAGCAACTCGTCGACCTCGACAGTGTCCTTGCCCTGCAACTGGTAAAGGTGGGCGACCTTGAACGGGCGCTTGCCGTCGCCGACGAAAAGCTGCATGTCTTTCCTGAGCGTCCCCTGATGGACGCGGAAGATGCCGATCTTGCCCATGTAGGGGTCGGCCACCACCTTGAAAACGTGTGCCAGCACATGCTTGCCGGCATCCGGCTCGGCATGGAAGGCTTCCGCCTGGCCACCCGGTTCGCCCTTGTAGAAGGGCGGCGGGTTGCCCTCGGCCGGATTCGGGGCGAGCGAGGCCAGGACGTGCAGCAGTTCCTTGATGCCGGCACCGGTCCTGGCGGAGGTGAACAGAATCGGGATCAGGTGGCCGTCGCGCAAGGCCTTCTCGAACGGGGCATGGAGGTCGGCCACGCTCGGGTCGGCACCGTCTTCAAGATACTGGGCGAGCAGGTTTTCGTCTTCCTCGACGATCTGATCGATCAGCGCGCGATGCGCGGCCGCGACCGATTCGAAATCGGCATCGCCGGCCGCGTGTTCTAGGACCTCGACGACATCGGCCGCGCCATGCGCCGGCAGATCCAGCAGCATGCACTGCTTGCCGAAACGCTCGCGAATGTCGGCGACCAGACCGGGCAGATCGAGATTTTCAGCATCGATCTTGTTGATGACGATCATCCGGCACAGCTTGCGCTCGGCGGCATGGCGCATCATGCGCTCGGTCATCAATTCGATGCCGGTCTGGGCGTTGACCACGACGAGGGCGGTGTCGACGCCGGCCAACGCGGCAATCGCCTGCCCCGAAAAATCGGGGTAGCCCGGCGTATCGACCAGATGCACGTGCGTGTCTTCGTAGCCGAAATTGACGACGGCAGAATTCAGCGAATGGCCGGCTTCCTTTTCCTGCGGGTCGAAGTCGCAAACCGTACTGCCCTTCTCGACGCTGCCCCGGGCCTGAATGGCGCCCGTAGCCTGCAACAAGGCCTCCGCCAGGCTGGTCTTGCCGGCTGCACCATGACCGATCAGTGCAACGGAACGTATGGCCGCGGTGGTGTACTTGGACATCGTGCTCTCCCTGAGCTTATTGAAATTAGCGAACGGTCATTTTACGCCTGCCGCGAGGCGATCGACGAAATGCGGCCCGGCGCCGTAGAGAAGTGCCAGCGCTGCACCAATCAGCAATATCCCGACGAGCAACTGCCTGCCCGGCTGTGCAAAATCCTTCCAGTGCCTCACCGAGAACCATATCGGCCCGGCAATCGGCAGTGCCAGCACCGGTACCCAGTTCCGCCAGCCAAAGGCAAACGAGGCGGGCAAGGTTCCGACATAGCCGACCAGCAGCAGCGAAGCGCCGACGGCAACGAGCAGCGCGACCGCGAACAGGAAGGCGATGAACCAGAAATCCATTATTTCTTGGCTTTCTGCGGCCGCACCCAGCCGGTCAATGTCACCTGCTTGGCGCGCGATACGGTCAGGGCATCCGGTGGGGCATCCTTGGTCAGCGTCGTGCCGGCGCCGAGCGTCGCGCCCCGCCCGACCGTCACCGGCGCCACCAGCTGGGAATCGGAGCCGATGAAAACGTCATCCTCGATGATCGTCTTGAACTTGTTGGCCCCGTCGTAGTTGCAAACGATGGTGCCAGCGCCGATATTCACTCGCTGGCCGACTTCGGCGTCGCCGATATAGGCCAGATGATTGGCCTTGGAGCGGGCGGCGATCGTGCTCTTCTTGACCTCGACGAAGTTGCCGATATGCACCTCGGGACCGAGCTCGGCGCCGGGCCGCAGGCGGGCGAAGGGACCAAGCACGCCGTCCGGGCCGATCAGAGAATCCTCGAAATGGCAGAAGGCGGCAATACGGGTTCCGGCACCGACCTTCACATTCTTCAGCACGCAATAGGGGCCGACTTCGACGGCATCCTCCAGTTCGACCTTGCCCTCGAAGACGCAACCGACATCGATAAACACGTCGCGCCCATAGCGCAGCTCGCCGCGCACATCGATGCGGGCCGGATCGGCCAGACGAACGCCGCCGACCAGCATGGCGTCGGCGATATTGCGCTGATGCACGCGCTCCAGCCTGGCGAGTTGCACCTTGCTGTTGACGCCGAGCACCTCCCAGTCGCCGTCCGGCTGCGCGGTATGGATGGGCAGACCTTCGGCGACGGCCAGCCCGACGATGTCGGTCAGGTAGTATTCGCCCTGGGCATTGTCGTTGGACAGGCGCCCCAGCCAGTCGGCCAGCCGTGCCGACGGAATGGCCATGATGCCGGAGTTGACCTCGCGAATGGCTTTCTCTTCCGGTGTCGCGTCCTTTTCCTCGACGATGCGCTGCACCTTGCCGGCCGCATCACGCACGATGCGGCCATAGCCGGTCGGGTTGGCGAGGTCGACGGTGAGGATGGACAAACCATCCTTTCCCGCCTGCAATAGGCGCCTCAGGCTGGAAGCCCTGGTCAGCGGAACGTCGCCATACAGCACGAGCGTCTGCCCTTCGCCGGCAAGCAGCGGCAGCGCCTGCGCAACCGCATGGCCGGTGCCCAGTTGCGGCTCCTGCAGGGCCCATGAAATATCGGCCGCAGCGAGGGTCGACCGCACCACTTCGCCGCCGTGGCCGAAAACCACTACCAGCTTCTCGGGCTGCAGGGAACGCGCGGTGTCGATGACATGCTGTGCCAGCGCCTTGCCGGCGAGTGGGTGCAGCACCTTGGGCAGATTGGAGTGCATGCGCTTGCCCTGGCCGGCAGCTAGGATGACGATATTCATGGTGTGATCGACAGTTTCAGTTAGGCAACCCGCATTTTCACACGATCCCCGCACGCTGTCGAAGCGCGCGCTCCGAACCCGGCATCAACCGGGCCGGCGTTTCTCGGTCTTGCACTCGGCGAGCAGAACAGTTTCGCCATCGGCCGACTGCTGCTCGAGACGCACCGTGAAGCCCCACAGGTAGGCCATGTGCTCCAGCGCCATGTTGGACTGGGCCGACAGCGGGCGGCGCTGATGGACGAAATGGCGCAGGGTCAGCGAGCGGTCGCCGCGCAGGTCGACGTTCCAGACCTGGAGATTCGGATCGCTGCTGCCGAGGTTGTACTGTTCAGCCAGCTTCATGCGCAGGGCGCGGTAACCGCGCTCGTCGTGGATGGCATCGACCTGCAATCGTGCCTTGCTGTCGTCGTCGAGCACCGCGAACAGGCGGAATTCGCGCATCAGGCGTGGCGACAGATACTGGGCGATGAAGCTTTCGTCCTTGAAGTTGCGCATCGCGAAATCGAAGGTTTCGCGCCAGCTGGAGCCGGCAATGTCGGGAAACCACGCGCGGTCCTCGTCGGTCGGCGTCTCGCAGATGCGCCGGATGTCCCGCCACATGGCAAAGCCCAGCGCATACGGGTTGATGCCGGAGTACCACTTGCTGCTATAGGGCGGCTGGTAGACGACATTGGTGTGCGATTGCAGGAATTCGAACATGAAGCCGTCGTTCACCCGGCCCTCGTCGTACAGCGTGTTGAGCAGCGTGTAATGCCAGAAGCAGGCCCAGCCTTCGTTCATCACCTGGGTCTGGCGCTGCGGGTAAAAATACTGGCCGATCTTCCGGATGATGCGAACGATCTCGCGCTGCCACGGTTCGAGCAAAGGTGCGTTCTTTTCGATGAAATACAGCAGGTTCTCTTCCGGCTCCTCGGGAAAGCGGCTTTCCTCAGTCGCCGCCACCGCCGCATCATGGCGCGGCAGGGTGCGCCACAGATCGTTGACCTGGGCCTGCAGATAGGCCTCGCGCTCGCGCTGGCGGGATTTCTCCTTTTCCAGCGACAACGGCGGCGAGCGCTTGTAGCGGTCGACCCCGAGATTGGAGAGCGCATGACAGGCGTCGATCAACTGCTCGACTGCATCGACCCCGTGGCGCTCCTCACACTCGGCGATGTAATTCCGCGCGAAGACCAGGTAGTCGATGATGGCGTCGGCACTGGTCCACTGCTTGAACAGGTGGTTGCCCTTGAAGAAGGAGTTGTGGCCGTAGGCGGCGTGCGCGATCACCAGCGCCTGCATCGCCATCGTGTTCTCCTCCATCAGGTAGGCGATGCACG
>WBZX01003199.1_pt1 | contig 10582 bp, 8 predicted proteins | sample 5204211 | NCBI WGS metagenome assembly WBZX01 (sample SAMN12344362, study PRJNA552823) | activated sludge metagenome | biome: Activated sludge suspended growth; feature: Nitrification reactor; material: Wastewater; isolation source: activated sludge from nitrification reactor of wastewater treatment...
CGTACCGCCGATGCGCGCCACCTCCGGAATCACGTTGTAGGCATCGCCGGCGTGGAACTGGGTCACCGACAACACCACCGCATCCAGCGGATCGACATTGCGGCTCACCACCGCCTGCAGCGCCTGCACCAGCGCCGCGCCGGCCAGCACCGGGTCGACCCCCTGGTGCGGCATCGCCGCGTGGGCGCCATGGCCGCGGATCTCGATGTCGAAGCGGTCGGCGCAGGCCATCACCGGACCGCGATGCACGGCCACCTGCCCCAGCGGCAGGCCCGGCCAGTTGTGCAGGCCGAACACCGCCTCCATCGGAAAGCGCTCGAAAAGACCGTCGGCGATCATCTCCGGCGCTCCGCCTTCGCCCTCCTCGGCCGGCTGGAACAGGAAGTAAACGGTGCCGTCGAAATCCGGATGGCGGCTCAGATGCGCGGCGGCGCCGAGCAGCATCGCCGTGTGGCCGTCGTGACCGCAGGCATGCATGCGGCCCGGGTGGCGCGAGTGGTGGGTGAAGTCGTTCTTCTCGTGGATCGGCAGCGCGTCCATGTCGGCGCGCAGGCCGATGGCGCGGGCGCCGCTGCCGGCGCGCAGCACGCCGACCACGCCGGTGCGGCCGATGCCGCGGTGGGTTTCGATGCCCAGCGCTTCGAGACGCTCGGCGACGAGGGCCGCGGTGCGATGCTCCTCGAAGGCGAGTTCCGGGTGGGCATGGATGTCGCGGCGGATCGCGGTGATTTCCGCGTGGTCGGCGCGCAGTTTGTCTAGTAGGTGCATGATGCGTCCCTGATGCTGTCCCGACAGGCGGCCCGACGGCCGCAAGCCGGAAATGATAGCAGCGGCGGATCGCGGCGCGCGCGTTCTCCCCACTGCCGGCCCGACTCCCGAATCCGCTCCGACCGATGAAACTCTTCTACGCCGACCATTTCGTTCTGCCCCTGCCCGCCGGGCACCGCTTTCCGATGGAAAAATACGCCCGCCTGCGTGCGCGCCTGGCCGACTCCGGGCACTTCGCCGCCGACGATTTCCGGGTCCCCGAGCCGGCCAGCGACACCGAGATCCTGCGCGCCCACGATCCGGCCTACCTGCAGCGCGTGGTGCGCGGCACACTGTCGCAGGACGAACTGCGGCGAATCGGCTTTCCGTGGTCCGAGGCGATGGTCGAACGCTCGCGGCGCTCGGCCGGCGCCACGCTGGCGGCCTGCCGCGCAGCTCTCGCCGACGGCTGCGCCGCCAACCTTGCCGGCGGCACCCACCACGCCTTCCGCGACCGCGGCGAAGGCTTCTGCGTCTTCAACGACGCCGCCATCGCCGCGCTGGCGATGGTTGCCGAAGGCCGCAGCGGGCGTGTCGCGATCATCGACTGCGACGTGCACCAGGGCAACGGCACCGCCGCGATCCTCGCCCGACGGCCCGACTGCTTCACCTTCAGCATCCACGGCGCCCGCAACTTTCCGTTCGACAAGGAACGCAGCGATCTGGACGTCGAGCTCCCCGACGACACCGGCGACGCCGCCTACCTCGCCGCCCTCGCCGACGCCCTCGCCATCGTCTTCGGCCACGCGCCCGGACTCGTCATCTACCTCGCCGGCGCCGACCCTTTCGCCGACGACCGCCTCGGCCGCCTCAAACTGAGCAAGGCCGGCCTCGCCGCACGCGACGAACGGGTGCTCGGCGAATGCCGCCGCCGCGGCCTGCCGGTCGCCATCGCAATGGCCGGCGGCTACGCGCGGCAGATCGACGACACTGTGAGCATCCATGCCGCTACCATAGACGCCGCCCGCCGGCTGTGCGCGCCGGCCTGAACGGAGTGCCCATGACCACCGAAGCCCGCATCGCCTTGCTGATTGACGCCGACAACAGCCCTGCCGACAAGATCGACGAAATTCTCGACGAACTGGCCAAGCACGGCGTGATCAACATCCGCCGTGCCTACGGCAACTGGAAACATCCAGGCCTGCACAATTGGGAAGCCGTGCTCCACCAGTATGCGATCCAGCCAGTCCAGCAGTTTGCCTACACCAAAGGCAAGAACGCCACCGACATGGCGATGACGATCGATGCGATGGACCTGCTCTATTCGCAGAACCTCAACGGTTTCTGCCTCGCCTCCAGCGATTCGGACTTCACGCCGCTCGTAATGCGCATCCGCGCCAACGGGCTGAAGGTATTCGGTTTTGGCGAACGGAAAACACCGCTACCCTTCGTCAACGCGTGCTCGAACTTCCTCTACCTGGAAAACCTCGGCACACCCGCGCCCCAGCCGGCAGCCCCGATCGACGCCTCCCCACCCACGGAAACGCCTCCGCCGTCACGCCCCGAGGCGGGCACGGCCCCCCTTCCCCAACCCAGGCCCGCAACACCGGCCCCAAGCCGCAAGACCGCGAAAGAACTCAAAGGCGACACCCGCCTCGTCAACCTGCTGCGCAAAGCCGTCGAAGCCGCCGCCGAAGAAGACGGCTGGGCGCACCTCGGCGCAGTCGGCAACCACATCGTCAAGCAGGCTTCCTTCGATTCGCGCAACTACGGCTACGCCAAGCTCAGCGACCTGCTCGAAACCATCGACCTGTTCGAGATCGAACGCCGCGGCAAGGCACTCCATCACCACGTCCGAGACCGCCGCGCCACCGGCCGCAAGCCCGATCAGTGACACGGCGGCTATAATTCGTCCTCCCCGCCCCCGTCCAGCGATAGGATTTCCCCATGCGTTTCGAAGGCTCCGACAACTACGTTGCCACACCCGACCTGATGCTGGCGGTCAACGCCGCCATCCGCCTGCAGCGGCCGCTGCTGATCAAGGGCGAGCCGGGCACCGGCAAGACGATGCTCGCCGAGGAGGTCGCCGCCGCGCTCGGCATGCCGCTGCTGCAGTGGCACATCAAATCCACCACCAAGGCCCAGCAGGGACTTTACGAATACGACGCGGTGTCGCGCCTGCGCGATTCGCAGCTCGGCGACGACCGGGTCAAGGACATCGGCAACTACATCGTCAAGGGCACCCTGTGGCAGGCCTTCGAGGCCGACGCGCCGACGGTGGTGCTGATCGACGAGATCGACAAGGCCGACATCGAATTCCCCAACGACCTGCTGCGCGAACTCGACCGCATGGAGTTCTACGTCTACGAGACGCGGGAGCTGGTCGTCGCCCGCCACCGGCCGATCGTCTTCATCACGTCCAACAACGAGAAAGAGCTGCCCGACGCCTTTCTGCGTCGCTGCTTCTTCCACTACATCAAGTTCCCCGACCGGGACACGATGCAGAAGATCGTCGACGTGCACTTCCCCGGCATCAAGCAGGCCCTGCTGAAGGAAGCGATGGAAGTCTTCTTCGGCCTGCGCGAGATTCCCGGCCTGAAAAAGAAGCCCTCGACCTCCGAACTCATCGACTGGCTCAAACTGCTGGTGTCCGAGGACATTCCGCCCGAGGCGCTGCGCTCGCCCGACCAGAAGGCGATCATCCCGCCGCTGCACGGCGCGCTGCTGAAGAACGAGCAGGACATGCACCTCTTCGAGCGCCTGGTTTTCATGGCCCAGCGCAACCGCTGAGCGGACGACGGCCATGTTGATCGACTTCTTTCTCCACCTCAAAGCACGCAAGCTGCCGGTGTCGACGAAGGAATTCCTGACCCTGCTCGAAGCGCTCCAGGCCGGCCTCGGCGGCCACAGCATGGAAGACTTCTACTTCCTGTCGCGCGCCACGCTGGTCAAGGATGAATCCCACTTCGACCGCTTCGATCAGGCGTTCGGCGAGTACTTCAAAGGCATCGAAGCGATCCCCGGGCTGGAAGTCGACCTGCCCGAGGAATGGCTGAAGGCGCTGGCGCAAAAGCACCTCAGCCCCGAGGAGAAGGCCCGGCTCGAAAAGCTCGGTTGGGACACGCTGATGGAGGAATTCAAGAAGCGTCTGCAGGAACAGAAAGGACGCCACCAGGGCGGCTCGAAGTGGGTCGGCACCGGCGGCACGTCACCCTTTGGCAACAGCGGCTACCACCCCGAAGGCATCCGCGTCGGCGGCGAATCGGCCGGCAACCGCAGCGCCGTCAAGGTGTGGGAGCAGCGCGAATACCGCAATCTCGACGACTCGGTCGAACTCGGCACGCGCAACATCAAGGTGGCGCTACGCCGTCTGCGCCGCTTTGCCCGGCTCGGCGCACCGGATGAACTCGATCTGGACGGCACCATCGCCGCCACCGCCCGCAACGCCGGCTACCTCGACCTGCTGATGCGCCCCGAGCGCCACAACGCGGTCAAGGTGCTGATCTTCTTCGACGTGGGCGGCTCGATGGAGGACCACGTGAAGGTCTGCGAGGAGCTGTTTTCCGCATGCCGGGCCGAGTTCAAGCACCTCGAATACTTCTACTTCCACAACTGCGTCTACGACCACGTGTGGCGCGACAGCATCCGCCGCCATTCCGAACGCACGCCGACGCTGGACCTGCTCCACAAGTACGGCCCCGACTACAAGCTGATCTTCGTCGGCGACGCGACGATGAGCCCCTACGAGATCCTGCAGCCCGGCGGCTCGATCGAATACACCAACCCCGAACCCGGCGCCACCTGGCTGCGCCGCCTGGCCGACGCCTACCCGGCCGTCGCCTGGCTCAACCCCGAGCCCGAACGGATGTGGGACTACCGCCAGTCGATCGGCATCGTCCGCGAGCTGCTCGGCGAACGGATGTTCCCGCTGACCCTCGACGGTCTGACGCGGGCGATCACCCACCTGTCACGCAAGAATTAGGCCGGTGGCGGATCAGGGCACCCGGTAGCTGTCCTGGGTCATCACATCGACGCCGCAGGGCAGCTGTTCGATCCAGTCGAGGAAGCGATTGACCATCGCCTTGCCTTCGAAGCGGCAGCCGTGCTGCGGGACGATCATCTCCACGTCGAGCTGGCGCACCATGTTCACCCAGAAACGGCAGATCTTATTGGAGATCATGTAGCGGCGGTGGAAGCCGGCCATCGTCACCACGTGGTCGTCGAAGTCGCGCACCGGCTCGGCGGCCTGGTTGTGGTCGACGAGGGAGGCACCCATGTCGCCGGAGAACAGAATCTTCGAAACCGGGTCGTAGAACTGGAAGTTGCCTTCCGAATGCATGAAGTGGGCCGGCAGCGCCTTGATGCGATTCTCGCCGAGGAGGATGTTCATACCCTCGTCGGGAATGCCGACGATACGACTGGTGTAGTCCTTGCCGGTGGTGAAGTGCGGCACGAAGCGCGTCCACAGCTTCGAGATCATCACCTTGCAATGGGTGGCGACCATCCACTTGTTGAGCGAGGCGATGATGTCCGGATCGGCGTGGGTGGCGAAGATGAAATCCAGGCCGCGGGACGGGAAGAAGCGCTGCATCGACATCAGCAGCCCGGTGTAGGTCATGTTGCCGCCCGGATCGATCAGGGCGCCGTGTTCGCCGTCGACGATCAGGAACTGATTGCACTGGACGGCATGGTCGGCCTCTTCGTCCACCAGGTCGTAAAAGGCCAGACAGGCGTGCTTGCCGTTGTTGAAGAGTTCGACAGCCATGGCGTTCGGAAGCGGGGAATTGGTCGGACCGCAACTCTATCCGACATCGCCGGATGTCGAACGGTTAGCAACGATTTACATTGACGATTGTCAAACATTGCCTCGTCGACGCAAACATTTTTGGAGTATGGTGTTTCTTTTTGCCCTGCAGCAACGAGGTTGTGCCGTGAAGAAATCCGCCCTGTTCCTGTCGTCGCTGGCGTGCTTCGCGCTGTTCGAACCGGCCGCCACACTGGCCGCAGACACCGCTCCGGTGGCCACCCGCGCGGGCAAGGCCGTGCCGTTCGGCGGAGCCTATCCGGCATCGCAAAACGGCCGGCGCGCGCAGGACATCCAGCGCCCGAGTTCGACCATCTGCGCACTGCGCGAGCAGACCCGCGGCATCAACGGCGGCACCACCCGCCAGGACGCGTCGGGCAAGGTCCACGTCTTCAACGACCCCTCCACCCTCAACAACCGCGGCGGCGACATCTACGCCGACTGCTCCCGCGAGGCCGGCCGCCTCCGCACGACGCGCCCCGCGACGCGCGCCACATCGGCCTACAACGCCCGCACCAATACGCTGAAAGCCGCCTCCGACGGCTACATCAACCGCTCGGCCACCAGCTCGATGATGCCGAAGAAGGCGCCGTCGATGTACGACCCGGCCACCGGCACCCTCAAAACCGCCAAACGGCCCAACGCCTACCAGATCTACCAGCAGTAAACGGAAAACGGGGCGCACCCCGCGGCCCGCCCCGTTTTTCCCGGCCACCGGGGCACGCGGCCCCGGCTGCGTTCAGTTGGCGTTCATCGCCAGCATCAGCTGGTTGATGCGCTTCACGAAACTCGCCGGATCGTCGAGCGTGCCGCCCTCGGCGAGCAGGGCCTGGTCGAACAGCACCGCGGCCCAGTCGTCGAACTGCTGGTTCTCGTACTTGAGACGCAGCACCACCGGGTGGGCCGGGTTGATCTCGAGGATCGGCTTCGACATCGGCATGTTCTGGCCGGCGGCCTTCATCAGACGCGCCAGATTCATCCCCATGTCGTGCTCGTCGGCCACCAGACAGGCCGGCGAATCGGTCAGGCGATGGGTGACGCGCACTTCCTTGACCTTGTCGCCGAGGCTGCCCTTCATCTTGTCGAGCAGATCCTTCAGCTCGCCGGTTTCCTTCTCGACGGCGGCCTTCTCGGCTTCGTCCTCGAGCTTGCCGAGGTCCAGGCCGCCCTTTGCCACCGAGGCCAGTTGCTTGCCGTCGAACTCGCTCAGGTTGCCGACCACCCATTCATCGACGCGGTCGGACAGCAGCAGCACCTCGATGCCCTTCTTGCGGAAGATTTCCAGGTGCGGGCTGTTCTTCGCGGCATTGAAGGTGTCGGCGGTGACGTAATAGATCTTGTCCTGGCCTTCCTTCATGCGGGCGATGTAGTCGGCCAGCGCAACCGTCTCGTCGGCGGTGTCGGCCTGGGTGGACGCGAAGCGCAGCAGGCCGGCGATCTTCTCCTTGTTGGAGTGATCCTCGCCGACGCCCTCCTTCAGCACCTTGCCGAACTCCTTCCAGAAGGTCGCGTACTTGTCCTTCTGGTTCTCCGCGAGGTCTTCGAGCAGGCCCAGCACCTTCTTCGTGCAGCCGGCGCGCAGCAGATCGATGTCCTTCGACTCCTGCAGGATCTCCCGCGATACGTTGAGCGGCAGATCGTTGGAATCGACGACGCCGCGCACGAAACGCAGATAGAGCGGCATCAACTTCTCGGCGTCGTCCATGATGAACACGCGGCGCACGTAAAGCTTGACGCCGTGGCGGGCCTGGCGGTCCCACATGTCGAACGGCGCGTGGCCGGGCACGTAGAGCAGCTGAGTGTATTCGTGACGGCCTTCGGCCTTCGAGTGCGTCCACGCCAGCGGTTCTTCGTAGTCGTGGCCGACGTGCTTGTAGAACTCGGCGTACTCCTCGTCGGTGATCTCCGACTTGGCGCGCGCCCACAGCGCGTTGGCCTTGTTCACCGTCTCGTCCTCGTCGGTGACGACCTGCTCCTTCTTCTCGTCGTCCCACGACTCCTTCTTCATCACCACCGGCTGCAGGATGTGGTCGGAGTACTTCTGGATGATCGAACGCAGCTTCCAGGTGGCGAGCAGATCGTCCTGGTCGTCGCGCAGGTGCAGCGTGATCTCGGTGCCGCGGCCGGCCTTTTCGATCGGCTCGACGGTGTATTCGCCGGCGCTGTCGCCGGTCATCGCGCATTCCCACTGCACACCGTCGGCGGCGGCCAGGCCGGCCCGGCGGGTGCGCACCGTGACCTTGTCGGCGACGATGAAGGCGGAGTAGAAACCCACACCGAACTGGCCGATCAGGTGGGCGTCCTTCTTCTGGTCGCCGGTGAGCTTGCCGAAGAATTCCTTGGTGCCCGACTTGGCGATGGTGCCCAGATTGGTCACCACCTCGTCACGGTTCATGCCGATGCCGTTGTCGGCAATGGTCAGCGTCCGCGCGGCCTTGTCGAAACTGACGCGGATCTTCAACTCGGCGTCGTCCTCGAACAGCCCGCCGTTCTCGAGGGCTTCGAAACGCAGCTTGTCGCAGGCGTCGGACGCATTCGAAACCAGCTCCCGCAGGAAGATTTCACGGTTCGAATACAGCGAATGAATCATGAGGTGCAGCAGCTGCTTGACCTCGGCCTGGAAGTTCAAGGTTTGCGCGGACATTTGCTCGACAGTCATAAAGCTTGCTCCAAAGGGACCGTTAACACCCCCCATATGGGTGCAGCCGTCCGGCTTTCAAGCCCCCGCAATTTCTCCCGATGGAACCAGCCCGACTCCCGTCCTCGGTCCTTTCCGCGCACACCGGAGCGGCCGAAGGGCAAGCCCGGCCACCCGGCCGTCCGATGCGCCGCCTGCGCGTCGCCATCTGGGCCGCCTTCGCCCTGCTCGCCGCGCTGATCGTCGCCGTCGCGGTTTCGCTGGCCCGCTTCGACCGCGAGCAGGCCCTGCAGCGCACCGAATCCGAACTGCAGAGCCTGTCGCGCGTCCTCGAGGAACACGTCGCGCGCAGCTTCGGCGAGGCCGAAAGCGCGGTGGTCGAAGTGGCCGGCATGGTCGCCACGCGCGGCGGCGTGGACCCTGCTGCCGAGCGCGATCTTCACGCCCTGCTGCACCAGCGCGCCGCCCACCTGCCGGAGGTCGAGTACCTTTTCGTCGAGCGCGAAGACGGCAGCCTGGCCGCCCGCTCCGACATCCCGCTGGCGGCCGACAACGGCGGCACCCCGTCGCCGCGGCCGCTGCCGCAACGCCTCCACGAAAACATCGAAATCGGCAGCCCGACCCACGGCGCCAACGGCAGGTGGGTCACGCCGATCACCCGCCAGGTCTTCGACGCCAGCGGCAAATATGTCGGTTCGGTCGGCGCCGCGATGAGCCACGCCTACTTCGACGGCGTCTATCGCGACCTGCGCCTGTCCGACCGCGACACGATCCTGATCCTCCACGCGAGCCGTGCGCTGACCCTGATCCGCCATCCCGTCGTCGATGCACTGATCGGCCGCAGCGTCGTCGACTCCCCGGCGATCGGCGCCGGGCCCGAATCGCGCAGCCTGGTCGTCACCGGCCCGCTGGACGGCGATCCGGCCGACCGGATCACCGCCTACCGCCGTCTGGCCGACCGTCCGCTGATCGTCGGCACCAGCCGCCCCATCGACGACGCCTTCGCCAACTTCCACGAACACCGCCGCCGCATCGCCACCGGCGCCGGGTTGATGCTCACGCTGCTCGGCGCCCTCGCGCTGCTGCTGCACCGCGACACCATGCGCCGCGACGACGAAAGCCAGATTCTTGCCGAACTCAACGCAAACCTCGAGGAACGGGTCCGCCTGCGCACCGACGAACTCGAACAGACCAACCGCGAACTGCTCAACTTCAGCTATTCCGTGTCTCACGACCTGCGCGCCCCGCTGCGGGCCATCAACGGCTTCGCCCATGCGCTGGAAGAGGACTACGGCGCGCACCTCGACGACACCGGCCGCGGCTACCTCGCCCGGCTGCGCAAGGCCAGCCTGCGCATGGGCGACCTGATCGACGAACTGCTGAAACTCGCCAGCGTCTCCCACCGGCCGCTGCACATCGAACACACCGACGTCTCGACGATCGCCCGCGAGATTCTCGACGACCTCACCAGCCACGCCCGCGAGCGGGTCGTCCATTTTCATGTGGACAACGGCCTCGGCGCCGACGCCGACGCGGCCCTGATCCGCAAAGCCCTCGAAAACCTGATCGGCAACGCCTGGAAGTTCTCGCGCGACAGCCACCCGGCGATCATCCAGGTTGGCGGCCGCCCCCACGGCGACGAGCATTTGTTCTACGTCACCGACAACGGCATCGGCTTCGACATGGAACACGCCGCCCGCCTGTTCCAGCCCTTCCAGCAGCTGCACAAACGCGACGGCTTCGACGGCTCCGGCATCGGCCTGGCCAGCGTGCGCCGCATCATCGAACGCCACGGCGGACTGGTCTGGGCCGAATCGGCACCCGGCGCCGGCACGACCCTGTTCTTCACGCTGCCGCGCAGCCCGGCGATGGTGCGCCGCCCCCGCGAGCGCAGGCAGGGCTGACGCGGCCCGTCACACGTAACGGATTTCCAGCACCTCGATCTCGCGTAGCCCGGACGGACTCGCGAAGCGCACCACGTCGCCCTCGCGCGCCTTCAGCAGCGCCCGCGACAAGGGCGCGATCCAGCTGATCCGCCCTTCCGATGCATTGGCTTCATCGACGCCGACGATCTGATAGGTCTGCTCGATATCCCCATCCACGTCGCAGACGGTCACCGTCGCGCCGAAGAACACCTGCTCGACGTTCTCCTGCTCGGCCGGCGTCACCACCGTCGCGCTCTCCAGGCGCTTGATCAGAAAGCGGATGCGCCGGTCGATCTCGCGCAGGCGCTTCTTGCCGTAGATGTAATCGCCGTTCTCCGAACGGTCGCCGTTCGACGCCGCCCAGCGCACGGTTTCCACCAGCCGCGGACGCTCGTCGCGCACCAGCTGGTCGAGCTCCACGCGCAGCACCTCGAAGCCGGCCCGCGTCATATAGTTGCGGGTGCCCGG
>WBZX01003200.1_pt1 | contig 10582 bp, 7 predicted proteins | sample 5204211 | NCBI WGS metagenome assembly WBZX01 (sample SAMN12344362, study PRJNA552823) | activated sludge metagenome | biome: Activated sludge suspended growth; feature: Nitrification reactor; material: Wastewater; isolation source: activated sludge from nitrification reactor of wastewater treatment...
CAATACAAATAACCCACGGCTACCTTTGGGCCAACACCCTACCGTGCTCCTAACCCCACCACAGACCGCCGCCCAGCTCGCCCGCCTCATCGGTGCGGAAGCACAAGGCAACACGGAACGCCTCGTCACCGGCCTCAACGAGATCAACCGCGTGCAGGAAGGCGATCTCGTCTTCGTGGACCACGAGAAGTACTACGACAAGGCACTGAACAGCGCGGCCACCACCATCCTCATCAACAAGAGCGTGGAGCCCCCGCCCGGCAAGGCCATCATCATCAGCGATGATCCCTGCCACGACTACAACCAGCTCATGCGCCGGTTCATGCCGCGTGCCGGCTGGGGCACGGACCACATCTCCATCGGCGAAGGCAGCGAGGTGCACCCCAGTGCGATCATCGGCCCGCACGTGCGCATCGGCCGCGATTGCATCATCCATCCGGGTGTGGTCATCTACGAACACACCACCATCGGGGACCGTGTGATCCTGCATGCGAACGTGGTGATCGGTGCCGATCCGTTCTACTACAAGAAGCGCCCCACCGGCTACGACAAGATGGTGCCCGGTGGCAGTGTGGTCATTGGCGATGATGTGGAGGTCGGTGCCATGAGCACCATCGACCGGGGCGTCAGCGCGGACACCCGCATCGGCGAAGGCACCAAGATCGACAACCACGTACAGGTGGGCCACGACACCATCATCGGCAGGCAATGCCTCATCGCCTCGCACGTGGGCATCAGCGGTGCGGTGGTCATCGAGGACAACGTGACCCTGTGGGGCCAGGTGGGCGTGCCCAGCAAGCTCACCATCGGCAAGGGTGCCGTGGTCCTGGGCCAAAGCGGCCTCATCGGCTCGGTGGAAGGTGGCCGCACCTATTTCGGCAGCCCCGCCGGCGAGTGGAAGCAGAAGATGCGCGAAGTGGCCCTCATCGCCAAGCTGCCTGAACTCTTCAAGAAGCTCAAGGACTGATCCATGGCCCGTCTGGAGCGCATCGTGGAGCGTCTGGAGTTGAAGGAATTCCAGCTACGCACGCTGTTGGATGTGACCAAGGCCATCAACAACACGGTGGACCGGCCGGAGTTGTTGCGCCTGTACGAAGGCATCGTGCGCGATGAACTCGGCATCACGCGCCTGAGCCTGTACGAGCGCACGGAACGCTGGGAGCGCATCCTCTCCTACGGCAACGAGCGCGAGCAGAACCTGGACGTGGAGCGGATCTTCGCCGACTTCAAGGACATCCAGGTGATCAGCTCGGACAACGCGGGTAGTCTGGGGGCCTTCGATGTGGCCGTTCCCGTGTACCACCGCGAGAAACCACTGGCCTTCCTGCTCATCGGCGATATCGATGAAGAAGAGCAGCGCATGAGCCCCGTGGTGAAGCACCTCAACTTCATCCAGACCCTCACCAACCTGGTGGTGGTGGCCATGGAGAACCGCCGTTTGGCACAGGAGCAGTTACAACAGGTGCGCAACAAGCGCGAGTTGGAACTGGCCGCGCAGATGCAACAATTGCTCATCCCCAAGGACCTGCCCAACAACGAGCACCTGGAAGCCGCAGCCTGGTACCAACCGCACCAACTGGTGGGCGGCGACTACTATGACCTGATGCCCCTGGGCGACGAGCGCTACCTGGTATGCGTGGCCGACGTCAGCGGCAAGGGCATCTCCGCAGCCCTGCTCATGAGCAACTTCCAAGCGACCCTGCAAGCCAGCGCCTGGCAGGTGAACGACCTGGAGAAGCTGGTGCATGGGCTCAACGAACGCGTGTTCGCCAGTGCACGCGGCGAGCGCTTCATCACGTTCTTCATCGGCCACCTGGACCTGCGCAGCCGCCGCCTGCGCTACGTGAACGCCGGTCACAACGACCCGTTGCTGCACGACGGCACACGCTGCACACCCTTGCATGACGGCAGCATCGCACTGGGCATGATGCCCAAGCTGCCCTTCCTCCGCACGGGCGAGGTAGCGCTACCTGCGAATGGGGCGCTGCTGTGCTACACCGATGGTCTGGTGGAACAGGAGGATGCGCAGGGCAATGCCTTCGGCACCGAACCGCTGGAACGCACACTGAAGGAATTCAGCCGCGTTGGTGCGGCCGCCGTGAACCGCGGCATCATCACTTCCTTCGATGAACATCGGGGCGCCGAGGCCTACCTGGACGACATCGCGGTGCTCACGTGCCGCTTCCGGTAGCGAGCGGTGCAGGCGCTTCCGCACTCGGTTCGGCGTACTTGATGTCGAACAGCACGATCATGGTGGTGAAGGCCCAGAAGGGAACGGAGGCCTTGTCCGTATCGAGGAAGTTGTTCAACGCCCCGTGGATGTAGTAGGTCACCAGACCGAGGAAGGCTCCCGAGAGCAGGCGCCGGTCCGGACCCGCTGGCATGCGTTGGAACAAGCGCATGGCGCGCACCACCGTCATGATCACCAAGGCGAGCACCAAGCCCATACCGATGACACCCTGCTCGGAGAGTGGCCCCAGGTATTCGCTGTGCGCATTGCCCTGCACACCGAAGTTGGTGCTGATGATGGTGCGGTCCTCGCTGGCTTGGAAAGGCGCGTATTGGAACATGTAGGTCCCCGGTCCCCACCCGAACACCGGACGCTCCTGCCACATGCGCAGGGCGGAATTCCAGCGATTGATGCGTTCCAGGTTGCTCGCGTCACTGGAGATGTTGGAGATGGACTGCACGTGTTCGCCCAGGTCGTCCGAAGACTCTTCGCGGTTGCGTTCCAACGCGATGGTGATCTGCTCCGCATTGGCCCAGTAGACGATCCCGCCCACGGCCAGCAAGGCTGCCAGCGCCCATACCGGGATCTTGAAGCGCATGAAGAGGAAGAGGCCCAAGGCACCCACGAGGCTCACCCAGGCCGCCCTGGTGTACGAGAAGATCAAGCCCAGGACCAGGACGACGAACACGAAGATCAACAGGCCCCGCTGCGTGCGATCGTAGCCGGGCATGCCGAGCAGCGCGATACAGAACGGCACCACGAACGCGATCACCGCACCGTAGCCCGTGTGGTCCTTGAAGAACGGCCACATGACCCAGTGTGCGGGATCATGCTCGAAGTTGTACTGGGCATGGACGGTGAGCGTGTAGCCGATGGCGATCACCAAGCCACCGAGGAAGGCGTGCGCGAACCGCTGCATGTTGCGCGTTTCGGCGAAAAGGCGCGAAGCCAGGAAATACATGGTGCACACGAACCATAGCCGCGCCGTGAGGAACTTCACCGAGACCATGGGCATGCTGCTGGGGATGATGCACACGGCCATCCACACCAGTTGGGCCACGACGATCCAGGTGATGGGGTGCCGCCATACGCGCTCGTCCACGGTGCCACCCTGCAAAGCGGACTTGAGCAGGAAGAGCACCATCAGCCCCACCATCATGGGTTCGGTGGGCAGCGAGATGCCGATGCCACCCAGGTCCAACTCCTCCAGGTTGATGGACAGCGGCGTTGCGAAGGCGATGAAGAGCAGGAGGCGTTCGGGGGCGGCGACCATGGCCCATACCACCAACAGCGCCGCCGGGAAGACCGCGAACCACAGGATGCCCTTGGCGGCGAGCACGGCGTTCACGAGCACGAACAGCACGCACACCGCGGCGATCCAATGGGCCTTGATCGCGCGCACCATGGATCAGCGGCGTTGGTCGCGCCAGATCACCAGCACGAAGCAGAGGAAGAGCGCGCTCAACGTGGTGGTGCTCACGATGAGCCAGCGTACCGGGTACACCTTCTTGTCCGCCACTTCGGGATACACCACCGTGTTGGTGTAGGTGAGTTCCTTGGTCACGTCGTTCACCACGCGTTCGTACTCGGTGAGCAGTCGGTCGTAGTTGGCACGGAACAGGTTGCTCAGTTCGGTCAATTCACGGAATTCACCGCCCTTCTCCTCGAGCTCCTTGATCATGGACCGCATGGCGTCCCGTTGCGCCTGCGAAGCACCACTGGTGAGCATGCGCACATAGCCTTTGGTGAGTTCCTTCACCTGCGCGTCGTAGGAGAGCAGGCCGGCATCGCGCCGCAGGACGTTCAACTTGGCCTCCACCGTATCGAGCTTGCTGCGCTCGTGCGCCATGGCGCGCTCCGCGATCACCAACACCTCGCGTGATTTCTCCCGTTGCAGGCGGCGGGCCAGCTTGTTCGCTTGGTCCAGCATGGCGTTCACCAGGTCGCGCGCCACCACGGGGTCCTCGTCCACGATCTCGATCATCACGCTCTCATAACGTGTCTTGCTGATCTCCACCCGATCGTTGAACTCGTTGTACAACGCGAAGTAGCCGCCATTGGCCGTGGTGTCCACCTCGTACTTGGTGGGCAGGTCGAACTGCACGATGAGGCTGTCGCGGATGCTGTTGCTCTCCAGCAGTTGCAGGAGTTGGTCCGTTCGCGTCTCGATGCTGTAGCTGTTCAGGTTCACCGGGTACACGGTGGCGCTGCTCTTGTACCGCGGCTTCAGGAAGGCCGGACTGCTGAGCACCCAGCTGAGGGCGGTGGCTGCCACACCCACGATGGCGAACAGCCGCCATTGCTTGCGCACCACGCGCATGAAGGATTCGAAACTGATCTCAGCGGCCATGGGAGGTTCTGATCTTCTTGACGTTCTCTTGCACGATGATGAGCAACAGGGCCAGCAACAGGGCCGATATGCCGCTGATGGCGACCACCAGCCAACGGATGGGGTAGGCCTTCTTGTCGGCGGCCTGCGCGCTGTTCACCACGAACTTGTGGGGCAGGTCGCTCTCCAGATCGGCCTGGGCTTGCTCCAATTTCATGCGCAGGATGCTCAGTCGCTTGGTCTCGTTGAAGAGCCGGTCCTGCAGCGTCACGTAAGCGCCTCCGTACTTCGCCAGCACCTTGAAGCGTTCTTCGAACTCGCGCACGGCGCGCTGGTCTCCCTTCAGGATGGCCGCACCCATGTACTCGTTGTAGCGTTCGGTCTGCGTGTGGTAGTCCTGCACGCCCAGTTCGCGCAGCACTTGCATGCTGTCCTGCCAGGTCTCGATGTCGCGCTCCAGCCCTTCCACCTTGCCACGCACCAGGGCCAGGCCTTTCTGCGCGCGCTCACGGGCCATGTCCATCCATACCGAATCGACCTGTGCAGCGATGAAATTGGCGATGTCCGCCGCGCGCTGCGGCTGGTCGTCCAGCACTTCCACGCGCACGCTGCTGAACTTGGTGTACTCGAACTTGATGTGCTCCTCGTACGCTTCGCGCAATTCGCTCAACCGGTGCGCGCTGGTGGGTTCGATCTCGTAGGCCGCATAGAGGTCGAACTTCTTCGCGACCCGATCCCGGATCTGGTCCGAATGCAGGATCTGCAGCAATTGCTCGCTGTCCTCTTCATCACCCAGCGCAAGGATGTCATCGCGCCCGGTGCTCTGCTCGTTCAGCAGGGCTTTGGAAGCGGAGTTGGTGATGGCCGGGAACATGATCACCTCACTTCGATAGAGCGGGGTGATGAGGAAGGCGGATACCACGCCGGCCACCAGACCGAGGAGGGTGATGCCGATGATGGTACGGCGGCGTCCCCAGAGGAAGAGCACCAGGTCGAAAGAGGCCGTGTCGGCTGGTGCGGAAGAACGCTGCTGCTGTGGGGATTCCTGCATGCGGATGGCCTTTCTGAAAGGGCGGCTAATGTAGGGGTCGAGGGCGGAAGGACGGGTGCTCAGGCCATGGCCCGGCGCAGCTCGCGCGGGTCCAGCAGGCCGGTGAACGCAGCCAGTGCCAAGGCTATTGCCCCGAAGGTGGCTGCGGCCCACGGAAGATCCAATCGGAGCCTGTCCAGACCAGCGACCACCACCAGCAGCAGCCCGGCGTAGACGGCGCCGCGCACGAGCACCGGAAGCACGCCCGAAACCCGGTGCAGCCGAATGGCCAGCACCAGTTGCACCATCGCCGTGAGCACCTGGGTGATGAGCCCCGCCCACGCCGCACCTTCGGCCTGCCAGCGCGGTACCAGCCAGGCATTGAGGGCGATGTTGAGCACCGCGCCACCGGCCGCCATCCAGTTCAAGGCCTTCAGGTCGCCACCGGCCGTGAGCAAGCTGCCGAATATGTAGGTGGTGCATACCGCAGCGAAGCACCAGACAAGCAGGGACAGCACGGGCGAAGCCTCGGCGATGTGCTCGGTGTAGAGCAGCCCCAGCACCTCGGGGGCGTGGGCGGCACCGAATACCGCTACAGCGAGCGACCCGGCCAGCACCAACCGGAAGGACAAGGAGGCCAGCGGCGAAACATCCGTTCCGTCCTTGAGCATGCGGCTGAACATGGGCAGCAGCAGACCCGCTACCAGGAAGCCCAGCATGTTGAGCGCTTCGTAGAAGCGGAAGCCTTGGTAGTAGATACCCGCCTGTTGCGCTCCGTCCGGCAGCAGGCGTTCCAGCATCAGTGTATCGATGCGGTAATAGAAGGTCATGAGCAGGATGAGCAGTGCGAACGGGAAGCTCCGCTTCATCACCACCCAGCTGAAGGCCGGTCGCCACGCCACGCGCACCCTACCGCTCAAGCGCACCACCATCACCACGGCCACCAGCAGCGTAAGGGCATAGGCCACCGTTTGCGCCTGCACGAACCACATGATGTGGAAGGGCTCGCCTGTGCTACGCCCCCACAGCAGCCAGCCCACCATGCCGATGAGCAACAGGCGGTCCAGCACGCTGAGCAGACTGTCCTGCCCGTAGCGCTGGGCACCGGCTAGGTTGCTGCGCAGGTAGAGGATGCTGGCCACCAAGGCCTGGTTGACCACCAGCCAGCCCAGCATGCCCAGCGCTTCACCCCGGTAGCCCAATACCAAGCCGGTGCCTACCGTGAGCACGGCATAGGCCACCAGGAGCCCGGCCCGCACGGATGCGACACCACCCAGGTACTTGCCCATGAGGTGCGTGTGCTGCGCGATGTGGCGCGTGGTGTAGTTGGTGAGCCCCAGGTCCAACACGATATTGAGCAGGAAGCCCAGGCTTAGCAGCGCCGCATAACCACCGTACACCTCCGCCCCCACCGCCTGCTGCACCCCCGCATCGATACCCAGGATGTAGAAGGGCTTCACCAGCAGGTTCAGCACCAGCACAAGGGCCAGGTTGGTGAGGAAGGTGCGTTGCATTGGAGGGTGTGAAGATGAGAAGGGCGGTCCCAAATGGAGATTTCGTGGATTCGGATGGTAATGGCGCCCGACCGACGCTAGGTTTGTACATACCGAACCAAACGCCATGAGAGTTCCAATTCTTCGGCTTCTCACCCTTATCGCGCTCGTCACGATCACCTCTTCACTTTCGGCACAGCCCAGTCGACAGTGGCTGGTTGATACGACCACCGCTGCCCTTCCCTATTTCGGAACATCCTGCCTGACCCAGTCCGGTGCTACCATCATGAGCACGACGAACACAGGTTACTTCAGCGTGCTCCAACGCGTGGAACAAGACGGCTCTGTGACTTGGCGCAAGGGCTATTCGGACAGCACATCGATGGGCGGCCTGCTGGACCTGGCATCGATAGGCTCCGGAGGACTCATATCCCTGCGCTTGGGCGCTACCTCCTATTCGAGTGCCCCTTTGGATCCGGACACCGTTCGATGGGTCGTTCAGGTAGCGCAACTATCCGACTCTGGCCAACCCGCGACAGTAAGATCCTTCACGCTGACCGATACCTATGAGGATGATCTCGAATCCTGGAATATCCACAATGGCCGGATCGTGCCGCTTGCCGATGGTGGCTTCGGATCACTCCTTGTAGTGAACCACTTCCTCTCGTGGCACTGGGTCCTTTGCAAATTCTCAAGCAACTTGGATCTTGTTTGGTGCAAGCGCGTCGGCAAAGGCACGGCTCCATATCCTACCGTTAACCAAGCCACGCTCACGCCCTCACTCTTGGATGCCGGAGACGGCGGTATGTACGTCGTGTCTTCGAACAGCCTACCAGGATCGAACAATTCTCCCATCATCTACCGCTTGAGCGACCAAGGAGCGCTGCAATGGGCTCGCAAGGTGGACTACACCAATTCCGCGAATTTCGTGGACTGTGTCGCGGCAACTACCATGAGCAGCGGAGGGGTCTCTGTTTTCGGCAACATCGCTACCGTTGAAGCCTACGGGTTCGTTGATCGCATCGGAGCCGACGGGACCTTGCTACAGGCGGACCTCTACTCCTCTCCTCACCCTGTCACCGTGTCGACGATGGTGGAAAGGCCGAACGGAGATCTTCTACTTCTCACACCCGAAACCTCGAACAGCCCAATGGCCATGGCGAGAATGCTGGTAGTGAACGAGACGGGCGCTGTTACGGGTTCAAAACAACGATCCACGCATACAACAGGCACGGTGATCAATGAGCCCCGCACGCGAAGCGCATCGGTGAATGGAGACCGCCTGATGATGGGCGGAACGTATCGAAGTCAAGATCAGGTACTCGGCACGATCACACAACATCCTCTTATCGAATGCTACGACCTGAGCACTCCGCTCGATGGCTGCTTATGGCAAGACCTTGCCATCGAACACTACCCGGTACCAGCAGGTATCGTGCAATCGAATCCAATAACGAACGCCATCACGATAGACCTTCCCGTTCCACCTTCCATGGTGGACTATGAATGGGTCGTTTCGGACCTACCCCCCTTGGCCACGATAGACCTCTGCACCTCGGTGGTTGGTATTCTAGAACGCCCCGGAGCCGATGCATCAATGCTCAGAAGTAATATAATCGACGCTGGAATGCCGCTCGAGGTGCACCCTCCCGGCATAGGTGTGCTCCGCATACTCGACGCAACCGGGCGCACTGTACTGCACCCGACCGCGACCAAGTCCTCGGGAACTGTCGTCTTCGCGATGCCATCCCTCATGTCCGGTGTTCATCTCCTCGAGTGGATCGCTGCTGACGGAAGGGACGCTCGTATCCAGCGTTTCATTGTGCTGTAGGACCGAAGACTTTGCTCTTGCGCAGTTGACCGCTGATCGCACCCGTTCCTTGGATCTCGGCCACATTTGCATTCGATGCGCATCGCCGTCAACACCCGCCTCCTGCTCCCCGAGAAGCTCGAGGGTATCGGCTGGTTCACGCATGAGACCATGCGGCGTATCGTGCACGCGCATCCGGAACATGAGTTCCTCTTCCTCTTCGACCGCGCGTACGACCCGCGCTTCCTGTACGCACCGAATGTGAAACCGGTGGTGATGTGGCCACCCACCCGCCACCCATTGCTCTACCGCCTGTGGTTCGACCACCTGCTGCCACGCAAACTGAAGTCGATGAAGGCCGATGCCTTCATCGGCCCCGATGGGTTCCTCGCCCTGCGCAGCACCGTTCCAGCGCTGGTGGTGATGCACGACCTCAACTTCGAACACTACCCCGAAGACCTTCCTGCGGCGTATAGCGCCTACTACCGCTCCTACTTCCCTCGCTTCGCCCACCACGCCGCACGCATCGCCACGGTGAGCGAGTTCAGCCGACGGGACATCACCCAACGCTACGAGGTGGACCCCGGCCGCATCGATGTGGTGTACAATGGTGTGGGCGATGTGTTCACTCCGCTTGACGAGCCGGAGAAACAAGCCGCGCGGGACCGCTTCACCCAAGGTGCGCCCTACTTCATCTGTGTGGGGTCGTTGCATCCGCGTAAGAACATCGCCCGCTTGTTGCTCGCCTTCGACCACCTGCTCACGCATCACCCCAGCGACATGCGACTACTCATCGTGGGTGAACGCATGTGGAAGGATGAACGCATGGACCGCACCTGGGAACAACTGCGACACCGCGACCGCGTGCTCTTCACGGGCAGGCTTGGTCAGGATGACCTGCACGCCGCGATGGGGGGAGCCCACGCGCTCGCGTTCGTGAGCTACTTCGAGGGCTTCGGCATTCCCGTAGCCGAGGCCATGCGCTGCGGTGTGCCCGTGGTGGCGGCCGAGGCTACCTGCCTGCCCGAGATAGCCGGTGACGCTGCGCACTATTGCGACCCCTTCAGCGTGGCCGATATCGAACGCGCACTCTACGAAGTGTGGAGCGATCCGGTGCGCTGGGAGCAGCTGCGGACCGCCGGGCTCAAACGCGCCGCACACTTCACTTGGGACCGGGCCGCCCTCGCGTTGTGGACCAGCTTCGAGCGCATGTGCGCCGATGCGGGCCTGAACAGCTGACCATGGCCCTCGCCCCCTACCACCACAAGGACCTGCTGGAAGCGGGGTGCGATGAGGCGGGGCGCGGCTGTCTGGCTGGACCTGTGGTGGCCGCCGCCGTTATCCTGCCAGCTCGTGTGCGCCTTCCCGGTCTGGACGACAGCAAGAAGCTCGGCGAAGCACATCGCGAGGTACTTCGACCCTTGATAGAGGAACGTGCACTGGCGTGGGCGGTGGCCGTGGTGGAGCCCGCCGAGATCGACGCCATCAACATCCTACAGGCCAGTTTCCTCGCCATGCACCGCGCCATCACTGCCTTGTCCGAGAGGCCGGAGCACCTGCTCATCGACGGCAACCGCTTCAAGGCTTATCCGGGCATCGCACACACATGCCATATCAAGGGCGATGGTCGGTTCCGTTCCATCGCCGCCGCGAGCATCCTTGCCAAAACCCACCGCGATGCGCTCATGCG
>WBZX01003201.1_pt1 | contig 10579 bp, 11 predicted proteins | sample 5204211 | NCBI WGS metagenome assembly WBZX01 (sample SAMN12344362, study PRJNA552823) | activated sludge metagenome | biome: Activated sludge suspended growth; feature: Nitrification reactor; material: Wastewater; isolation source: activated sludge from nitrification reactor of wastewater...
AGTAGCTGTCGAGCCGGTACTTGGCGGTGGTGGCATCGATCAGCGCCTGGTCGGCGGTGCCGCCGAGCAGCGTGCGGGCGGGATCGCCCGGTGCGTTCAGACCGAGTCGCATCAGGATCATCACGACGAAGGTGACGATGAAGAAGACGATGGCGAACTGACCGAGTTTCTGCAGGGCGTAACGCACGCGTGTTTCCTCGTGAGCAGGTGGTGGTCGGACGGGAGTCGCAGACCGGGGAGCGAGCAGCGCGCCGCTCCGCCGTGTCAGGTCGTGTGGGGAACCGGCTGCGCCGGGCGGCGCACCTCGAAGGGCACGCCACCCGGCGATGTCGAAGGATGGATCAGGCCTCGGGGTCGATCCACATGGCGTGCATGTAGAACTGGCCCGAGAAGCCGGCGCCGTCACGCGCCTTCGTGCCCTCAGGGAGGACCCATTCGCCCAGGCCTTGTACGGCAGGGCTGTGCGGGGTCCCCCAGATGGTCCACGAGTCGGGAAGCTGGAAGCACTGCTCCGCCATGCGTCGATTCACGTTCTCCGCATACTCGCGACGCTTGTCCGGATCCTGCTCTCCCCGAGCGAGCTCGAGGTTCTCGTCGACGACAGGGTCGCGCAGCCGCCCGAAGTTCAACGACAACTCTCCCTCAGGACGAGCGCCCGACGAATGCCACCAGAAGTACTGGTTGTCCACCACGGTGCCAGCATGGTTGCGCCAGCCGTACATGAAGAACTCGGGATCTCCGAACAGCGCCTTGGTGATGGCCTGGTCTTGTGGAACCTGGATGATCTCGACATCGACACCGATCTCCGACCAGTATCCCTGCAACATCTCCGCGGTCTGCGCGTTGATCGCCGACACGGTGGTGCCGTACTTCAGACCTGTGACGGGTCCGACCTCGGCCTCGTACTCCTCGATCAGCGCCCGGGCGCCCTCGACGTCCTGAGCGGTGTCCAGCCCGTTGTCCTCGAGGTATCCCTCCTGGCCGGGCGAGAAGAGGCCGTTCGCCACCTGGAGGATGCCGTTTGCCGTGAGATCGATCATCTCTTGACGATCAATCGCCTTGAACAGCGCGCAGCGGACGCGCTGATCCTGCAGTGGGCTGGCCTTTTCGAGGTTCAGGAGAATGAAGTTCGTCTCCGTGAACGTGTCCTGCTCCTGCATCGGGAACTCGTCGGGCACCTCGCGGAACTCGCTGATGACGGCAGCGGAGGACGTGGAGAAGATGTCGATGTCTCCGGCCTCGAGCGCCTCCGCAGCGGTCTCACTGTCCTCGATGACTCGGAACTCGATGCCGTCCAGGTAAGGCAACTGGTTACCAGCCTGGTCCGTCATCCAATAGTCGGGATTGCGCTTCACGACGAGCTTGTCCCTCGGGGCGTAACTCTCGACGATGAACGGTCCGCTGCCGACTGCCATGATCGGGTCGCCCGTGCCGTCCTTGACGGCCTGCAACCACGTGGGCGATGCGATCAGCCCGAGCTGGCCGCCGAGAGTCGCCGGCAGGTTCGGCCAGGGGCGGGGCTGGCTGAGGTCGCCTCCCTTGCCCGTCTTGATCGTGAAGGTGTACTCACCGGTCGCCTCGATCGCGAACGTTCCGTCCGGATTGCGGCCGTAGTCGGTGATGGCATTCGAGATCAACAGGCCCGCACCCGCTTCTTGCAGGTTGTACACCACCGCTTCGGCGTTGAGGGGGGTGCCGTCGTGGAAGGTGATCCCCTCGCGCAGCGTGAACTCGAACTCGGTGAAGTCGTCGTTGTTCGTCCAACTCTCGACGAGCACGCCTTTCACCTCGAGATTCTCGTCGAGCGTCACGAGCGTGTCGTAGAACGAGCGTGCGCGCTGCTGGCAGTACGAGTCGCACTGCATGGCACCAGGTGTCCATGGATTAGCGACTTCGGCTTCTCCCGAGACGCGCAGGATGCCGCCGTACTGAGGTTCCTTGGCCGGTTCGGCGGGCTCGGTTTGGTCCGTGGTCGCCGCCGTGGTCTCGGTGGTGTCGCCGCCCCCGTCGGTCGCCGTGGTGGTCTCCGGTGCGGCGTCCGTCGCGTCCGTGGACTCCTCGGTCGAGTCCGGCTCGGCGGTGGTCTCGTCGTCTTTCTTGCTGCACGCACCTGCCACCAGCCCGATCGAGACGAGCGCTGCTGCGAACAGCGTTCCCGATCGGCGGCGGGTTGAACGGTGTGGTGTCACCCTGGTCCCCCTTCGTGTGGATTCATGTCCGGCAATCGACGTAACGGCGTCAGGTTGTGACCCCCATCACATGCCGGTGCGCTCACCTTAGCCATTCGACTCGGTCTGTCAATGATCGTGAGCAAGTGCTCGCAGATAGGGTCTCCGACGTGCCGCCACTGCGTCCCGATCACCTCGAGCGGCCGCATCCCGTGCGGCTCGCGACGACGCACCTGCGCTTCCGCGAGGTGATGGATCGCCACCGCGAGGCCGTGGCGGCGGGAAGCCCCACGTACCGCGACCCGGCGAGCGGCTACCAGGTGTTCACCGCCGCGTACCTGGCGCAGCGGGGCACCTGCTGCGACACCGGGTGCCGGCACTGCCCGTACGTCGGCGCCTGCGAGTGACCCGGGGCGCGCCGGCCGCAGGGGTAGCGTCCGCGGCATGGCCGGCACGCACGCACACCTCGACGACCTGATCGACGACCTCCGGGTCGGCCCACGCGACGACGTCGACCTGCGGAAACGGCCCACCGACCTGGACTTCGGGATGGACAAGGAGGCGGCGCTCGCGCGGCTGGCCGAGACCCGCTCGCGCATCGACGTGCTGCAGCAGCGCCTCTACGCCGAGGGCACCCGCAGCGTGTTGCTCGTGGTGCAGGCGATGGACGCGGCCGGCAAGGACGGCACGATCCGCAACGTGCTGACCGGGCTCAACCCGGCGGGCATCCACGTCACGAGCTTCAAGGCGCCGGGCGGTCCCGAGGCCCAGCACGACTACCTGTGGCGGGTCCACCAGGCCGCGCCCCGGCGGGGCGACATCGCGGTGTTCAACCGCAGCCACTACGAGGACGTGCTCGTCGTGCGGGTGAAGAACTTCGTCCCCGAACCGGTCTGGCGCCGGCGCTACGAGCACATCCGCCACTTCGAGCAGCTGCTCACCGACGAGGGCACCGCGGTGGTGAAGGTGTTCCTCCACGTGTCGAAGGACGAACAGGCGCGCCGGTTCCAGGAGCGGCTCGACGACCCGGAGAAGCGCTGGAAGTTCCGCGCCGGGGACCTCGACGACCGGGCCCTGTGGGACGACTTCCAGGCCGCGTACGCCGAGGCGATCGCCGAGACCTCCACGAAGGACTGCCCGTGGTACGTGGTGCCCGCCGACAGCAACTCGCGCCGCAACATGGCCGTGGGGGAGATCCTGCGGCGCACCCTCGAGCGGCTCGACCCGGCCTTCCCCGACCCCGAGGAGGGCCTCGAGGGTGTGAAGGTCGTGTGAACGGGCGCCGACCATCCTGCCGGTCGGCGTTTGACGAATTGTAAAGTCGCGCCGATGTCCGTCTCCGTCGTCCACAGCCTCGACGAGGCGCTCGCCCTGCTCGCGGCCGATCCGTCGGCCACCGTGCTGGCGGGCGGCACCGACGTCGTGGTCGAGCTCAACATGGGGCACCGACGCACCCACTCGGTGGTGTGCGTCAACCGGGTGCGCGAGCTGCGCTCGTGGCGTCACGACCCCACCACCGATCTGCTGCGGATCGGCGCCGCGATCACGTGGGCCGAGATCGCCGACGCCCCGCTCGCCGACTTCGCCCCCGCGCTGGCGCAGGCGGCGCGCACGGTCGGTTCGCCGCAGATCCGCCACGCCGGCACGATCGGCGGCAACGTCGGCACCGCGTCGCCGGCGGGCGACGGACTGCCCGTGCTCGCGGCGCTCGACGCAGTGGTGCACCTCGCCTCGGCCGACGGCGAGCGCGACGTGCCCTTCGCCGACTACGCCACCGGTCCGAAACGCACGGTGCGCCGTCCGGGCGAGCTCATCACGGCGGTCAGCGTCCCGGTGCTCAGCGGCTTCCAGGGATATGCGAAGGTCGGCGTGCGCAACGCCATGGTGATCGCCACGGCGAGCGCCTGCCTCGCCGTCGACACCACCACCCACTCGGTCCGCCTCGCGCTCGGCTCGGTCGGCCCCGTGATCCTGCGGGCGCCCGAGGCCGAGCGGATCGCCGCCGAGGCCGCCGACTTCGAGGCCGGCACGATCGGCGTCGACGCGATCGCCGCGTTCGGTGCAGCCGCCGAGGCCGCGGCACGCCCGATCGACGACCACCGTTCCAGCGCCGCGTACCGCCGGCACGCGATCGGCGTGCTCGCCCGCCGCCTGCTCACCCGTGCGTTCCCGGGAGGACCCTCATGAGCGACGCCCCCGCCTCGCCGATCGGCGCCAACCTCGTCTACACGTTGCACGTCAACGGCGCCGACCACGAGGTGCGCGACGCCTGGGTCGGCGAGCACCTGCTGTACGTCCTGCGCGAACGGCTGGGCCTGATGGGCTCGAAGGGTGCGTGCGAACAAGGCGAGTGCGGCAGCTGCAGCGTGCTGGTCGACGACCAGTTGGTGTGCGGCTGCCTCGTCCTCGCCGCATCCGCGGTCGGGCAACGCATCGTCACGATCGAGGGCGTCGCCCCGGTGGGCGCGCCGAGCGACGTGCAGCAGGCCTTCGTCGACGCCGGAGCCGTCCAGTGCGGGTTCTGCACGCCGGGGCTGATCATGGCCACGCACGCCCTGCTCGAGCGCTCGCCCGAGCCGAGCGAGTACGAGATCCGCGAAGAGCTGTCGGGCAACGTGTGCCGTTGCACCGGCTACGGACGGATCATCGACGCCGTGCAGCGCGTGTCCGTCGCCCGCCGCGACGGAGGTGCGGCATGAGCACCACCGAGGTCACCAGCGCACCGGTGACGGGCCGGCTCGGCCAGAGCCCGACCCGACCCGACGGCGTCGCGAAGGTGCAGGGCACCTTCGCGTTCTCCGGCGACCTGTCGGCCGACGGGTTCCTGTGGGGTGCCACGCTGCGCTCGCCGCACCCCTACGCCCGCATCGTGTCGATCGACCTGTCGGGTGCGTGGGCGATCGACGGGGTCGAGGCCGTCGTCACGGCCGACGACGTGCCGGGCAAGCCCACCTACGGTCTCATCGACCAGGACCAGCCGGTGTTCGCGAGCGAGTACGTGCGCTACGTCGGCGAGCCGGTGGCCGCGGTGGCGGCCGACCACCCCGAGACGTGCCGTCGTGCCCTGGCCGCGATCGTGGTCGAGTACGAGGTGCTCGAGCCGCTCACCGACCCCGAGCGTTCACTCGATCCGTCGGTCGCGCCGATCCACCCGAAGGGCAACGTCTTCCGACACCAGCGCATCGTGTGCGGCGATCCCGACCTGGTGGGCGACGTCGTGGTCGAGGGCCACTACGAGATCGGGATGCAGGACCAGGCCTTCCTCGGCCTCGAGGCGGCGCTCGCGATCCCCGATCCCGGTGGCGCCGGCGTCGAGCTGTACGTCGCCACCCAGTGGCTGCACGAGGATCGTCACCAGATCGCGGCGTGCCTGGCGCTCGAGGACGAGCAGGTGCGGCTCACCCTCGGCGGCGTGGGCGGTGCGTTCGGCGCCCGCGAGGACATCAGCCTGCAGGTGCACACGTGCCTGCTCGCGCTGCGCACCGGCCGTCCCGTCCGCATCGCCTACAGCCGCGAGGAGAGCTTCCTCGGTCACGTCCACCGCCACCCCGCCCGCATCTGGATGCGCCACCACGCCACCGCCGACGGCACGTTGCTGAAGGTCGAGGCACGCATCGTGATGGACGGGGGCGCGTACGCGTCGACGTCGTCCGCGGTGCTCATCAACGCCGTCACCCACATGCAGGGCCCGTACCGGTGCGAGCACGCCGTCGTCGACGGCTGGGCGGTGCGCACCAACAACCTGCCGTGCGGCGCGATGCGCGGCTTCGGCGTGGTGCAGGCGTGCTTCGCGCACGAGGGCCAGATGGACAAGCTGGCCGCGGCGTGCGGGCTCGACCCGGTCGAGATCCGGCTGCGCAACGCGATGCAGACCGGCGACAAGCTCATCACCGGTCAGGTGATCGAGAACGTCGCGCCGGTGCGCGAGTGCATCCTCGAGACCGCGGCGTTGCCGCTGCCCGACGAGCCGATCGGCGGGCACGACGGCGACCCGATGCGCCTGCCCGGCGGCGCCGGCCTCACCGCCGACGCGAGCCACGTCCGCCGCGGCATCGGCTGGGGTGTGGCGATCAAGAACCTCATGTACAGCGAGGGCTTCGACGACTTCTCGACCGCGCGGGTCACGTTGCGCGACGGCGTCGCCTCGCTGAAGTTCGCCACCTCCGAGGTGGGGCAGGGCTTCGTCACGCTCGCCGGTCAGATCGCCCGCAGCGTGCTCGGCGTCGACGAGGTCGTCCTCGAGCCGATCGACACCACGGTCGGCTCGGCGGGCTCCACCTCGGCCTCGCGCCAGACGTGGATGAGCGGCGGCGCCGTCGACGGTGCGTGCCGGCTGGTGCGCGAGCAGCTGTTCGCGCACGTGGGGGAGCGGTACGGCATCGACCCGTTGCGCCTGGCGATCGACGGTCGCGACGTGATCGACACGATGGGCGACCTCCGCGTGCCGGTCACCGTGGCCACGGCGGGTCGGGTGTTCGAGGACACCTTCGAGCACCACCACCGGCCGACCGAGGAGCTCGACGAGCACGGGCAGGGCAACTGCCACACGGCGTTCGCGTTCGTGGCGCACCGCGCGGTGGTCGACGTCGATCCCGAGCTCGGTCTCGTGAAGGTGGTGCAGATCGCCACGGCCCAGGACGTCGGTCGTGCGCTCAATCCGCTCAGCGTGATCGGGCAGATCGAGGGCGGCATCGCCCAGGGCATCGGGCTGGCCGTGATGGAGGAGATCATCCAGGTCGACGGTCGGGTGCGCAACGCGAACTTCACCGACTACCTGCTGCCCACGATGCTCGACATGCCCGACGTGGTCGCGACGCTGATCGAGCAGCCCGACCCGATGGCGCCGCTCGGTGCGAAGGGCGTCGGCGAACCGCCCTGCATCTCGGCCACGCCGGCCGTGGTGGCGGCCATCCGCGACGCGATCGGCAAGGACCTCACCCGCACGCCGGTGCGGCCGAGCGACATCGTCTTCTGACGGCCCGCCCGGACGTCGGGGCTTTCCTCGCCGACAGGACCCATCGTCTAGTTTGGGCCTCTCAGCCCCCGTCCCCATCCACGCCCGTCGAAAGCGAGTGAGCTGCCGTGTCCTCCGAACGCGAGATCATGTCCTGGGAGATCTTCGGTACCGCCTCCCGTGAGCTGGCACAGCAGGTCGCCGACGACTACGAGCCCGACATGATCCTCTCGATCGCCCGTGGCGGTCTGCTGATCGGTGGTGCCCTCGGCTACGCGCTCAGCGTGAAGAACGTCTACACGATGAACGTCGAATTCTACACGGGGGTCGACGAACGGCTCGAGGTGCCCCGCATCCTGCCGCCGGCGCCCGACTTCGTCGATGCGAGCCACTTCAAGATCCTGATCGCCGACGACGTCGCCGACACCGGCCACACGCTGCGCAGCGTGCTCGACTTCTGCGAGGGCAAGGTGTCCGAGGTGCGCACCGCGTGCCTCTACGAGAAGAGCCACTCGGTCGTGAAGTGCGACTACGTGTGGAAGAAGACCGACCTGTGGATCAACTTCCCGTGGAGCGACAAGGACCCGGTCGCGAAGCGCGACTGGAGCGTCAAGGACGCGTGATCAGCCGCCCGGCTGGAGCCGGGCGAGCAGCCGGCCGCGAGGCACCACGCCGAGCAGCCGGCCCTCACGCCACACGGTGACGATCGGTGCCATCGGGTCGATGCGTGGCAGCACGTCCGACAGGTCCTCGTCGAGGTCGGCCTTCGCCACACGCGACATCGGCACCATCAGCTGCGCGAGCGCCACGTGCGGTCGCCGGAGCTCGGGCAGCGCCCGCAGTTGCTCCTCGGCGACGATGCCCTCGAGCACCCCGTCGGCGCGGGTGACCGCCACCACACCGGCACCGCCGAGCCGCGAGCGCTGCCACCACATCGTGTCGGCATCGGTGTCGCGTGGCGCCTCGGCGATCCCGAACCAGGTGAGGTCGCGCACCCGGGTGCCGTGCAGGCGTTCGGCGACGTCGGTGGCGAGCATCTCCGCCTTGGCGTTGATCGCGATGAACGCGCCGGTGAGCACGAGCATCAGCCCGGGACGACCCTGGACGAGCATGACCGCGCCGATCGCGGCGATCGACCAACCGACCGCTTTGCCCGCGTTGCACGCCTCGCGTGCCGCGCGGAACCGGTCGCCGTGGCGACGCCAGCGGGCGGCGCGCAGGATGCGGCCACCGTCGAGCGGTGCGCCGGGGAGCAGGTTGAACACGCCGAGCACGAGGTTGATCACGCCCAGCCAGGCGAGGATCGAGAGGCCGACGCCGTCGACGCCGAGCGCGTCGAGGCCGAACGCGGCGCCGAGCGAGGCGCCACCGATGCCGAGGCTCGTGAGCGGGCCGGCGGCGGCGATCCAGGCCTCGCCGCCGGGGGTCGGTGCCTCGCGGTCGAGACGGGCGGCCCCACCGAGCGCCCACAGTTGGATCGAGATCGTCTGCACGCCGTGTCGTCGGGCGACGAGCGCGTGGGCGAGCTCGTGCGCGGTGATCGACGCGAGGAACGCGACGAGCGCGAAGGCGGCGCCGAGCGGGCCGTACTGGCCGGCGAGCCCCGAGCCGAACAGCAGGGCGACGAGCAGCACGCTCCAGTGGAGCTGGAACGGGATGCCGAACAGCCGCCCGAGTGAGAGGGAGCCTGAGTTGAACACGGTGAGTTTCCTTTCGACACCGGACATGCATCTGGTGCCTCTGGTCTCACCCACCCGGCGTGTCGAAACCTGACACGTCGGGCCTCGACCGCCGGAGCCGGAGCTCGTGTTGACGACCGTCGAGTTGGAGGGGTTACTCCCCGTTGGCTGCGCCCATCGTAGGGCCTCAGCGGCCCCGCAACACCGTCAGGGCCGCGTTGCGACCGCTGGCACCCCACACGCCGGCGCCGGGGAACGTGGCCGCGCCGGTGAGGTACAGCCCCTCGACGGGCGTCTCGTACCGGGTGAGCTCGGGTTGCCGGTTGAGCAGCGCCGCGAGCGGGCCGCCGGCGAAGCTCGTGGCGTGGCCGGCGGGCAGGTGGAACTCGCGCTCGTACCGGTCGGGGGTCATCGCCCGCCACTCGCCGAGGCCGTCGAGAAAGCCGGGTTCGGCGATCGACGCGAGCTGCTCGAGCCAGCGGCGCGGTTCGCGGCTGTCGGGCCAGCCGCCCTGCAGCCGGTACGGCGTGTAGATGCACTCGAGGCTCAGCACGTGCCGGCCCGCAGGAGCCATGCCGGGATCGAGCACCGACGGGAAGTTGAGGAACATGCCGGGACGCTCGAGCACCTCGCCGCGCTGCATCAGCGCCGCGCCGCGATGCATGTCGGCGAGCGACGGCGCGACGATCACGGTGCCGGTCAGCGGGTGGCCCCGGTGGGGGGAAAGCGACCGAGGATCGGGACGAACCCGATTTGTATGGGGGTCCCTGGTGGAGAGCAGGGTCCTTTTGTCCTCGATTTCGGAACCAGCGCAACCGCTGAAGGAAAAGTACGAGTCAAAAAAATCGCCGGCGAAAAGGTTCCCCTGGGGTGGATCCTTGATCCGGATGGGAACCCTTCGACGGACCCGAATGTGTTGTATGGCAATCCCCCAGGGACGATTTTGCCGATGGGGGGAGACCAGGCGTACAAGGGATTCGGGCTGGCTTTCATGATCGAAATGCTGTGCGGGGGACTCTCCGGAGGTCCCTGTGCTCATCCGAATCCGCCGACTCCTTTCGCGAATTGTGCGACTTTTATCGTATTGAATCCCGAGAAGTTCGCCGGTGCCTCTCATCTGGCCAGGGAAGTTGCCGGGCTGGAAGAATATGTCAGAGGTGTCCCGTTGATCGACGAGAAGTCGACAGTGACTCTGCCGGGAGATCCGGAGCGGATGGTCTATCAGCAGCGATCGGCAGCAGGGATTCCGCTCGACGAAGGGAACTGGCAGGCGATTTTGAAGTTGAGTAGCGAGTTGAAGGTCGAACCGATCAGTGTGTGAGGAGCATTGCATTGAGTCTAAAGGAGAATCAGAGATGAGCAATTCGGGGCCAGCGGACGCAAGAGTTTATCTGCCCGATTCCGAAGGATGGGAAGCGGAGATCAAACGGGATTGGGAGAATGAGTATTGCTTCTCTGCCAATCCGGGAGAAGATTTTTTCCATTTGCTGGTAAATGGTGAAATCTATCTCCTGAGGGGAGATGAAAAGTACTGTCTGAATTGTGCGGTCCGGTTGGGGATGCTGACACATGACAGGGAATTCTGGCACAAGTCTGCGGGCTCGACGGAGGGGAAGATCGATTCAGCGGCAGACCCCAACGATGTCTACGGCCTCGAAGAGAACAGATGACGAATCCCTCCGGAAACATCCCGAAACTGGCGTTTTCGACTCTGGGGTGTCCCGCCTGGGGCTGGGATGAAGTCATCGCACGGGGGAGTGAGTACGGATTCGACGGGA
>WBZX01003203.1_pt1 | contig 10578 bp, 7 predicted proteins | sample 5204211 | NCBI WGS metagenome assembly WBZX01 (sample SAMN12344362, study PRJNA552823) | activated sludge metagenome | biome: Activated sludge suspended growth; feature: Nitrification reactor; material: Wastewater; isolation source: activated sludge from nitrification reactor of wastewater treatment...
CGCCCGACCGATGCCGGTGCCCATGCGGGCGACCACCAGCATCCAGATCGCCGTCGCCGCGCCGGTCATCACCGAGAACACGGCCCAGGCCGTGGCGCCGATGAGCGTGATCGCCATCCGGTTGCCACGGTCCGACGCGATGGCGATGGGCATCTGCATCAGCAGCGCCGCGAGCGCGGTGAAGCCGACGACGGTGAGGATGCCCGTGTTGCTCATCCCGAACGCGTCGCGGATGTTGGGCAGGAGGATGCCGAAGCCGGTGCGGTCGAGCTCGTCCACCGCGTTCAGCCCGAACAGGATCAGCAGCGGGAACACCGGGCCGTCGCCGACCATCTCCTGCAGCGAGCGACCGGGTCGCCGGATCGCGCCGGCCCAGCGACGCAGGTCGACCAACCCCTTGGACGACTCACGCAGATCGGTCCAGGTGATGCGCTCCGCGGCGCTCATGGTGTGACCGCCTCGTCCTCGGCCAGGGCGTCGGCGGGGTCGGTCGCACCGGCCGCGCCCGTCGGCGTCGTGCCATCGACCGGGGCCCCCGCACCCGGATCCTCGGCGCCGTCACCACGCTCGAGCGACAGCGCCACCACGCCGTGGCGGCGTGCGACACGGCGCAGCACCTCGTCGCGGCCACGCCACACCAGCCCGGCCAGCCCGTCGGGCAGGACCAGGAGCACCACCAGCACACCGAGCCCGGTCGCCAGGAACGACCACGGTGCCGGCAGCAGCCACTGGGAACCCCGCTGGAAGACCGCGCCCAGCACCGCACCGGTCAGGCTGCCGAGACCACCGATCACCGTGGCGACGAACACCGACAGGCTCTCCTCGGCGCTGTAGGTCACGGGCCGGAACGAGGCCTGATGCACCACCAGGACCACACCCGCGAGCGCCGCCACGAAGCCGGACAGCGCGAACGCCGAGAGCTTGGCGCGCACGGGGCTCACCCCGTAGGCGACCACGCCGTCCTCGTTGTCGCGCAGCGCGATGAGCACCCTGCCGGTGCGGCTGCGCCGGACGCCCCGCAGCGCCAGGAAGCACAGCACCAGGACCGCGAGCGCGAAGTAGTAGAGCCGCAGCGGCGTGTCGAGGGCGATGCGGCCGAACAGCGCCGGACGGGCGAAGGAGCCCTCGGGGATCCAGTGCACCGCGCGGTTCGAAAAGACCCACTCCGACGCGGCCAACGACACCGCCAGGGTCGTCACCGCCAGGTACAACCCCCGGAGCCGCAACGCCGGCAGCCCGACGAGCACGGCGACGAGCGCACCGACGGGCCCGGCGATCGCCATGGAGACGAACGGGTCCCACCCGCGCTCCACGGTGCACCACGCGGCGATCGCGCCACCGGCACCGACGAAGACCATCTGCCCCAGCGAGACCTGCCCCGCCCAACCCGTCAGCACCACCACCGAGGTGCCGATGATCGCGAAGACCACCACCACGCCGGCCTTCAGCTGACCGTTCGTGCCCATGGCGAGCGGGCCGGCGAGCACCACCGCGGCCAGGACGACCCCGACGAGCAACCGGCCCCACCGCACCTCGGGCAGCCGCCGGACCGACGTGGGCACGGGTCGGACCTCGGTCGCGCCGGCGAAGCTCGACGCGTCGTCCCGATCGGCGCGGCTCGCGCCGCGGCGCTGGATCAGCAGGCTCACGATGATCAGCGCTGCCAGGATCGGCGGGACCAGCGTGACGTCGCCGGTGTTCCACCGGATGCCGGTCTCGAGCAGCCCGAGCACCACGGCGGTGGCGGTGATGGCCACTAGGTGCGTCATGCGACCGATCACGAGCGCGGCAAGGGCGCGCAGCACGATCGCGAGGCCGGTGCCGAGCCCGAACGGCAGACCGGTCACTCCGGCGGTCAGGCAGACCGAGGCGAACGAGAGCACCGCCGCGAGGGTCCAGACCTGGGCCTCGAGCCGACGCACCGGGATGCCGAGCAACGAGGCACGGTCGGGTCGGTCCGCCGCGGCCCGCACCGCCGTGCCGGTGTCGGTCATGCGCAGGAACAGCGCGAGGCCCGCGATCAGCAGCGGGGCGACGACCAGTGCGATCAGGTCGTTGGCGTCGAAGTTCACCTGGCCGACGGTGAAGCTCAGCTCGAACGGCGGCGGCAGGGTGCGGATCGCCGGGCCCTCGCCCCATGCCTGGGGGAGCAGCAGGGCGCAGAAGCCCAGGATCTGGGCGAGCCCCAGCGTGGCGACGGTCAGCTGCAGCCGCGGCGCACGGAAGAAGCGCCGGATCACCAGGACGTCCGCGAGCAGGCCGACGGCGGCCGCCGCAGCGAGCCCGGCGACCATGCCGACGATCCACGGCAGGCCGGCGACCGTGATGAGCAGGACGCTCAGCGTCGCCGGGAACACCCCCAGGTCGCCCTGGGCGAAGTTCACCACCCGGTTCGAACGCCACACCAGGGCCAACCCGACCGCGCCGAGCGCCCCCAGCAGGCCCAGGATCAGCCCGGAGAACATCGCGCCGACCGGCATCGGGAACAGCACGAGCTGCACCGCGAGGATGAGCGCCGCGGGGCCGAACAACTGGGCCGCGGCGCGACCACGTTCCGTGACCCCTCCCGACACGGACAAGCTCCACCCCCCGATGTGCTGCGGTTGCCGGACCGACCCCCGGACCGTAGCGCCCGCGGCGCTCGTCGTGGCGCCGAAGTGCGACCGGTCCGGCGCGGATGCGGTCGTCGAGCGGTGCGGCGGCGCCTAGCTCAGGCGGGCGAGCTCACCGGAGGCGTACTGCTGGCGGCAGGCCGAGCGCTGCAGCTTGCCCGACGAGGTCTTGGGCACGGTGCCCGGCTCGACGAGCACGACCTCCTTGGGCGGGATGCCGACGGAGTCGTTGACGGCGCGGGTGACCTCGCGTGCCAGGTGCTCCAGGTCGTCGCTGCGCGCCTCGGCGACCACGATGATGTTCTGCGCGCCGTGGCGACCCTCGGTGCCGAAGGCGATGACGTTGCCGGGACGCACGCCCGCGACCTCGCCGGCCACCTTCTCGATGTCCTGTGGGTACACGTTGCGGCCGCCCACGATGATGACGTCCTTGATGCGGCCGCAGACGATGAGCTGGCCGTCGACGGTGTAGGCCAGGTCGCCGGTGTGCAACCACCCGTCGATGATCAGCTCGGCGGTGGCGTCGGGCTGGTGGTAGTAGCCCGAGGTGAGCGAGTTGCCGGTGATGCGCAGCTCGCCGACCTCCCGCTCCGAGCACGCCTGGCCCGTCTGGGGGTCGACCACCGAGACCTCGAGTCCCGGCACCGGCGCACCGAGCATGACGAGCTCGGTCGCCCCTTCGGAGCCCGGCTCCACGGCGATCGCCTTGTGGTCCGACTCGAGCGCGGCACGGTCCACCCAGTCGGTGCGCAGCCCTTCGCCGGGCGTCGGGAAGGTGCCCGCGATGCAGACCTCGGCCATGCCGAACGCGGGGAAGGCACCCGACGCCCGCAGCCCGAAGCGCTCACCGGCCTCGAAGAACCCTCGGTACGTCTCGGGATCGACGGGTTCGGCGCCGTTGAGCCACACGCGCATGCTGGCCAGGTCGAGCTCCTCGTCGGTGCGGCGCATGGCACGGGTGGCGAGCGCGTACGAGAAGTTCGGTCCCGCTGTGCCGGTGCCGCCGAACTCGGTGATCCACCGCAGCCAACGGATCGGCCGGGCGAGGAAGTCCTGGGGTGCGCCCTGCACGAGCGTGCAGCCCTTGGACATCGGGATGGTGAGCAGTCCGACCAGCCCCATGTCGTGGTAGAGCGGGAGCCAGGAGACGATGACCTCGTCGTGGGTGATCTGCGCGGCCGCCCAGGCACCGTCGAGGTTGTGGCAGATCGCGCGGTGCGGGAGCATCACGCCCTTGGGCTCCGAGGTCGACCCGGAGGTGAACTGCAGCACCGCGAGCGCGTCGGGGTCGCTCGGCGGCCGCTGGTAGTCGTCCAGGCCCGGGCCGTCGACGGCGAACAGCTCGTCGAGGGTCACGAAGGGCGGGTCACCCGGCACCGGCTCGATGAAGGCGGCCAGGTCGGCGTCGATCACCACGACCTTGGTGTCCGAGCGCAGGATGCGAGCCCGCGTCTGCGCGATGAACTGGTCGATCGCCCCCATGCGCATGGGCAGCGGCATGGTGACCAGCGCCGCGCCGGCGAGCCAGGTCGCCTGGATGGTGGTGACGAGCCGGCGGGTGGTCGGGCCGATCAACGCGACGTGGTCACCCGGCCGCACGCCGCGGGCCTGGAGGCCGGCGGCAGCGATCCGGGCGTCGCGGTGCAGCTCGTCCCACCCGATCGTGACGGTGTCGTCGCCGTTGGCGAAGGTGATGCGACCTTTCGGGTCGGCAGCGACGGATTCGATTCGATCGATCAGCGACAGCACGTTGTTCCGACTCTCCCGGTCCACATCTGGTTACGACCGACGTCATCGGAACGACATCTGCCGGGTCCGCCCGACGCTGCGGCCGCGACGGCGTCAGACGACGATGTTCACGAGCTTCGGGGGACGTGCGACGACCTTACGCGGCTCGCCGGCACCCAGGTGGGCGCGGACCTTCTCCGACGCCATCGCCGCGGCGACGCACGTCGCCTCGTCCGCGTCGGCCGCGACCTCGATGCGGTCCCGCACCTTGCCGTTCACCTGCGCGACCAGGGTCACGGTGTCCTCGACCAGCAGCGACGGGTCCGCCACCGGCCACGACGACTCGTGGATGTGGCCGCCGTGCGGCCCCGCCGCCGGGTGGCGGAGGGACCAGAGCTCGGCGGTCATGTGCGGGCAGGCGGGCGCCAGGAGCTGCAGCAGGGTGTCGACCGACTCGTCGAGCGTGGCCGCGTGGGGACCCTGGTCGGACTGCACGTAGCGGTACAGGTCGTTGACGAAGGCCATGTAGCGCGACACCGCCACGTTGTAGGACCACCGGTCGAACGACGAGGAGATGTCGGCGATCAGGCGGTGGGTCGCCCGCACGACCTGCTCGTCGTCGCCGGTGCGCTCGCCGGTGCGCACCGCTGCGGTCAGGTCCGAGCCCGGCACGGCGAGCCGCCATACCCGCTGGAGGAACTTCGCACATCCCTCGAGCCCGACGTCCTCCCAGTCGACGTCGTCCTCGGGTGGCTTCACCTGGAGGTGCGCCAGGCGCAGCGCGTCGGCGCCGAGGGTGTCGATGATCGCCTCGGGTGCGACCAGGTTGCCCTTCGACTTGGACATCTTGGCGCCGTCGAGGCGGATCATGCCCTGGGTGAAGAGCCGCTGGAAGGGCTCGCGCAGGTCGGCGGGCGCGACGCCCAGGTCGGAGAGGGCCTTGGTGAAGAACCGTGCGTACATCAGGTGCAGCACCGCGTGCTCGGCTCCGCCGATGTACTGGTCGACCGGCATCCACGAGCGGACCGCATCCAGGCCGAACGGCGCGTCGGTGGACCACGGGTCGCAGAAGCGCAGGTAGTACCAGGAGCTGTCGACGAAGGTGTCCATCGTGTCGGTCTCGCGGCGGGCCGGTCCGCCGCACGACGGGCAGGTCGTGTTGAGGAAGCCCTCGTGGTACAGCAGCGGCGACTGGCCGGTCGGCATGAACTCGACGTCATCGGGTGCCAGCACGGGCAGCTGGTCGGCCGGCACCGGCACGATCCCGCAGCCCGGCGCCCCGTCCTGGCCGTCGCAGTAGACCACCGGGATCGGACAGCCCCAGAAGCGCTGGCGTGACAGCAGCCAGTCCCGGAGGCGGAAGTTGACCCGCCGCTCCCCCACCCCGGTGGCAGCAAGCCAGTCGATCGCGGCGGCCTTGGCCTCGGCGACCGGGCGGCCGTTCAGGTCGGGCGCGCCGTCGACCGCGACGTCGCCCGGCGAGTTCACGTGCACGCCGTCGCCGTTGTAGGCCTCGCCGTCCCAGTCGTCGGGACGCTGCACGGTCTCGATGATCGGCAACCCGAAGATCGTGGCGAAGTCCCAGTCGCGCTGGTCCTCGCCGGGCACGGCCATGACCGCACCGGTGCCGTAGGTCGCCAGCACGTAGTCGGCGAGGTAGACCGGCACCGCGGCGCCGGTGAAGGGGTTGCGGGCGTACGCGCCCGTGAAGCAGCCGCGCTCGGCCAGGTCCCGCTCGGTCGAGAGCCGGTCGATCTCCGAGGTGCGACGCGCCCGGTCGACGAAGGCCTCGACGTCGGCCCGGCGGTCCTCGGTGGTCACCATGGCCACCAGTGGGTGCTCGGGGGCCAGCACGCAGAACGTCATGCCGTAGCTGGTGTCGGGTCGGGTCGTGAAGACCCGGAAGGCGAGCTCGCCCTCGTCGTCCAGGACCGGCACACCGGCGGCGTCGACGACGGTCATCGAGAACTCGGCGCCCTCGGAGCGCCCGATCCAGTTGCGCTGCTGGACGATGACGCGCTCGGGCCAGTCCAGGCCGTCGAGGTCGTCGAGCAGCTGCTGCGCGTAGTCGGTGATGCGGAAGTACCACTGCTCCAGGTCGCGCTTCTCCACCAGGGCACCCGAGCGCTCGGCGGTGCCGTCGGGCAGCACCTGCTCGTTCGCGAGCACCGTCTGGTCGACCGGGTCCCAGTTGACCGGGGCCGCCTTGCGGTAGGCGAGCCCCGCCTCGAGGAACTGCAGGAAGATCCACTGGGTCCATCGGATGTACTCGGGGTCGTGGCTGGTGACCTCGCGGCGCCAGTCGTACACACCGCCGATGCGGGTGATCGAGCTGCGCAGCTCCTCGATGCGCTCGTCGGTGAAGCCCCGCGGGTGCCGACCGGTCTTGATGGCTGCGTTCTCGGCGGGCAGACCGAAGCTGTCGAAGCCCATCGGCGACAGCACGGCGTCGCCGCGCATCGTGCGGTAGCGGGTCAGCAGGTCGCCGAAGGTGTAGTTGCGCACGTGGCCCATGTGCGCCGCTCCCGAGGGGTACGGGTACATGCACAGGACGTAGTAGCGGGGACGCGGATCGTCGTTGTCGACCTCGTAGGTGCGGTGCTCACGCCAGTACTCCTGCCAGCGCGGCTCGATGGACTGCGGGTCGTAGCTGGCGTAGGACGGGCCGTCCTCGGTCGCACCGGGCGCGGCGTGGGGCTGGTCGGGCATCCACGGATCGTACCGAGGCGCGGCGCGCACCCCCGAACCGGTTGCAGCGCCCGACGCCCATTTTCCACTCCCGCGACGCGACCACTAAGGTGTGCGTCCCTACGGGGCCGTAGCTCAGTTGGCTAGAGCGCTTCCATGGCATGGAAGAGGTCGTGAGTTCGATTCTCATCGGCTCCACTCGGAGCGGTTCGTAGGCACAGGGGTCCGGCGCTCGCGCCGGGCCCCTGTTGCGTTCGCCACCCGTGTTCGAAGCCCTGACGGCGATGTGCTACTTGACGACCGCTTCGCCGCAGCCGATCGGCACGGCCTGGCGGGTGGGCGAGTCGAGCAGGCTCACGCACACCTGGTGGGTGCCCGTGGCCCCGGTGTAGCTGAAGTTGAACCGGCCCTGTGCCACCCATCGGTCGATCACCGTGGTGCGGCCGTCGACCACGTCGGTGAGTCGGGCGATGGGTGTCCCGTTGGGGTCCGACGCCGGCCCGCCGACGGTGATGGTCGAGCCGTCGACGACGATCGACTCGATGCGGCCCACCGGCAGCTGCGAGCTCGGTGCCACCGTGGTGGTCGTGGTCGTGGTCGGCTTGACCGTGGTCGTCGTGGTGGTCGGCTTGATGGTGGTGGTCGTCGTGGTCGTGGTCGGCGTCGTGGTGCCGCCCCGCTCGATCCGCACGTAGTCGAGGTCACCGCGGTAGTAGTCGCACTCCACCCCGGCGGACGTGCACCGGGACTTGCCGCCGATGGACATCTCCCAGCTGCTCTGGATGTCACCGGTCGCGACCCGCGGGTTGGTCTGGAGCACCCCGTCGACGTAGAGCGACGCACTCGTGGCGGTGCGTTCGCAGCGCAGCACGTGCCACTGCCCGTCGGTGATCTTGGCGTCCGACGACATGCCGACCGACGCCGAGGTGCCCTGGAAGACGCACGCCCCGTACCCGCCGTTGTGCAGCTCCATCTTCCACATGCCGGCGCCGCCGGACTGGCCCTTCTGGATGATGTTGCCGTCGTTGACGGTGGTGCGGAAGCGCACCTCGACCGCGAAGCTGCCCGTGCCAGGGTTGAGCGCCGCGTTGCTCGGGACCAGGTGGGTGCGGCCGGGATCCGACGGCGCGCTCGACGAGACGTAGGGGAACTTGTGATACGTCGAGCTGCCGCTGCGCTGGGCCAGCAGCACCTTGTTGCCGATCGTGCCGTTCAACCCGCGGCCGCCGGAGTCCACCAGCGTGGTCGCGCCGTTCGCCTCGTTGAGCTGGTAGTCGGCCGAGGTCGACCACCCCTGAGCCTGCGCAGCTTGTCCGCCCCACAGGGCAACCAGTGACACCGCCAGTGCCGAGATGAACAACGTGTGACGACCTCGCTGCATGGTGGACTCCCTCTCTCCCGCGATCGGTGGCCCCTACGGGCGATATTAGACGCGCCGGTTCAGCCGCCGTCCACCCCCTCGACACCGGAGCCGCTCCCGTTCCCGCGCCCGGGTCGGCGCAACCTAGCCTCTGTGGGGATGAGGCACCCGAGGTCCCGGACGATGCTGACCGCCGCCACGGTGGCACTCGGGGTCTGGGCGACAGCGGGCTGTGGCGGTGGCGGCGCCGCGCCGACCACCACCGTGGCGGTCACCTTGACCACCCGCGCAGATGCGGATCCGGTGATGCTGGGCGACGAGCTGTTGACCGCCGCCGGTGCACGCGACGCCGTCCTCCCCGGCGAGGGTGCCGAGGAACGGATCGTCGAGCTGGGCACCACGTGGTGCGCCACGGCCGAGCGCAGCGACATCGAGAACGCGGACGCCACGTTCCGCTACTCGCTCAACGAGTTCTTCACCGAGTGGGGACTCACCCCCGACGACGGCGAGGTCCAGGACGTGCCGCTGGCCAAGGCGATGCTGGCCGGCACCCAAGCCGACGCGCTAGCGCAGGCCAGCAACGACCTGCTCTGCCCCGAGGTCGGCCGCAGCAGCGACTGAGCCCCGGGGCGGACCCACGGTCACCCTCCGGCGGGCACCGCAGTGGTGGTCGTGGTGGTCGCGGGCGGCGCCGTGGTGGTGGTCGCCGGCGGGACCGTCGTCGTCTCGGGCGGCGCCGTGGTGGTGGTCGCCGGGGCGAGCGTCGTCGACGGGGCAGCCGTGGTGGTCGTGGCCGGCGCGAGCGTCGTCGCGGTGGCGGTGCCCGGGCGCTCGATCTTCACGTAGTCGATCGAGCCGCGCAGGTAGTCGCACTCGACCTTGATCGAGTCGCAGTTCGACTTGCCGCCGATGGACAGGGTCCAGGAGTTCGCGATGTTGCCGGTGCGCACGGGGGTGCGCGCCACGCGCACACCGTCGAGGATCATGATCGCCTCGGTGGCGTAGCGCTCGCAGCGGATGACGTGCCAGGTCTTGTCGGTCACGCGGGTCTTGGACTTCAGCCCCACCGAGCCGGAGGAGCCGCGGAAGACGCACGCCGCCAGCCCGTCGCTGATCTCGACCTTCCAGAAGCCGCCCGATGCGCCGGACTGGCCCTTCTGGAAGATGTTCGAGTGGGTCGAGTAGGTGTTGACCCGCACCTCGACCGCGAAGTCACCGGTGCCGGGGTTGAGCGCCGAGCGCTGGTCCACGATGTCGAGGCGCCCGGGGTCGGGCGGCGCGGTCGAGGAGATGTAGGGGAAGTTGTGGGCCGTGGCGCCGGCGATCCGCTGCGCGACCAGGACCTTGTTGCCGATGGTCCCGTGGTACCCATTGCCGCTCGAGTCGACGAGGGTCGTGGCCCCGGCCGCTTCGTCCATGGTCCAGTACCCCAGGACCTGTGGACCCGCGGCGCCGGCGGAGTGCCCGCCGGCCAACACGGACGCCGTGATGACGACCGCTGCCGCAGCAACGACCAGACGCTGACGGTGCAACATGTGGAACTTCCTCCCAGCAGGGCCCCAACCACCGACGACGCTAGTCCACGCAATCGCCCGAGGGTCGGATTCCTCGCCGGTCGTTCAGCTGCCCTCGGCGCCCGACCCGGCCTGCCAGTCGATCCGATCGGCGTCCGCGTACAGCCGCTCGATCCGGTAGTACTCGCGCTCCTCGGTGTGGAAGACGTGCACGACGATGTCGGCGTAGTCCAACAGGACCCAGCGGCGGTCCGTCGCACCCTCGACCGACCGGGGCTTCTCGTCGAACCGGTCCGCCAGCTGGAGCTCGACCTCGTCGACCACGGCCTTGACCAGGCGGGGGTTCGACGCGGTGGCGATGACGAAGTAGCCGCAGATGCCCAGGACGTCGCCGACGTCGAGACCGGCGGTCTCGTACTGGACGCGCCGGTCGCGGATGCGCGAGCGGTCGGCGCCCGTGTCGCTCATCGTCTCCGCGTTCGCGCCCGTCGGCGATATCCGCCGCACGCTCACGCCCGAGCTCAAGGCGCATGCCCACTACAGCTGGGACGGGCATCACCCCCATGTCCACAAGCAGCTCGCCGAAGCCGGGCTGCTCTATCCGGAGCTGCCGCCCGAGAAGGGCGGGCGCGGCGCCTCGCCCTATGCCAGCGCCGCCGTCGCCGACGTCTGGGAA
>WBZX01003204.1_pt1 | contig 10573 bp, 11 predicted proteins | sample 5204211 | NCBI WGS metagenome assembly WBZX01 (sample SAMN12344362, study PRJNA552823) | activated sludge metagenome | biome: Activated sludge suspended growth; feature: Nitrification reactor; material: Wastewater; isolation source: activated sludge from nitrification reactor of wastewater...
CCTTGAAAACACCCTCGACGACCGCCCGGAAGGCAGCGACGGCAGCGACCAGATGGGCCACTTCGTCACCGGCGAACTCGACCTCTCGCACGGCGTCGCCCTCTACCTCGAAGACATCACCGTCAGCTTCGACGGCTTCAAGGCGCTGAACAACCTCAACCTGGCGATAGACGCCGGCGAACTGCGCTGCATCATCGGCCCCAACGGCGCCGGCAAGACGACGATGATGGACGTCATCACCGGCAAGACGCGGCCGGACAGCGGCAAGGCATTCTTCGGCCAGACCATCGACCTGACCCGCCTGACCGAACCGGAAATCGCCCACGTCGGCATCGGCCGCAAGTTCCAGAAACCGACCATCTTCGAGCAGCACACGGTGTTCGAGAACCTGGAACTGGCGATGAAGACCGACAAGCGGGTGTGGAAAAGCCTGATGGCCTGGCTGGCCGGCGATGAACGCGACAGGATCGCCGAAACCCTGCGCCTGATCCGCCTTGATGGCGAAGCCGACCGCCAGGCCGGTTTGCTGTCGCACGGGCAGAAGCAGTGGCTGGAGATCGGCATGCTGCTGATGCAGGAGCCGAAGCTTTTACTGCTGGACGAACCGGTCGCCGGCATGACCGACGACGAGACGATGCGGACGGCGGAACTGTTCGTGTCGCTGGCAGGGAAACATTCACTGATGGTGGTCGAGCATGACATGGCGTTTGTCGAGAAGCTCGGGGGGCTGGTGACCGTGCTGAATGAGGGGTCGGTGCTGGCGGAAGGGGATCTGGCGACGGTGCAGAATGATCAGCGGGTGATTGAGGTTTATCTTGGACGGTGATTTTTATTCTGATGCGCCGGTTTCCGCGCCTGACGCGCGGGCGTACTTTCTTTTGCTTCGCCAAAAGAAAGTAGCCAAAGAAAAGGCGACCCCAGGTTACGCGGTCGGCTGCGCCGACTTCCCTGCGCTACTCGAAGGGCCGGGCGGCTGCGGAACTCGGGGCTACGCCCCTCAGACAGTCCTCGCCGACAGCCCCCGGCCCTTCTCCGTTGCTCGGCGCTTCACATGGGGACCCGGAAACCGACCGCAACTCGCCTGCTGCGGTCGCCCCCGAAAAACGGCCATTTTTGCCCGTCGACCGCAATCATCCTTCCGGTTCACCGGGCCCCTTGGGAGGTGCCGAGCAACGCAGGGCTTCGCGGATAAAGGGCGAGCACTGTCTGAGGGGCAAAGCCCCGAGTTGCGCAGCCCCCGCGAAGCCCGAGTAGCGCAGGGAACCCGCGCAGCGGGCACCGACCCAGGGTCGCCTTTTCTTTGCTTACTTTCTTTTGGCGACGCAAAAGAAAGTAATGCCGCGCGTCAGGCGCGGAAACCAGCGGATCAAAAGGCACACAAGCTTGAGGAATCAACCAAATGCTAAAAATCGACACCCTCAACCAGGCCTACGGCGGCAGCCACATCCTGCGCGGCCTCAGCTTCGAGGTCAAAACCGGCGAGGTCACGACCCTGCTCGGCCGCAACGGCGTCGGCAAGACGACGCTGCTCAAATCCCTGATGGGCCTGGTCAAAACGAAATCGGGAAGTATCAGCTTCGACGGCCAGGACATCACCCACCTGCCGCCGCACGAACGCGTCAAGGCCGGCATCGGCTTCGTGCCGCAGGGCCGCGAGATCTTCCCGCGCCTCACCGTCGAGGAAAACCTGCTCATGGGCCTCGCCACCAAGCCCGGCAGCACACCGATTCCGAGCCGCATCTTCGACATGTTCCCGGTCCTCAAGCAGATGATGCACCGCCGTGGCGGCGACCTCTCCGGCGGCCAGCAGCAGCAGCTCGCCATCGGCCGTGCGCTGGCCATGGGGCCGAAACTCCTGATCCTCGACGAACCGACCGAGGGCATCCAGCCGTCGATCATCAAGGACATCGAGCGCGCCATTCGCACGCTCGCCGCGACCGGCGAGATGGCCATCCTGCTCGTCGAGCAGTATTACGACTTCGCCGAATCGCTGGCCGACCAGTATCTGCTGATGGAACGCGGCGAATTCATCATGCGCGGCCGTGGCGAAACCATGCCGCAGGACGGGGTGCGCGAGGCGCTGGCGGTGTAGCCGAAACGCGGCGGTGGGCTAGACTTCCAGCGAGGAGCTTGCCTGCCACCATGAATTCCGGATCCCGCCCCCAGTCCAATCCGCCGCCGCTGTTTTTCGGCGCCTTCGACCGCCACAATTTCGGCGACATCCTGCTCGGCCACATGGCCGCCCGGGACACCGGCGTTGCGGCGCCACGCTTCGCCGGGCTGGCGGAACGCGACCTGCGCGCCTGCGGTGGTTTCTGCGTGCTACCGGTCGCTGCGGTCACGGCTCCGGTAACGCTGGTCCATGTCGGCGGCGAACTGCTCGATTGCGATGCCGGAGAGGCGGCCTGGATGCTCGGCGACAGCACGCTGAAATGGCCACGACAGGCGCCGTACGTGATGCCGCGGGAGCAGTTGCCGGCCGGCTCGCGGGTGGTTTTCCGGGCGGTCGGCGGCGTCGACCTGGCGTACCGGAGCACGGCATTCCGCCATGAAGTGCTGCATGCCCTGCGTCAGGTGGACGCGCTCAGCGTCCGCGATCGCGTTACCCAGGCATTCCTCGCCAGCGCGGGCATCGCCGCGGCGCTCGAACCCGATCCCGTGACGCGGCTTGGCGAGGCCTTCGCGGCAACTGTAGCGCCGGTGACTGCCGGCAACGATCCCTGTCTCGCCGTCCAGTTCGCTGCCGAATTCGGCGACGATCGCAGCCTTGCCGCCATTGCCCACGGGCTGGACGGCATCGGCCTGCCGGTGGTGCTGTTCCGGGCCGGGGCGGCGCCCTGGCATGACGACCTGGCGGTCTATGCCCGGCTGGCGCAGCGCCTGCGGGTACCGGCGTCGCTGTTCGAATCGCTCGACGTCCGGGAAATTGCCCGACTGATCGCCAGCAGCCGCGGTTTCGTCGGCAGCAGCCTGCACGCGCGCATCGTCGCCGCCGCCTTCGGGCGACCCTGCCTGAGCCTGGAGCGGACGGCGGGGGCTGGGCGGAAGCTGCGGGCCTACCTCGACACCTGGCTGCCGGGTGAGACCGTCTGGTCTCCCGAAGGCTTCGCCGATGCCGGCCCGGCACTTCTTGTACCCCGCGCAGCGGGCTGACGCGACGATTGCGCATTCCTGCGTATTCCCGGGCTGCCGGGCTTACCCGATAATCCGCCCATGACTTCGCGCCTTCCCATCGCCTTGCCTGAGCTTGCCGCAAACTGGCATGCCGAGTTGCAGCTCGGTTTCGCCCGCTGCGGCGAGCGCACGGTACTGCGCGAAAACCGCCATCGCGGCCCGCTGCGCGTGCAGAAGGCGCTATACCCGGAAGGCGATGCGGTGTGCCAGGCCATCGTCCTCCACCCCCCGTCCGGCATTGCCGGCGGCGACCAGCTGGCGATTTCTGTTCACGTCGAACCTGATGCGCATGCCCAGCTGACCACGCCAGGCGCCGGCAAGTGGTACCGCAGCGGCGGGGCGGACGCTTCGCAAACGATCGCGCTCGCCGTCGCCGACGGCGCGACACTGGAATGGCTGCCGCAGGAAACCATTGTCTTCGATGGCGCCCGGGCACGCATGGAAACGCGGGTGGCGCTTGCCGCCGACAGCCGTTTCATCGGCTGGGACATCCTCTGCCTGGGCCGGGCCGCCGCAGGCGAACGCTTCGCCAACGGCCGTTTTGACCTGTTTTACCGGGTCGACCGCAACCGGCAGCCGATCTGGCTGGAGCGCGGCGGCTTTTCCGGTAGCGACCCGATGCTGGCCAGTCCGGCCGGCTGGGCCGGCGCCACGGTGTGCGGCACGCTGTTGTGCGCCTTTCCCGAACTGCCGGCCCAGGCCGCCAGCCTGCTCGCCGCCTGCCGCGCCGCGACCCCGGCCGATCAGGCCGGGCACGGCATCACCGCCCTGCCCGGCCTGATCGTCGCCCGTTACCTCGGCGACAGCAGCGAGGCGGCGCGACTGTGGTTCGCCGAACTGTGGAAAATCCTGCGCCCGGCCTGCTGCGGTCGACCGGCAATTTTGCCAAGAATCTGGAATACCTGAGGAGTCTGCATGGAACTGACACCCCGCGAAAAGGACAAGCTCCTGATCTTCACCGCCGGCCTGCTCGCCGAGCGGCGCAAGGCCAGGGGCCTGAAGCTGAACTATCCGGAAGCCGTGGCGCTGATCACCTGCGCCATCATGGAAGGCGCCCGCGAAGGCAAGACCGTCGCCGAACTGATGCACGCCGGCACGCAGGTGCTGACCCGCGCCGACGTGATGAACGGCATCGCCGAGCTGATCCCGGAAATCCAGGTCGAGGCCACCTTTCCGGACGGCACCAAGCTGGTCACGGTCCACAACCCCATCGTCTGAGGCGCTGCCATGATCCCCGGAGAACTCCTCGCCGAACCCGGCGAACTCGAATTGAACAGCGGCCGGTCGACGATCACGCTGGTCGTCGCCAATACCGGCGACCGGCCGATCCAGGTCGGCTCGCACTACCACTTCTACGAAACCAACGCCGGCCTCAGCTTCGACCGCGAAGCCACGCGTGGCTACCGTCTCGACATCGCCGCCGGCACCGCCGTGCGCTTCGAGCCGGGGCAAACGCGCACCGTGCAACTGGTCGCGCTGGCCGGCGAGCGCAAAGTCTACGGCTTCCGTGGTCTGGTACAGGGAGAGCTCTGATGGCCAATAAAATCACCCGCCAGGCCTATGCCGAAATGTTCGGCCCGACGACCGGCGACCGCCTGCGCCTGGCCGATACCGAGCTGATCGTCGAGGTCGAGAAGGACTACACGATTTACGGCGAGGAAGTGAAATTCGGCGGCGGCAAGGTCATCCGCGACGGCATGGGCCAAAGCCAGCGCGTTTCCGCCGAAACCGTCGATACGGTCATCACCAACGCCCTGATCGTCGACGCCGTGACCGGTATCGTCAAAGCTGACATCGGCCTCAAGGACGGCCGCATCGCCGCCATTGGCAAGGCCGGCAACCCGGACATCCAGCCCGGCGTGACCATCGTCGTCGGCCCCGGCACCGAAGTCATCGCTGGCGAAGGTATGATCGTTACCGCCGGCGGCATCGACAGTCACATTCATTTCATCTGCTCGCAGCAGATCGACGAAGCGCTCTATTCCGGCGTGACGACCATGATCGGCGGCGGCACCGGGCCGGCCACCGGCACCTACGCCACCACCTGCACGCCGGGTCCCTGGCATATCCACCGCATGCTCGAAGCCGCCGAGGCTTTCCCGATGAACCTCGGCTTCCTCGGCAAGGGCAACGCCAGCCTGCCGGAAGCCCTGCGCGAGCAGGTCATGGCCGGCGTCATCGGCCTCAAGCTGCACGAGGACTGGGGCACGACGCCCGCCGCCATCGAATGCTGCCTGTCGGTGGCCGACGAGATGGACGTGCAGGTCGCCATCCACACCGACACGCTCAACGAATCGGGCTTCGTCGAAGCCACCATCGCCGCCTTCAAGGGCCGCACCATCCACACCTTCCACACCGAAGGCGCCGGCGGCGGACACGCGCCGGACATCATCAAGGCGGCCGGGCTGCCCAACGTGCTGCCCAGTTCGACCAACCCGACCATGCCGTACACGGTGAACACCATCGACGAGCATCTCGACATGCTGATGGTCTGCCACCACCTCGACCCGAGCATCGCCGAGGACGTCGCTTTCGCCGAAAGCCGCATCCGTCGCGAGACGATTGCCGCCGAGGATATCCTGCACGACCTCGGCGTCTTCTCGATGATGTCGTCCGACTCGCAGGCCATGGGCCGCGTCGGCGAGGTGATCATTCGCACCTGGCAGGCGGCGCATAAGATGAAGCTGCAGCGCGGCACCTTGCCCGAGGATAGTGCCCGCCACGACAACTTCCGCGTCAAGCGCTACATCGCCAAATACACCATCAACCCGGCGCTGACCCACGGCATCGCGCACACCGTCGGTTCCATCGAAGTCGGCAAGCTGGCCGATCTGGTGCTGTGGAAGCCGCCCTTCTTCGGCGTCAAGCCGTCGCTGATATTGAAAGGCGGCATGATCGCCGCCGCCGCCATGGGCGACCCCAATGCGTCGATCCCGACGCCGCAGCCGGTGCATTACCGGCCGATGTTCGGCAGCTTCGGCAAGGCGCTGAAAACCTCGGTGACCTTCGTCTCGCAGGCCGCACTGCAAAATCCTGCGGTCAACGCCCTGAACCTGCAAAAAAATCTCGTCGCTGTCTCCGGCACCCGCGCGCTGAAAAAGTCGGACATGGTGCACAACGGCGCCACGCCGGAAATCACCGTCGATCCCGAAACCTACGTGGTCAAGGCCGACGGCGTGCACCTCGTCTGCGAGCCGGCGACCGAGTTGCCGCTGGCGCAACGTTACTTCCTGTTCTGACATGCTGATCCTCAACCAACGCACCTCCGCCCCCGCTACCGACTCGGTGGCGCTGGCCTACGACGAACGCAAGCGTAGCCGACTGAAAGTCAAGCTCGCTTCCGGCGCGGAAGCCGGCATCTTCCTCGAACGCGGCGACCACCTGCACGGCGGCGACAAGCTGGCGGCCGAAGAGGGTGCGGCCGTCGTCGAAATCCTCGCCGCCCCCGAAAGGCTGATCGAGGCCGTCGCCGACAGCCCGCTACTGTTCGCCCGCGCCGCCTACCACCTCGGCAACCGCCACGTGCCGGTGCAGATTCTGCCGACCGACCACGGCGGCACGCTGCGCTTCCAGACCGACCATGTGCTGGCCGAAATGGCGAAGGGCCTGGGCTGCACGGTAAGCGAAACCGAAGCGCCGTTCCAGCCGGAATCCGGCGCCTACGGCGGCCATCACCATAACCACGATCACGACGACGAACACGCCGCGCTACACGACCCCGGCCACGGCCCGCATCGCTCGGTGCCGAAGATCCACCAGTTCAAGCCGCGTTGAACGCCTCACTGCAACTCGTTCGCCTGCTGCAACTGGCCAGCCCGGCGCTACCGGTCGGCGCGTACACCTATTCGCAGGGGCTTGAATGGGCCGTCGAATCGGGGGTCATCCGCGACGAGGCGACGGCCGGCCGCTGGATCGCCGATCTGCTCCAGCATGGGATTGGCCGTTACGAAGCGCCACTGGTTTTGGCCCTGATGGCGGCGTGGACCGCAACCGACGTAGCGGAAATCATCCGTCTCAACAGCGAATTCCTGGCCAGTCGCGAATCTGCCGAATTACGGGCGGAAACGGCCCAGATGGGCTTTTCCATGCGCCGCCTGCTGCGCGACCTGCGCGACGAGGCGCTGGCCGACGTTGCCACGCTGCTCGAAGACCAGCCCGAGCTGGCCTTTCCCACAGTCTGGACAGGCATTGCCGCCCGCTGGAACATCGACCCGCAGGCGGCGTTGACCGCCTACCTGTGGTCGTGGGCAGAGAACCAGGTGATGGCCGCGCTGAAGGCGGTGCCGCTCGGCCAGGCCGCCGGCCAGCGCCTGCTGGCCGAACTCGGCTGCCGGATTCCGGCGGTTGCGGTCGACGCCGCGAAACTGCCCGAAACCGAATGGTCCAATTTCACCCCGGCTTTCGCCATCGCCTGCACCCGTCACGAAACCCAGTATTCCCGTCTTTTCAGATCCTAGGAAAAACATGAGCAAGCAAGCCTTGAGAGTCGGCATCGGCGGCCCCGTCGGCTCCGGCAAGACCGCCCTGACGCTGGCCCTGTGCCAGGCCTTGCGCGACAAGATCGACATGGCCGTGGTCACCAACGACATCTACACCGCCGAGGATGCCAAGTTCCTGGTCAATCATTCGGCGCTGGCCCCCGAACGCATCATCGGCGTCGAAACCGGCGGCTGCCCGCACACCGCGATCCGCGAGGACGCCTCGATCAACCTGGAGGCGGTGGACCGCCTGCAACGCGCCTTTCCCGGCGTCGAACTGATCCTCGTCGAATCGGGCGGCGACAACCTGGCGGCGACCTTCTCACCGGAACTTTCCGACCTGACCCTTTACGTCATCGACGTCGCCGCCGGCGAGAAGATTCCGCGCAAAGGTGGGCCGGGCATCACCAAGTCGGACCTGCTGGTCATCAACAAGATCGACCTGGCGCCGATGGTCGGTGCGTCGCTGGAAGTCATGGCGCACGACGCCAAGATTCAGCGCGGCGCGCGGCCCTTCGTTTTCTCGAACCTGAAGACCGGCGAAGGCCTTGAGCAGATCATCGCCTTCATCCGCGAACGCGGGATGCTTGGTTAATTAGCTAAAGCGCGTTCCAGTCCGGCGCCGGCAGCGCGGCGAAGCCCTGCCGGAGCTGCTCGCCCCACTGCTTGCGGATCTGCCCGTAATAGGCGCTGTCCTGCGTGATGTTGATGTGGCGGCCGACCTTCAGGGCATCGTTTTCGTAAATGACGAGATCAAGCGGCAGGCCGACCGAGAGGTTGGAGCGGATGGTCGAGTCCATCGAGATCAGCGCGCATTTGGCGGCTTCGTCGAGCGACGTCCGCGCGCCGATCACGCGGTCGATGATCGGCTTGCCGTACTTCGACTCGCCGATCTGGAAATAAGGCGTCTCGGGCGTCGCCTCGATGAAATTGCCGGCGGCGTAGATGTTGAATACGCGCTGCTCCTCGCCCTTGATCTGGCCGCCGAGGATCAGCGACGACGCGAAGTCGACGCCGAATTTCTTGAGCGCCTCGGCATCGCGCGCATGCACTTCGCGCAGGCAGTCGCCGACATGCTTGGCCGCCTCGAACATGTTCCTGACCTTGTGCAGGTTGGTGCCGCGCGACGACTCCAGCTTCTCGCGCAGGGTATTGACCACCGACTGGCTGATCGACAGGTTGCCCGAGGTCATCAGCACCAGCACCCGCTCGCCCGGCCGCTCGAAGACGTGCATCTTGCGGAAGGTGTTGATGTGATCGACGCCGGCGTTGGTGCGCGAGTCGGAAAGGAATACGAGGCCAGCGTCGAGACGCATGGCCACGCAATAGGTCATGCCGCTAGCCTCACGCGGCTTCCGACATCGGCACCAGGAAGTCCTTGCTGATACCGTCGCCCAGCATGTAGATACGGTCCATGAAGTCGGTCAGCCATTCGTGCAAGCCCTGCTCCAGGATATCCTCGATCCGGCCATAGTGCAGTTGGGCATGGAGCAGGCCGGCCTGGCGCGTCGTTTCGCCGGACTGGCGGTTGGCGATCAGATCGAGGTTCTTGATCACGCTGTTCATGCAGAAATGCAGCGAGCGCGGCATGTCCTTGTGGAGAATCAGCAACTCGGCGACGCGATCGGGGGTAATGACATCGCGATAGACCTTGCGATACACCTCAAAAGCCGAAACCGAACGCAACAGCGCTCCCCATTCATAGAAATCGGTGGCGCCTTCGTCGTCATGCGGGCGCAGCACGTGGTATTTGACGTCGAGGATGCGCGCCGTGTTGTCGGCCCGCTCCAGCAGGGTGCCGATACGGATGAAATTGTAGGACTCGTCCTGCAACAGCGTGCCCAGCGTGGTGCCACGCGTCAGCGACGAGCGCATCTTGACCCACTCGAAAAAGTCGCCGATGCCGGCGCCCCAGATTTGCTCGAAACTTTTCTCGCGCGCCTCTAGCCAGGTCGAATTCAGGGTTTCCCACATTTCCGTGGTGATCGTGCCGCGCACGGCATGGGCGTTCTCGCGCGCCAGGCGCAGGCAGCTGTGGATCGAGGCGTAGTTGTCAGGGTCGCTGACCATGAAACGCAGCACGTTTTCGGCGTTGACCGTCGAATACTTAGCCGCGTAGGCCTCTTCCAGGCTATTCAGGGCAATGATGGCATTCCAGCTCTGGTTGACCGCTTCCAGCGATTGCGGCACCAGCGACATCTGCCAGGTGACATCGAGCAGGCGCGCCAGATTCTCGGCCCGCTCCATGTAGCGGGACATCCAGAAAAGATGGTCGGCAGTACGGGATAGCATGATCAATCCTCCAGAACCCAGGTGTCTTTGGTACCGCCGCCCTGCGACGAATTGACGACCAGCGAGCCCTTGGTCAGGGCGACGCGGGTCAGGCCGCCCGGCACCATGTTCACGCAGTCGCCCGACGACAGCACGAAGGGCCGCAGGTCGAGATGACGCGGCGCGATGCCTTCCTCGACGAAGGTCGGACAGTTGGACAGCGCCAGCGTCGGCTGGGCGATGTAGCCATCCGGCTTGGCGATCAGCAGCTTGCGGAAATGCTCGATCTGCTCCCTGGTCGAAGCCGGACCGACCAGCATGCCGTAGCCGCCGGCGCCATGCACTTCCTTGACCACCAGTTCCGACAGGTGGTCGAGGACATACGCCAGATCGTCCTTCTTGCGGCACATGTAGGTCGGGACGTTGTTCAGCGTCGGCTCCTCGCCGAGGTAGAAGCGAACCATGTCCGGCACGTAGGGATAGATCGACTTGTCGTCGGCGACGCCGGTGCCGATGGCATTGGCCAGCGTCACGTTGCCGGCCTGATAGGCGCGCAGGATGCCCGGCACACCGAGCGTCGATTCGGGACGGAAGGCCTGCGGGTCCATGTAATCGTCGTCGATGCGGCGGTAGATGACATCGACCCGTTG
>WBZX01002543.1_pt2 | contig 10571 bp, 10 predicted proteins | sample 5204211 | NCBI WGS metagenome assembly WBZX01 (sample SAMN12344362, study PRJNA552823) | activated sludge metagenome | biome: Activated sludge suspended growth; feature: Nitrification reactor; material: Wastewater; isolation source: activated sludge from nitrification reactor of wastewater...
CTGCTTGCCAGCCTACCACCCGCCGCGCCGCTGCCATCGCCGCCGCGAGGTTTCTCGCCTGTGCAGTTTTCAGCACACGTCACGCGAATCCAGGTTCGCAGCGCGCCGGTCTTCCCCTCGCGAGGGGTTTGCGGCTCCGCGCTCCGCCGGCGTGCTCGACGCCGCCCTCCCGGACGTCGGATCGCTGGATCCGCTTGAGCTTCGGTCGCGGGCTCACTATGGTGCGCGGCCCTATGTTCCTCATGCTGTCGAAGCACCCCCGCAAGCAGAACCGCACCAAGACCAAGCGCTTCCGCGCGAAGCTCGCGGCCAAGAACCGCGCTCGCCGCGATCGCATCTACGTCCGCGCGAAGTGAGCGTCCGCCGGCGCCGGCCTCCTCGTGAGCCTCGGCGCCGCGCAACGTCCCCTCCACACCTGCTCTCCCCCGCGCCGCTCCGGTGTCGCAAGGCACGCGTGCATCTGCGCGCGGAGCGTGTCGGTCCCCCGCGCCGGAGACAGCAACCTCCTCTCGCTCGCTCCTTCGATCGAACGTGAGAGGCCAGCTTGCTCGACACGCACGACGCGGCGGAGCGCCGAAGGACGACGAGCGCCCTTTTCTTGTTCACGATGACGGTGGATTGAAGAGGATCCGAGGCGGGGCGAGCGACAAGGCGCGGCCCGCGCGTGAGGCGAGCGTCACAGGCCAGGGCGATGCCCTCGTCCTCGATTCACCACGACGATCGGATGGGGGGTCCCGCCGCAGGCGGGGGGAAGGGCGAAGCCCTTCCAACGCAGACTAAGGCCCGCCCTTTTTCAGCTCCGTGAGGACCAGCTTCGCGACGGCCTTCAGCGTGTCGAACACGCCGACGCCCGTGCGCGCGATGCCTTCGAAGTCGGGCGTGTGGCTCGGGTTGAGCAGCTCGCGGAGCTCCTCCACCGTCGCGATCTCCGGCATGTCGCGCTTGTTGTACTGCACGACGTAGGGGATCTTATCGAGCGAGTAGCCCTGCTCGCCGAGGTTCGTGCGCAGGTTCTCCAGCGACTCCTGGTTCGCTTCGAGGCGCGCGACCTGCGAGTCCGCCACGAACACCACGCCGTCGACGCCCTTCAGGATGAGCTTGCGGCTCGCGTCGTAGAAGACCTGACCGGGCACCGTGTAGAGGTGGAAGCGCGTCTTGAATCCGCGGATCTCACCGAGCGCGAGCGGCAGGAAGTCGAAGAACAGCGTGCGGTCCGTCTCGGTGGCCAGGGAGATCATCTTCCCTTTGGCCTCGGGGTTCGTGCGCTCGTAGATGTACTGCAGGTTCGTCGTCTTGCCGCAGAGGCCCGGCCCGTAATAGACGATCTTGCAGTTGATCTCGCGCGCCATGTAATTGATGAAGCTCATGGTGCGCGCTCCTAGTCGTTGAAGAGGTTGTCGATGTCTTCGTCGGTGATCTCGGCGAACGGCGAGTCGGCTCCCGGCTCCTGCACCTTCTTCAGGAGCGCTTCGAAGATGTGGTTCAGCTCCTCGCTGGCCTTGCGCACGCGGAGGCGCACGAGGCCGAGGCTCGACTTCGAGTCGAAGATCACCACGAGGATGACGCGGTTCCCGACGAGCTGGATGTGGATGTTCGCCTTCTCGCCCTCGTGGAACTGCGTGGCGAACTCGTTCTCCTTGAGGAGCTTCGCCATGCCGCCCGTCGCGGCGATGTTGCCCGCGGTGAGCGACGCGAGCGACGTCGTGTCGAGGTTGTCCACGTCACCGCTCGCCGCGATGAGCTGCCCGTTCTTGTCGACGATGAAGACGACCTTGGCGTTCGCATCCTTGACGAGGCGATCCACGACGCTCTGGATCTGATTGAACTCCTCCTCGTACATCACCATCTGCGGATTGACCATCGTTCCTCCGGCAGCGCCCGGCCTTAGGTAGCCGTCTCAACGTCGCGGTTGTTCGCGCCTGCTTACCTGAAATTGGCGAGTGGGGGCGTGCGCAGGCGTCCGCGGCTCGGGGATTCGGTGACCCACGACGCAACGCGAACTTGCCACAAAACCCTTCTATCCGAAGCGGGGTCCGCGGAGCAAGGCGCACCGCCCGCGACGTGTGCGAACGCCCCCTACGCGGCGGTCCGGAGCTACACTAGAAAGCGAAACGGCGCCGGGCGCCCCGGCTTCACCGGGGCCGGCTCCTCACGTGAGGCCCTCGCTGTGGGAATCTTTGGCGTCTTCCTGGTCCCGATCGTCCTCGGCTTCGTGCTGATCCTCTTGATCGCGCGCTACTCGCCGAACGTCCCGCGCGTCGCGTCGCTGCGCACGGGCGAGAAGATGGACGAGCGCCCCGAGATCACGTCCGACGAGTTCCTCGACGTGATCACGGATCTGCTCGCGTCGCTCGGCCTCGAGACGGTGTTCTCGTCGGCGGGCACCGGCGGCGTCGTCGACGTGACGGCGCGCGATCCGCGCCCGCTCACCGGAGGCCGCATCCTGCTCCACGCGACGCCGGTGCTCTCGGGGCAGGTCGACGCCGCCGAGGTGCTCTCGTTCGCGGACGGCGTGCGCGGCGACATGGGCTGCTTGAAGGGCATCTACATCGCGCTCGCCGGCTTCACCGAGGAGGCGCACGCGGGCATCCGGTCCTGCTCGGCCCCGATCGATCTCATCGACGGCCCGCGGCTCCTCGATCTGGTGCGCGACCACGTCCCGGATCGCGCGCCGGCGCTGGAGGGGTACCGCGGCTTCAACAGGACGCGCCCGCGCCACGCCCGCGGCGACACCGAGGCGAGCGAGAAGTAGGAGAGCCAGCAGAGCTTGGGGGCGCGACCGGGGCCGGTCGTCCCGGGCAGGCCCCCCGCGCGCGAGGTGGGCGTCTTCGCTTCGCCGCTCCGCCCGTATGCCGCTCGCGCTGGTGGGTTGCTGCGTGACCGCCCCGCCCTTCTGCTACCGTGCCGGCCGTGAAATTCGCGCCCCGTACGGCCGCCGCCGTCCTCTCGATCGCCGCGCTCGCCACGCTGGCCGTCCCCCGTGACTCGGTCGCCGCCGCCTCCGCCATCCACCCCGACGTGTCCAGGGCCGTGGCCAACCTCCAGGCCGCGAAGGGGCCCGAGGTCTACGCCGCGCTGCGAGACGTCTGGCGCACCTGGGATCGAACGGATCCCGCGCAGGTCGAGGAGGCGCTCGTCGCCGTCGTCGAGAACAAGGACACCACGGCGCAGGCGCGCGTCTACGCGCAGCTCCTCGGCGGGTACGCCCGGCGGCGGCGAGGCGATCTCGCGGGCGCGGCCGCCAAGATCCGCAGCCTCGGGTTCGTCGGCAACTGGATCACGGTCGGCCCGTTCGACAACGACAACCGCGGCGGCTTCTCGCAGACCTTCGAGCCCGAGAACGAGCTCGATCAGCCCGTGTCGACGACGCGCTCGTACAAGGGCAAGGAGCGCTCGGTGAAATGGCGCGTCCCGCCGGAGCCGGCCGCCTACGGGTGGGTCGATTTCGGCGCGATGATGCGGCCGCGCGACGAGATCTGCGCCTACGCCACGACGTTCATCCGCGCGAAGGCAGGCACCAAGACGCCGCGCGCGATCACGCTCTGGGCGGGCGCCTCGGGGGCGTTCCGCGTGCTCTGGAACGGGAAGAAGACGATCGAGGATCCCGGGTACCGCGACCTCGACATCGACCGGTTCGCGGCGCAGGTGACGCTGGAGCCGGGCAACAACCGGCTGACGGTGAAGGTCTGCGGCGACAACGAGTCGCCCAAGCTGGCGCTGCGCATCGGCGACGAGAAGGGCGCGCCCGAGCAAGGGGTCGACGCGGTCGCCGATCCCTCGCTCGCGCCGGTGAAGGTCGACAAGAGCGACAAGGACAAGGGCTCGGCGAAGGTCGCCAAGGGCGGCGCCGAGGGGCCGATGCAGGCGTTCCGCCGGCTCCTCGGCAAGCTCGCGGAGCCCGAGGATCCCAAGGCGAAGGACGAGGCCGACGCGAAGGCGAAGCCGCCGACCGAGGCCGAAGCGGCGCTCCTGGAGTCGTTCGCGCGCTACCTGTCGACGACGGGCGGAGACGATCACCGCGAGCACCTCTCCCGCGATCTGGCGAGCCGCGCCGCGGACGCGCACCCGACGGTGCCGCGCCTCCTGCTCGCGGGCGAGCTGGCGGAGGATCGGAACGGCCGCCGCGCGCGCGTGGACAAGGCCGTCGAGATCGCCGGCGGCGCCGACAAGGACGTCGACATCCTCCTCGCGCAGGCGGTGCTCGCGCGCACGAGCACCAACTGGCGCGACGCCGTCCCGATCTACGAGAAGATCATCGCGCGCGAGCCGGACAACATCCGCGCGACGCTCGGGTTCGTGGAGCTCTACGCGGAGGCCGGCCTCCCGCGCACGGCGCTGGCGGCCCTGGAGAAGGCGGTCGCCCGCAACCCGTCCAGCGTCGCGCTGCTCCGCGTGTACGCGGGGCAGCTCCGCGCGCTGGGACGCGACACGGACGCCGTCGAGGCGGAGGCGCGGTACTCGGCGCTCCGCTTCGATGACACGTCGTTCCTCACGGATCAGGTGGAGCTGGCGATCGCGCGGCGCGATCCCCCGGGCGCCGAGCGCTGGCTCGGCCGCTTCCTCCAGGCGGAGACGGACGCGTCCGCCGGGCACGCCTTCGCGGCGCAGACGTACCGCGCGCTCGGCCGCAAGGATCGGGCGCTGTCGGAGCTTCAGGCGGCGCTCGCCGTCGCCCCCGAGGACGTGGGCACGATGCGCGCGATGAGCGACGTGTACGCGGAGGAGGACAAGCGCGACGAGCAGCTCAAGCTGCTGCGGCAGATCCTCGCGATCGTGCCGCAGGCCAAGGACGTGCGCGAGTACCTGGAGCACGTGGAGCCGCCGAAGCCGCGCGCCGACGAGGCGTATGCGTGGGCTCCCGAGAAGTTCCTCCCGCTCCGCAACACCGCCGACAAGCGCTACCCCAAGCGCACGCTCAAGAACCTCACGGTGACCACGGTGTTCCCGAACGGCCTCGCGAGCCGGTTCCGGCAGGTGGTGTACATGCCGGTGACCGAGGACGCGGCGCAGGACGCGCGCGAGTTCGCGTTCAGCTACCAGGGCGACAAGCAGATCGTCACGCTGCGCGGCGCCAAGGTGTACCGCGCGGACGGCAAGATCGACGAGACCGTCGACACCGGCGAGGCGGGCGTCTCGAACCCGGCGATCTCGATGTACACGTCGACGCGCACCTTCTACGTGCGGTTCCCGCGGCTCTCGCCGGGCGACATCGTGGAGCTGCGCTACCGGGTCGAGGACGTGTCGCTCCGCAACGAGATCGCCGACTACTTCGGCGAGGTGGAGTACCTCCAGTCGGACGAGCCGATCGGATCGTCCGAGTACATCCTCATCGCGCCGAAGACGAAGAAGCTGAACGTGTTCGTCTCGCCGCTCCCGGGCCTGAAGCAGGAGACGTCGGAGAACGGCGACCAGTCGATCCTGCGCATCAGCGCGAGCGACGTCGCGGCGATCGTGCCGGAGGCGGCGATGCCCCCGTGGTCCGAGGTGCTCGCGCACGTGCACGTCTCGACGTTCAAGACCTGGGACGAGGTCGGCACGTTCTACTGGGGCCTCGCCAAGGATCAGCTCGACGTCGACGACGAGGTCCGGAAGAAGGTCCGCGAGCTGACGAAGGGGCTCAAGGACGACGCCTCGAAGGTGAAGGCGATCTACAAGTACGTCACCGAGCTGCGCTACGTCGCGCTCGAGCTCGGGATCGAGGGGATCCGGCCGCGCCGCGCCTCGCAGACGATGGCGCGCGGGTGGGGCGACTGCAAGGACAAGGCGGCCGTGATCGTGACGATGCTCCGGGAGATCGGCATCCCCGCGACGATGGTGCTCGTGCGCACGCAGATGCGCGGCGGGATGGAGAACGAGCCCGCGAGCCTGGCCCCCTTCGATCACGCGATCGCCTACGTGCCCTCGCTCGATCTGTACCTCGACGGCACCGCCGAGCACACCGGCTCGACCGAGCTCCCGGCCATGGATCGAAACGCCTTCGCGCTCCAGATCAACGAGGGCAAGGCCAAGCTGGTGCGGCTCCCGCAGCCGGGCGCCGACGCTTCGAGCCTCAAGCGGCAGGTCGAGGTCACGCTCGCGGCGGACGGCTCGGCGCAGCTCTCCAGCGACACGACGGTGACCGGCGTCTTCGCGCCCGAGTGGCGCATGCGCTACCTCGCCGAGGGCACGCGGCGCGACCGCCTGACGCGCGACCTCGCCTCCGATTTCGGCCCTGTCGAGCTCGCGACGGGCAAGGGGAGCCTCGACACGAGCGACATGGACAACGAGGAGGAGGCCGTCCACGTGAAGGCCAAGGCCAAGGCCTCCGCGTTCGCGCGCAAGGAGGGCGACACGCTGAGCGCGCCGGCGGGGCCGCTCCAGCACCTCGCCGCGTCGCTCGCGTCGCAGTCCGGTCGCACGCAGGACATCGTGGTGGGCCCGCTCAACACGCACGAGGAGACGTGGTCGATCAAGCTGCCCGCGGGCACGAAGGCGACCCGCGTCCCGCTGCCGCTCTCGATGGACACGCCGTACGGCAGCTTCGCGATCAAGGTCGAGGACGCGGGGGGCAAGGTCGTCGTGAAGAGCACGTTGACGCTCAAGAAGGCGCGGATCCTCCCCGGCGAGTACCAGGGCTGGCGCGCCTTCTGCGAGGCCGTGGATCGCGCCTTCGGGCAGCGCGTCGTGGTCGGCAAGTGAGCGACGTCCCCGCCGCGGAGCTGCCGGAGGGCGTGCTCGTCGCGCGCGTCGGCGCGGGGGCGAACTGCTCCTCGGCGGGGAGCGCGATCGACATCCTCTTCTACACGAGCGTGATCGCCGGGGCGATCGCGGTGGCCCTCTCCGCGGCCTTCCCCCCGCGACCGATCGCGCCCGAAGGCGGGCCGGGCGGCGGGCCCTCCGACGGCGATGCGCCGGGGCGATCCCCGGACGTCGCGGCGCGTCGTGCCGCGGGCGCTTCGCCCGGCGATGACCCGCGGGACGAAGTGAAGTAATCGGGGCGAGATGAGCGACTGGTTCGAAGCGCACGTCGTGTCGATCTCGCCCGCCGCGGAGAACCTGGTGCAGCTGCGCCTCGACGTCCCGCCCGAGGTCGCGGCCTCGCACACGGTGCCGGGGCAGTACGTGAAGCTCTCCGTGGAGGGCGTGGGCGAGGGCTTCTTCGCGATCGCCTCGCGCCCGAGCCCGAGCGGCAATCGAATCGAGCTCCTCCTCAAGCTGGGCGCGCCCCTCCCCGACGCGATCCGCCGGCTGTCGCCGGGCGCGGCGCTGCGCACCACGACGGCGCAGGGCAAGGGGTTCCCCCTCGATCGAGCGCGGGCGCGGGATCTCGTCCTCGTCGCGACGGGATCGGGGATCAGCCCCCTCCGCTCGGTCGTCGAAGCCGTCATCGCGCACCGCGCGGACTTCGGGAAGGTGTCGCTCTACTTCGGCGCGCGCACGCCTGCCTCGTTCGCGTACCGCGAGGAGTGGGACGCCTGGCGCAGCGGCGGGATCGAGGTCTTCCCCGTCGTGAGCCGGCCGCAGGACACCGGCTGGACGGGCCTCACGGGCTACGTGCAGACGCACCTCGGCGGCGTGCACCTCGCGACGGCGCTCGCGTTCCTCTGCGGTCAGAAGGCGATGGTCGAGGCCGTGAAGAAGACGCTCACCGACCAAGGCGTCGCGCCGGAGTCGATCTTCCTCAACTTCTGACGTCTGCGCGCGCCGTACGAAGAAGGCGCGCCCCCCCGTGCACGAAGGCGCGCCCCCCCGTGCACGAAGGCGCGCGAGGCTCTGCGCGGGCCGCTCCCCGGGGCCGTGAGAGGCCTCACGCTCGCGCCGCGTCAGACGTAGCGGACGGCGACGATCTCGAGCTCGACCTCGCCGGAAGGGCGGCGCACCGTGATCACGTCGCCGAGCCGCTTGCCGATGAGCGCTCGGCCGACGGGGGATTTGTAGCTGATCTTGCCCTGCGAGCCGTCGCTCTCGTCCTCGCCGACGATGAAGAACGTGGAGCGCGCGCCGTCCTCGTCGTCCACCTCGACCGTGGCGCCGAAGAACACCTTGTCCCCGCGCTGCTCCTTCGGATCCACGACGACCGCGTCCTTGAGCCGGTGCGTCAGGAAGTACATGCGCCGATCGATCTCCCGGAGCTTCTTCTTGCCGTAGATGTACTCGGCGTTCTCGGAGCGGTCGCCCTGCGCCGCGGCGTCCGCGACGTCCTGCACGACCTTCGGCCGCTCGCTGCGCAGCCGCGCCATCTCTTCGGACAGCTTCCGCGCGCCCTCGGGCGTCATGTAGTTGGGGGCTCCCATCGCCTCCGACGTTCTACCGCATGAGCGCGGGGTCCGGGGTCTCGGTGATCTTCTTGTCCCACGCGAGCTTGGCGACGGCCTCGGCGACCCAGCGGTCGCGGACCTGCTTGGCGAGATCCGGGTGATCGCTGGCGACGACGGCGAAGCCCTGCACGAGGCAGGTGCCCGGCCACGACTGGTACGCAGCCATGAAGCCCATGTAATCGTCGCTCGCGACGATCGAGTCGACGCCGCCCTCCTGGAGCCGCACGAGCACGGGGCGGCGCTCGTTCTGGAACACCTGCGTGGTCTTCACGAGCTGCGACTGCCCGAGGCGAATGCCGTAGTTCTCGGCGATCGGGCTCGCGAATTTCATGAAGTCGGCGAGGCAGTGCTCCGGATCGTTCGGGCCGTCGATCGGGGTGTACCGGATCGTGAGCACCGCCGTGTGGTCCTTGCCGTACTGGAACGACGCGCGCGTCGGGTTTCCCCAGATCTTGATGCGGCGCCAGTGCTTCCAGTCGGCGAGCGGGACGGCGAGGGTGTTCCAGCGGTCGCGGCGCTTGGCCACGAATGGCTCCTGGAGGAGCCGCTGCAAGGCCGCCTTCACGGGGTCGGGAGCGTCGCCGCCGGGGTTGTCCCACGAGATCGATTTCGGGGTCGGGGGGCGATCCGGAGGAGGAGGCGGCGGCGCGGGCGCCGGCGCGACCGCGGGCTTGCCGCAGCCGAAGATCAGGATGGAGAGAGCTGCGAAAGAAAGACGAAGGATCGAAGCACGCATCGAAGCACCCGAGGGCGCCGCCTTCGAAGAGAGCTCGTTCACAGTTTCACCTCGCGAACGTGGATCCGGTCGAGATCGTGAAGTCCGAGGCCGAGCTCTGCGGCGATACGGATGTACGACGGCTCCCGGCCCGCGCTCTTCAGCGTCGGCAAGCCTTTGTCGCGGCGCAGCCGCTCCACCTCGCCCCAGCCGATCGTGTCCATGGCGACGGGATCAGTCGCTGCGTAGATCGTTTCCAGGGGGACGCGGCGCTCCGGGTTGCGGTCGAGCGGGCCGCCCTCGTAGATGATCTTGAACGCGTCGACGATGTGCAGCGCGACGCGGCGCTTCACGGCGGCCTGCGCGTAGAGCTCGGCGATCTGCGGGCTGGCGAGGTGATCGTGGAAGGCGCCGGGGTTGATGATGGAGCCGTGCGTGATGTTCTTCAGGCACCCGGTGTAGCCGCAGATCGAGTGGTCCTTGATCATCGCGACGTTGATCACCGCCGTCGCGTCCGTGAACGGCCGCACGTACCGCGTGGGCACGCCGCAGACCTTGAGCACGTCGGTGTCGGCGTCGGAGTTGTCGTGGAACGCGGTCCGCATGCCCGCCGGGAACGCCGGGTCGATCACGCCCTTGCGATCGATCACGCGCGCGCCCGCGAGGAACGAGTGGAACTGCTCGTACACGACGATGCTCGAGGGCGGCACGCCCGCGGCGACGACGCCGCGGACGACCTCCACGACGAGCTCCCTGTTCGTCGCCATCGTGGAGCCGAGGCGGCCGGCGATGCCGTTGATCTTGATCGCGACGCGATCGTCCTTGTGGACGAACTGACCGAACGCGTCGCCGAGGGCGCTCTTGCCGGTGAGCTCCGACATCGCGCGCGCGAGCATGTCGCGAGCGCAGTCGTCCTTGGGCCAGAGGCCGTTCGGCTGGAGGCTCCCCTCCTTGGTGACCTTCACGATCTCGCCCGGGATCGAGAGCGGTAGGAACCGGCCGGCGCCGGCGCCGTCGCGGGACTCGTCCGCGGCGTGCGCGCCGCCGACGCCGAGCGCGATCGCCCCCGCGGCGGCGCCTCCCAGAAACGCGCGACGCGGCACCGCAGGACCGAGCGCAGCGACGCAGGCGGTGGTGGGTCGGCGGGGCATGGCAGGGCGGCTCGTCCTCCAATCGTAGCTGACCGGGGCGCGGGTCGCATGGGGTGTCGGCCGACACCCCTCGGACGTCGGCCGACACCCCACGCGCCCCGCCGGAGCCCAGAAAAAGCCTGGATCTCGACCGGTTGTCCCGGGCACGCGGTTCGCTCTGGGCCCGCTCGGAGGTTTCCATGAGCACCGAAGAAGAGGACCGAGAGGCCAGCACCCAGGAAGAGGATCGAGAGACCACGAAGAGAGGCGCATCGGCCTGGCACAAGGTCGCGCTGTGGCTCGCCGGAGCGACGCTGCTCGCGCTGGTCGGGTATCGGGGGGCGCTCGGGAGCGCCGTCGCGGGCACCGGGGCGCCCAGCTCCCCCGCCGCCGCCGACGGCACCGGGCGACCCCACGCACCCGAAGGGC
>WBZX01000415.1_pt2 | contig 10569 bp, 10 predicted proteins | sample 5204211 | NCBI WGS metagenome assembly WBZX01 (sample SAMN12344362, study PRJNA552823) | activated sludge metagenome | biome: Activated sludge suspended growth; feature: Nitrification reactor; material: Wastewater; isolation source: activated sludge from nitrification reactor of wastewater...
GACCCGCACCTGCACCGGTGCCAGCCAGGTTGGGAACGCACCGCCGTAGTGCTCGATGAGGAACGCGATGAAGCGTTCGTGGGTGCCGAGCGGCGCGCGGTGGATGCAGTACGGCGTGTGCTCCTTGTTGTCGGCGCCGATGTACTTGAGGCCGAGTCGCTCGGGCACCGCGAAGTCGAGTTGGTTGGTGCTCGCGGTCTCCTCGCGGCCCGTCACCGTCTTGAACTGCATGTCGATCTTGGGCCCGTAGAACGCGGCCTCGCCCTTGCCCTCGGTGAACGGCAGACCGCTCTTGATCATCGCCCGGTGCACGAGCGCCTCGGTGCGGGCCCACGCCTCGGGGTTGTCGACGTACTTCTCCTTGCCCTTCGGGTCCTCGGGATCCCAGGTCGAGAAGCGCAGGTGGTAGCTCGACAACCCGAGGATCTCGTACACGCGGCGGTGGAGATCCATCACCTTCAGGAACTCGTCCTCGATCTGCTCCTCGGTGCAGTAGATGTGCGCGTCGTTCATGCACATGCCGCGCACGCGGAGCAGGCCCGACAGCGCGCCGGCGTCTTCGAAGCGATAGACCTGGCCGTACTCCGCCAAGCGGATCGGCAGGTCGCGATAGCTCCGCATGCGCGCCGCGAAGATGCGGTGGTGGTGCGGGCAGTTCATCGGCTTGAGGCAGTACGCCTCCTTGACCACCTCGTGGCTGCCGGTCGCGTCGGTGACGGTCTCCTTGAGCTCCATCACCGGGTACATGTGCGGCGCGTAGTAGGGCAGGTGGCCGGTCTTGTAGAAGAGCTCGACCTTGTTGAGGTGCGGCGTCGCCACGCGTTGGTAGCCGTCCTTGAACTCGAGCTCCTTGGCCAGCTTCTCGAGCTCGTCGCGCAGCACGGTGCCGGCGGGGAGCCACAGCGGCAGGCCCTTGCCGATCTCGTCGTCGATCACGTAGATGTCGAGCTCGCGGCCGAGCTTCTTGTGGTCGCGCGCGAGCGCTTCGCGGTAGGCCTTCACCTTGGCGTCGAGCTCTTCCTTGCTCGCGAACGCCCACGCGTAGATGCGGGTCATCATCGCGTTGCGGGAGTCACCGCGCCAGTACGCGCCGGCGATCGAGCGCAGCTTGTAGCAACCCTCGGGGATCTTGCGGGTGTTCTCGACGTGGGGCCCCTCGCACATGTCGAGGAACGGGCCATTCTTGTAGAACGACAGGCCCAGCAGGCCGCGCTTGTCGATCAGCTCTTGCGCGTACTCGCGCTTGTAGGGCTCGTTCATGCCGTCGATGCGCGCGAGCGCATCCGCGGCGCCGAGTTCTTCGCGCTCGAAGGTCTGGCCCTGCTTGAGGATGTGCTTCATGCGCTTCTCGAGCTCGGGGAAGTCGTCCTCCGAGAGCGGCGCGCTCAAGATGAAGTCGTAGTAGAAGCCGTCATCGATCGGTGGTCCGAACCCGAGGGTGGAGCCAGGGCGCAGCTGCAGCACCGCCTGCGCGAGCACGTGCGCGAGGCTGTGGCGAATGCGGTAGAGCTCGTCCCGAGGCTGCTCGTCGTGGTCCATGGCGCCCAGATGGTGGCAAACCTGCGGCGCGCTCGCCAGCTTGGCGGCGCCTCGACGTGCCCGGGCGGCTTGGGTAGAGTCGCGGCCGTCGCGATGACCACTCGCCGCCGCATGCGTGCGCTCGTGACGGTGCTCGGGCTCGTGCTCGGCGTGGCCGTGGTCGCCGCATTCGTGCTCTTGCGCACGATGCAGGCCGATGCCCGCCTCAAGGCAGCCCGCATGATGGGCTGCCCGGTCGACGAGGTCGCGGTCGAGGCGATGCGCCTCGGCGACATCGAGCACTGGCGCGTCGAGGCCTGCGGGGTGCACGGCACACTGGTCTGCGAGCCGACCGACGCCGGCTGCTTCATCGTGCCCGACGAGCCGTGACCACGCCGCTGCCGATCCTGCACCTGTGCGATCGCTTCGTGGCGATCGACAAGCCCGCCGGTATGGTCGTGCATCGCCACGGCCAGCACGACGACGGCGCGCCGGCAGTGCTGCAGACGCTCCGCGATCAGATCGGCGCGCACCTCTATCCGGTGCACCGCCTCGATCGTGGCGCGTCGGGCGTGCTGGTGTTCGCACTGGACCCGGGCTCGGCCCGCGCGCTCGCCGACCGTTTCGCCGCGCACGCGGTCGACAAGCGCTACCTCGTGATCGTGCGGGGCTGGCTCGACGGCAGCGGCGAGATCGACTCGCCGCTCGACGACGACGAGGGCGGTCCGTTGCAGCCGGCGTCGACGCGGTGGTTCGCGCGCACGCGCGTCGAGCTCGCGCGCGCGTGTGGGCGCTACGCGAGCGCCCGCTACACGCTGGTCGAGGCACGGCCACGCACCGGTCGACTGCACCAGCTGCGACGTCACTTCGCCCACGTCCGCCACCCGGTGGTCGGCGATGTGCGCCACGGCGATGGCGCGCACAACCGGCTGTGGCGCGCGCTGGCGCAGCCGGGCCTGATGCTGCGCGCGATCGCGCTGAGCTGTGAGCTCGACGATCGACGCCTCGATCTCGCGGTCGAGCCACGCCTGGACGCGGTGCTGGACGCGGCCGTGCGCACGACGGCGGCCGTGAGCTAGCGCGTGCGACGGGCATGCGTCACTTGATGGGCGCGGCCGCCTTGGTGGGGTGCGGGGCAAGACACGCGCCCCAGGGAAGCAGACCGCACCATGTCCATCCGCACCCTCGCCCTCGTCTCCACCTTGGCCATCTCGTCTGCCAGCGGCTGCTCGCTGCTGGTGCGCGCGGCCAAGGGAGAGCTGACGCCCGTTGGGGTCGACGCCATCGACTCCGGTGGCATCGCCCAGCGCAGCAACACCCTGGTCAGCAGCACCGATCCGCAGGCGGTCGCGACCGCCTTCCGCGAGCTCGGCAGCGCCTATCTCTACAAGTGCCTCGAGAAGCCCTCGAAGGTGCCGTCGCAGGGCAACCAGGAGCTGCGCAAGCATGCCGGTGAGGCGCTGCTCGGCGGGCTGCAGCAGCGGGTCGCGCGCCAGCCGTTGCAAGGCGACGTGTCGCTCGATGCGGAGGTCGCCGATCTCCAGCGACAGATCGCGTCCAAGTGCGGCAACGCCGGACTCGCCAAGCACGATCCCGAGGGCCGCTTCGCGGCGGCCGCCGAGATCGCCACCAGCAAGGGCCGTGTCGCGTACGTCGAGCGCACCGGCGCCGCGATCGATGCCTCGCTCGACGCCGCGATCGCCAGCGACGCCAACGCCGTGCGCCGCTGGGTCGACGGTGAGTGCGCGCCGAAGCTACCGGCGTGGGACTGGTGCGTGCCCCATGCCGCCGAGAAGCTCTACTCCGCCAAGCAGTACGAGACCCTCTTCGTTGCCGTGCTCGACACTTCGGCGCAGCAAGGCGATGCCGTGCTCGGCACCCTGGCGCAGCGGGTCGGCGAAGCGCACCTCGTCAACTCGGTGCGCGACTACCTCCTCGACGGCAGAAGTGCGCTGCCCTCGGCGACCCGCGCACTCGATCGCAGCAAGGCCTTCCTCGAGGCGCACGACGCCTGGGGCGACTGCAACAAGCGCGCGGCGATGTGGCGGCGTGCGTTGGCTGGGGGTTCGACGACCGCGGCCGAGTGGGCGCTCGACGGCATCGTCGCTGACAAGTGCCGCAACGTCGACGACGCCATCGTGAAGGCGCTCGGTAGCGACCAGCCGTACGTGCGCGCGAAGGCGGCGTGGGCGGTCGGCGAGCTGTCGCTCACCAAGGCCAAGAAGCACATGGAGCGCCTGCAGTGGTCGGATCCGTATCTCGATCAGGGCTGTTGGTGCCACCCGGTGCGCGATGCCGCCAAGCAGGCGTACAACAAGCTCGAGCTCGGCGCGGGCTGACGGGCCCGCGCACGATCGCAGCGCGGCGCGGTACCATGTCGACGTGGGTCGGGCCGCGAAGCTGCGTCTGGGGCTGGCGCTCGTCACCGGCGCAGGGTGTCGCGTCGGCGCGTTCGTGTGCGAACACGACGAACAGTGCGTCGGCCCCGAGGGCATCGGGTTCTGCGAGGCCGATGGCGCCTGCAGCTTCCCCGACGACAGCTGTGCGTCGGGCCGCCGCTATGGTGATCACGCCCCCGCGGGACGGGGAGGCCGCTGCGTCGAGCCCGTCGACGGCAGCACCGGTGTCGCCGACACCGGCGTCTCCACCAGCGCCGTCGGTGGATCGAGCTCGCACGGTGACGTCACCACCACCGCAGGTGTCGACGACGCGGCGTCGACCACCGGCGTGCGCACCGGTGATGTCGGCGTCGCGTGCCCGCCCGCCTGGATGCTGTGCGCGATGCATCGCCGCATGCGTCTGGTGGCGACCCCGAGCGCGGGCGCGATGCTCTCCGAGTCGGCGGTGACGATCCCGGTCGTGCTCACGCTGGATCGCTTCGATCCCACCACTGCGCAGCCCGCCGGTGAAGACCTCCGCGTCGTCGATGCGCAGGGCGAGGCGCTGCCCCACGAGATCGAGCGGTGGTCCCCCGAGGAAGGCGCGCTGCTGTGGGTGCGCGTGCCGGAGCTGCCGCCCGACGGCACCACGGCGTGGCTGTACTGGGGCGATGCCACCGCGGCCGACGCCCAGGATCCCGCGACGGTGTGGGCCGATCACGCCGGCGTGTGGCACCTCGACGCTGCGCTCGACGACGCCACGCAGGGCGGTCATCTCGGTGTCGCAAGCGGCGAGGTCGCGCCCGCGGCGGGCATGCTCGGCGAGGCTCAGGCCTTCACCGGCGCCGATGGACGCATCACCATCGCCGGCGACGAGACGCTCGACAACATCTGCTTCGGTGGCTGCACCCTGTCGGCGTGGATCGCCGCGACCTCGTGGGGTGGCACGTTGCGCGGGCGCATCGCCGACAAGAGCGGGGGCGGCAACGGGGGTTGGATGTTCTACGTCGATGGCAACAGCGGCGGGGAGCTGCGGTTCCGCCACGGCTTCGCGATGGCGCAGCAGATCTGGAGCACGCCACCCATGAGCTTGACGCTCGAACAGTGGCATCACGTGGCCGCGACCTACGACGCGCTGGGCGATGCGCCGCCGCGCCTCTACATCGACGGCGTCGAGCAGGCGGTGGCGCTCGACAGCGGATCGCCGCTGGGCGGGCCGGTGATGGACGACGGTGTCGAGCTGCTCATCGGCGACAGCGACGTACCCAGCCGCTGGTTCGACGGTCGCATCGACGAGCTGCGCGTCGAGCACGTCGTGCGCATGCCGAGCTGGATCGCGCTGCAGGCCCAGGCCGGCGCCGACGCGCTGCTCGAGTACGGCGCGGTCGAGGCGTGGCCGTAGGCCCGAGCGCGCGGCGACGCTTCAGCCCTGTGGCTGCAGCGTCTCCACCGCGCGGGAGTGCTTGGCCTTGATGCCGTCGAGCTCGGCCGCCGGCATCGAGGCGTGCGGCGCGGGCATCGGCATCGGGCGTACCGGCTGGCCGCCCTTGCTCGCGTCCTGTTGTTGCTTGCGGACCGCCCGCTCCGCCTCGGCCATCGCCTTCTCGTAGCGCTTGCGCTCCGCGGCGAGGCTCTTGCGCAGCTTCGCGAGCTCGTCGGCGTCCTTGGCGAGCGCGGCGTCGTCGGCCGCCTTCGCGACCGTTCGGGCGGCGACCTCGGCCACCTCGAGCAGCTCGTCGGCGCCGGCGAAGTCGCCGGCCCGCGAGCGGGCGATCGCGTCGACGGTCGCCGCGGCCGCGCGGGCCGTCGCGGCGCCGCGCTCGACCTCGAGGTCGCGTGGAACGTCGTCGCTGCTCGTGGCCTTGCCGCCGATGAACGTGCGCTGCGAGAGCATCCCGGCATTCGCCGTGCGGTCCTGATAGGCGACGGTGGCATCGATGAGCTCGATGTTCGCGCCGTCGCGGTGGCCTTCGACCATCAGCTCGACATAGACATCTTGGCGCTGGTGTTCGGCGAGGTCGGCGAGTCGGACCGCGTGGGCACGGTTCTGGTCGGGCGCGGTCGCGTGGCCGAGCACGCGTTCGATGCTCACGCCGGGGCCGGGCTGCATCGTGAGCACGACGCCGCTGGCGACGACGCGCTCGATGCGGAACACCTCGTCGCGGAACGCGGTCTCGATCGACTCGCCCTGCGCGATGCGATGGAAGCGGCCGCCGGTTGCCTGCGCGAGCTGGCCGAGCACGGTCTCGTCGTACTCGAGGCCGAAGCCGAGCGCCGAGATCGAGATCCCCGACGCGCTGGCTTGCGCGATGTACTGCGGGATCGGGGCCGCGTCGTTGGGTACGCCATCGCCGAGCAGCACGATGCGCTGCACGGCGCCGGGCAGTGGCGCGCTCGTCAGCTGTTGCAGGGCGAGCGCGAGACCGCCGGCGAGGTCGGTGGTGCCGCGCGCCTCCATCGCCCCGATGCGCTCGCGCACCGGTGCCAGGGTGTCGCGGGCGACGAGGGTGGGGGCGACCAGCACCGCGGCGTGGGTATCGAACGTGATGACGGCGATGCGATCACCTTCCTGGAGCCCGTCGAGGAGTGCACCCGCGGCGGCGCGGGCCTGGGCGATCGCGTCGCCGACCATCGAGCCCGACGTGTCGATCACGACCGCGAGGTTGATGGGCGGCCGCTGCTTCTGGGCGAGCTCGGCCGCGTCGACCCGCAGGCGGGCGATCACGCGGGTGCGGGTGTCGGCCGGCATTGCCTCGCGGTCGAGGTCGATCGCGAGCTCGACCAGCGCCGGCGCAGTGGCGCTCGGCGTGCTCGCCCCCGGCGTGACGGTGGTGGCTCGATTCGGGGGGGCGCCCTGGCATCCGGCCAGCAGTGAGGCGCACAGGGACAAGGCAAGGCTCAGGCGACGCATCGGTGCCCCTGCAACGCGCGACGCGGGGTCCGGGCTTACAGGTCGGGACCGCCGGCGCGAGCGGCTGCTGCTAGGCCAGCGCGCCGCCGTCGATGACCAGCACCTGGCCGGTGAGGAACGAGCTCTCGTCGCTGGCGAGGTAGGCGGCCGCGAAGCCGATGTCGCGAGGCTGCCCGATGCGGCGGATCGGCTGGTCGCCGACCAGCTCGGCCATGCGCGCGGGGTCCTTCCAGTAGTACGCGCTCAGATCGGTCTGGATCAGGCCCGGTGCGATCGCGTTGACGCGCACGCCATGGGGGCCGAACTCGCGCGCCCAGCTGCGCGTGAGCATGATGAGCCCGGCCTTGGTGTAGCTGTACAGCAGGCCGCCGGCCTGCGGACGCAGGCCCGAGATCGAGGCGATGTTGATGATCGAGCCGCGCCCGCGCGCGATCATCCCCGGCACGAGGCGATGCACCAACGTGAACGTGGCCTTGACGTTGACGTCGATCATCTTGTCGAGCATCGCGGTCGAGGTCTCCAGCGAGGGGCCCTGACCGATGTTGGTCGCGCTGTTGTTCACGAGGATGTCGACCGGTCCCAGCTCGGCCTCGACGGTGGCCGCCAGCCGCTCGAGATCCTCGGGCTTGCCCACGTGGCACTCGACCGGCAGCACGCGTCGACCGTGGTGCGCCAGCTCCTTCGCGCACGCCTCGAGCGCCTCCAGCTTGCGGCTGGCGATCGCGACGTCGGCCCCGGCCTGGACCAGGCGCTCGGTGATGTCCTTGCCGATGCCACGACCACCGCCGGTGACGATTGCGACCTTGCCTTCGAGGGAGAGCTGCAGCGCCATGCTCGGGTTCTATCACGGACGCAGGACGTGGCTGGCCGGCCACCGGTGGGTATCGTCGTGGAACCCGATCGGCCCCCACACCAGCATGATCGAGCCGTAGACGTCCTCGTCGACGCGCACGCCGTCGACCAGGTCGCGCAGGTCGACGCGCCCGCCCACCGCGGCGGCATCGAGTACTTCGGCGATGGCATCGACCGCGATGACCTCGCCGGACTCGTCGAGCGCGTGGTCGTAGTCGAACACGATGCTCGGTGCCTTCGGGCGCTTCTTGGGTGGCGTGGCCTTGCCGACCACCATCTCGGTGGCGAGCGTGGCGGTATCGATCACCAGCGTCCAGTCGATCGGCGCGAGTGTGCCGTCGGCGGCGGTGAAGCGCTGCGCCCGGGCAGCCGCGAGGATCTCGGCCGTCGCGCTCGCGAGCGGATTGACGATGATGCCGTGGCCGGTGCGTTCGTTCCACAACAGCGCGGTGGGCCCGATGGTGACCCCGCGATAGCCCTTGGGCGGTGGCGGCGGCGGTGCCGGCTGATCGTCGTCGGACGGCGGTCGCACGCGCTCCGAGAACTCGAACAAGCCCCGCGGTGCGCGGGCGTGCTCGGCAGTCGCACCGTCGAGCCGCCGGCCGGTGTCGACGTCGAGCCTGAGCTGCTGCTCGCGACCGTTGGTCGCGAGCTTGGCCTCGAGCAACACGTCGCGACCTTCCACGCGCGTGCGCACGGCCGTGAACGCGCCGTGCTCGATCGCCAGGCTGCCGGTGTAGTGCTCTTCGAAGGCCGGGTCGACCGATGCGAACGACCACAGCTGTGTGCCGGTGCGCATGTCGACCGCGACCAGGGCATCGGGTAGCTGTACCAGCGCCGCGCGACCGTGGAAGACCACGGCCCACTCGCCCCAGGCCCGCGAGGTGACGTCGGCGCTGACCTCCGCGCTCCACACCAGTCGGTCGTGCAGCAGGTCGATGTGGGCCAGCACCACGCGGTCGGGCTGGAGGCCGAGGTGCGGGATGCGGACACCGACCGCCACCGTGATCGCATTGCGGGTGAGGCGATGGCTGTACTGCGTCGCCTGCGGGTCGAGCCCGATCGTGCCGACCAAGGTCTCGTTGCCCAGGCGGATCGCGCCCTCGGGGCTGATCGTGATCGCCTGCCCGCTGCCGACATCGATGGTGGTGTCGCCGACCACCGCGGCGCGCTCGGCCGCCTCCGTCGACTCGGGCTCGGCTGAAGCCTTCGCGGCGGCGTGCGAGCGCGCCGCACGAGGGCCGGCCGCGTGCAGGGTCGGGGTCGTGGCGAGCAGGAGGGCGGCACACGCGAACGAGGCGCGACGGAGCATGCACCGTGCGGATCGCAGGGGCCGTGCCAGCGGCGACGACGTGGGCGTGCCGGGGGTGTACGGGCGGTACGCGCCGCGATCTGCGTCGTTGCTCGCGTCCGCACGACCCGAATCGGGTCGTCGGCTCAGTTTTGCCCGGGGCGCGGGCACGTTCGCGATCGGGTGCTAGCTTCTCCCCGGAACCGTGGACGCGACTGCCTGCACCCCGAACATCGGGCCCCGACAGCGACGCATGCGCATGCGCGCAGGCGTGGTGCTGTTCGCGATGGCGGGCGCGGCCGCGGTCGCGCTGGTGCTGCTGGGTGTCGGCCGCGGCTGGCGGCTGGGGCTGTTCTTGCCGTTCATCGCGGCGGCCAGCGCGGTCATCCAGGCCCGCGACCACACATGAGTCGCGCTCGCGTCACGCGGTTCGCGTGACATGGACGACGGACCCACGACGATTCGCGACGCCGCCGAGCTCGAGCGCGTGCGCTGGCAGGCCCGCAGGGTCATGCGCAAGGCGATGCTGGTGGCGGTGCTGCTCACGGCACTCGCCGTCGCGCCGCCTTGAGCGCTCGGCTAGGCCTCGTAGAGCACGTCGAGATACGCGCGCATCATGTCGCCGACGGCGCTGCGCACCGGCAGCGTGCCCGCGAGCCCGTAGATCGGCGCCATGCCGCCCTTGGCCTGCGGGTTGGCGCGGACCTCGGCCGCCGCCTGGGCGAGATCGGCGAGGAAGCGCGCCGCGACCCCCGGCTGGGTGTGGCGCAGCGTCACGCACAGGTGCACCGCGGGTGGCTTGTGCAGGCCGTTCAGGTTCCAGTGCTTCTTCGTCATCGCATCGAGCACGCGATAGATGTCGAGCTCGTCCGATGCGAACGCGATGACGAACAGCGGATCCCCCAGCACGCGCAGGCCGGGGATCGCGGCGATGCCCTCGCGGATCTCGCGGGCGCACTCGAGCACCGCCTGGGTCGCGTCGCGGTAGCCCTCGTGGCCGGTGGCCATCATCGCAGCCCAACAGGCGGCCGACAGCGCGCCGGGGCGACTGCCGGCGAAGGTCGGCGAGAGGTACATGCCGCCGGGCCAGTCGGTCGCGGTGAAGTACTGGTACCGGCGCAGCGCCGCCGAGCGATAGAGCACCACCGAGGTGCCCTTGGCCGCGTAGCCGTACTTGTGGGTATCGGCAGAGATCGACGAGACGCCAGGCAGTGAGAAGTCGAAGCGCGGCACCGGCCAGCCCATCTCGCGCGCGAACGGCAGCACGAAGCCGCCCAGGCAAGCGTCGGTGTGGAAGCCGATGCCGCGGGCGCGCGCGAGCTCGGACAGTGCCTCGATCGGATCGATGGTGCCGTGGGGGAACGCCGGCGCCGATCCGACCACGCAGATGGTGTTGCGCCCGATCGCGCGACGGGTGGCCTCGATGTCGGCGCGGAAGTCCGGCCCGACCGGGACGCGCACCAGCTCGATGCCGAAGCTCTGCGCGGCCTTGTCGAAGGCGACGTGGGCGGTGCTGGGCGCGACGACCTCGGGCGCACGGATGCCACGCTCGGCCCGCGCCCAGTCGCGGTAGGTCTTCATCGCCAGCATGATGCTCTCGGTGCCGCCGCTCGAGACCA
>WBZX01002106.1_pt2 | contig 10564 bp, 14 predicted proteins | sample 5204211 | NCBI WGS metagenome assembly WBZX01 (sample SAMN12344362, study PRJNA552823) | activated sludge metagenome | biome: Activated sludge suspended growth; feature: Nitrification reactor; material: Wastewater; isolation source: activated sludge from nitrification reactor of wastewater...
CCGCCGCTGATGAGCATCCAGAGCAGAAACGGTGTCAGGGGTATGACAAAGCAGAGGTGAACCTTGAGAGCGAAGCGAGCATCATCATTCATGTGCTCTTTGACATCTACGCCCATCAGGCGGATGATGACTTCGAAGATGATGACAGCAATCAGCGTCAGCACGGTCATGAGGGTATTGAGAATGCCGTGCAGTCGAGGCTTCTTCACAGCCAGGGCGATAGCGGATGCGATCAGGATCAGGGTAACCAGGGCAACTGCCACTTTCAGACCAAGAATCACTGACGGGCCGGTAATCATGGTATCTCAATGGTAAGCGTTACGCCGCACGTCGCTTGGCTTGTCGAGCACGAGGTTCGTGCTTCCAGCGTCGGTGTAGCCAAAGATATTGCTCCGGTGCCTTGCAGACGAGGCGCTCCCAGGCAGCAGTGTACTGTTCGGTCAGTGTTCGTACCGGATTCGCATCCTGTAACAGATCACGGGTGTCAATCACCGTCTCCACATCAATGGCATACTTCAGCCCGGTTCCCACTCGCCGGGCCGCCGCTACCGCAACCAGTGCTTCATGATGCAGAGCCAACAGAGCCACCGCTTTGTGCGTGGAAGCAGGCTTCCCAAAGAACGGCACGAACAACCCGCTCGGGCCTGCGTCCTGATCTGCAAGCGTACAGAGAGTACCACCATTATCCAGGATGTCCGCCATGCGGTTGGCATCGCCGTTCTTGTTGAGCAGTTCCTGCCCGGTCTTGCGTCGGAAGCGTTTGATGAGACTGTCAAGCAACGGATTATCGAGTGGCCTGGCGACCGCATAACTCTTGAAGCCCAGTAGCCCGAAGGCATACCCTGCCAGTTCCCAGTTACCCAGGTGGCCTGTAATCACCAGCACCGGGCGACCTGACAGCAAAGCCCCAACCATCTCGGAGCCACCACGTAGTTCCATGTACTTCCGCCAGTTGTGCGTATGCAGCATGCGAGGCAGATGAGCCATCTCGATGACCATCATGCAGAAGTGTCGGTAGACCTGGCGAACGACCTTGTTCCGTTCCTTCACCGACCAATGAGGGTAGGCAATCTTCAAATTCTGTTGAGCAACAGTACGATGGCGACGATCTACATAGTAAGCAAGGATGGCAATCAACTTAGCCAGGGCGTACCCCATGCTGAGCGGCATGGCCTGTAATACAGCCAGCACACTGCGAACGCCCAGGTATTCTGCGATGTGTCGTAACTGTGAGCGTTCCTTCGCCACTGCACCTGCTCCTCATGTGAGCAGGCAAGCTTAACGATTAGTGCAAAATGTGGGAAGCCTACTTCATCATGTCGGGATCGAAGGGCACTTCATCCACTGCTTCTTCAGGGTCTGGTTCACGTTGATTCTCAACGATCTTCACCAGGAAGATGCCAAAGAAGTAGAGGGCACACATAGGCACCCAGAGGATAAACAAACTGACTGCATCAATTGACGGACTCACCACGGCTGCAAAGATCATCAGGATGAAGACCGCGATCCGCCACTTATCCCAGAAGTCTTTCGAGGTCATGAACCCTACTTTGCCCAGGAACATCATTACCAGCGGAGTCTGGAAGCAGAGACCGGTGATGACGGGCATCATGATGGCAAAGCCTAGCCATTCCCGCAGTCGCAGATCAGGATCAATCTCCAGCCAGGCATTGAACGAGAACAGTGCTTCAAGGGCAGCAGGCATCACAAAGAACTGACACATGAGCACACCACCCAGGAAGAGCCCGATGCTCATGGGCAGGATGTAGTAGACGTACTTCTTCTCATGAGGATAAAGCCCCGACGCGACGAATGCCCACAGTTCGTAGATCACCAACGGGCTGCTGATAATGAGGCCTAACACCACTGCGACTAACATCCAGACCGCGAAGGCTTCAGTTGCACTCAAAGCAGTGAGCCCATCCCGGTGTCCCATGAGTGAGTGGTAGGGAAGTTGCTCGTAAGCCAACTTGCCTTGATTCTTCAGTGTCAATGTGATTTCTACTGGTGGGGCATCAGGTGGGATGGCAGGGAACTTAGTGTCAGGCAACACACGCTTCACCAGCTTGAGAATATCTTCCACACTGATTTCATACTTCAGTGGAACCGGCTTCTCGGAGTTTTGACTCTCGGGGTTCGTCAGTTCCTTGCCCACGTTCTGACGGCGTTCCTCGTAGAAGTTGGCGATGGCCGCATTGACAGGTTTGGTGATGTAATCCAGCATCGGCTTGGCAAAGACGAAGCCCAGTACCAGCCCCAGGCAGAACCACTTCAGCGCCCGGATGAGGTGCGTACGCAGATCTTCGATGTGTTCGCCAAACGACATCCGCGTGTCGGCGAAGAAATCATCATCGTAGGCGGGAGTGGGTCGCTTCCCGAAGAACATGAGTGGCAGCAGCACGGTGAATATCACATGAATCAGGATAGCGAAGCAGGCGGGGGATGTACACGCAGCCAGGGCATTGTTCGCGACAATCCAGCGAAACCTTGCCATCGAAATCGGCTGCGACAGCTATGCTTATCCTAACAGGTAGGTCAAGCGGGGCAGGGAACTGCCAAAAAATCTTACGCAAACTATGGACATTCCCTGCACGACTAAGCGACAATAGCGCATGGTTGGGTAGAACCACGATTCTGCAGGACACTTGGATTGCTCCAAGTGACCAAGGTATCAAGGGGAGAACCTGCCATGCTTTCATCCCGTACTTTGTTGTTTGGTCTGTTGGCGAGCTCGATGCTCATGGGATGTCAGTGGGGCAAGACACCTTCCTGGGGTAGCAACCCGCCACGTCGGTCCGACGATCCGCTGCTCTGCACGGATGCGGAAAGGAAACGCCCGCGCGATCTGTATGCGACCACGTCCGATTCCCGTTATGCCAGCCCCACTTCGTCAGAAGCAGGTGCCGGAGAACGCTAGTTCCCGGTGCGGATGACGAGCCAGGCTGGCCATCAAGGTGGTTGCCATGGTTCGTACTCGCACATCATCCCGTGTTGTCACCCTCTTTGTTCTTTGCCTGATCAGTGGCTGTCAATCGGCTGAAAAAGCCTCGTTAACACCACTGGCACCCGATGTGGTGCCTACCTTCGCTGAACTCATGCAGCGGGGCAAATCGCAGATCAATGCCGCCCACGAGTTCTACTACAGCGACCGCTGGAAGGACCTCGAGATGGCCAGCGTCGCCCTCAAGGAAACGGGCAATTACGTGGCCCAACTCAAGTTTGCGAACGCCACCGATGCCCAGAAGACCAAGCTGACACTTCTGACCAAGGAATTCAACGACGCTGCTGACTCTCTCAAAGTCGCAGCCAATGGCCAGGATGCCACCAAGACCAATCAGGTATTTCAGAAGCTGAACGAAGTCTACAAGCAGCTACGGGTTGAGCAGATGGTGATCGCCCCGGCCAGCATGGGCGAAACACCCCCGACCACTCCACCAACGACCCCACCTGCAGCACCAAGCAAGTAGTTGTAGCGGATGTCATGTAGCGGAACTCGCCAAGAGTTCCGATGGTTAGAACTTGAAGTACAAAGACGGAACTCTTGGCGAGTTCCGTTACGAAACGAATGAGGCGACTTTTTCCCAAAAGTCGCCATTTTCTTTTTCACCATGCGACACGGATGCGAATTCGTGTTTTTCTTTACTCCATACCCGTACAGTACTTACGGAATTCGTGACCCGGAAAAAGGCGACATTTCAGGCGACATTGGCCCTTGGGTAGAGACGTTGTTTTCTACTTTCGGAGAGTTCCATGTCGAATCGCATCACCAAAATCGAAGCTGCTGTTCTGAGTTGGTTGGACGAAGGCTATTCCAGCCCAGATATCCTCTCGCAGGTGAAAGCTGAATATCCCCAATTGACTGCTGAAGAACTGCTGGCAGTCGAAAAGTTGCTAGGCATCAATAGTGCCGATCCGATGACCGGTCTACTGCAGTTGCAACGGCAACGACAACAACTGTTACAGCGACTCGAACCTCGACTCCTCGACGAGAAGGCCCCGATCAGTCTCTTCAACCTGTATCGTGGCGTACTTCGCGATCAGGAAGCTTCGCTATGGAAGGTCATTGACCAGCAAAGCAAATCGGTAGCAAGCATACCAGTTCCACTTCCGACAGTTCCAGCAGTTGAGGTAAAGCCCATCGTCGAACAACCCAAGAAGCGGGCAGGCGGTTGTTCCTTCGCCATGTTGCTGCTGCTCTTTCTGATGATGTCCGCTACCTGCATCAGTTCCATGTTCTTCGAAAAACCTGGTGATCAACCAACCTCATCTGACACCGTGATGCTGACACAACAGCCCGGTTGCATACAAATGTTTGCTGAAGATCCTACAACTCTATCACTCGCACCCACGAGTTTCCACCAGCCTAACCGTCGAAAGGAATTGCCCCTGTTCCCCAGTGGTCTCGCTCTACAATAGTTACGATACCACTGCGTGAGGAACTCATGGCTCGCCGCAAACGTACACCACCGCCACCGAAGGCATTGTCGTTCCTGGTCTGCGATTACATCCATCGCGATACCAGTACCGGCAAAGCTACCCTCATCGGCTGCTTTGCCAATCTCTTCACGCCGAGCTTTCCCATCAAGGTGCCGATGATGGCGGTCTATGCCGTCGTCACGAACGGTCACGGCAAGGTACCCATCCGTGTTCGCATCATTGATGCTGAGGAAGAACGGGAAGCAGTGAACGATTCGCTCTTCGAAGTCGAATTCACCGATCCACGCATGACTGCGGAAGTGGTAGGCTTCCTGACCGATGTCACCTTCCCCAAGGCTGGTGAGTATCGGCTCCAACTCTACGCTTGGCAGGAATGCCTGGTGGAACGCAAGATCATGGTCTCCCAGGCGAAGAAGTAACTCATGCGAGTGGTACTGCAACGAGTCAGTGAAGCCAGCGTGAAAGTCGATGGCGAAGTGATAGGCTCCATCGGGCGGGGCATCGTGGTACTGCTGGGCATTGGACCCAAGGATACCGAGAAGCAGGTAGACTGGCTGGCAGAGAAGATCGCTACGCTTCGCATCTTCCCTGATGATGCAGGCAAGATGAACCTGAGCCTGATCGATATCGCTGGCGAACTGCTGATCATCAGTCAGTTCACCCTGTATGGCGATTGTCAAAAAGGACGTCGGCCCAGCTTCATCGGTGCTGCACCGCCTGCCATCGCTGAACCGCTTTACGAAGCGGTGCTGCGCAGCTGTCGTCTACTGGGCATCAATACTGAATCAGGCCGCTTCGGTGCTGATATGAAGGTGTCGCTCACCAACGATGGCCCGGTGACCCTGATCCTTGAAACTCCTGCTGAGTAACGCTGATGTTCACAGGTCTGGTAGCCATGCAAGGGAAAGTAGTGGAACTGAAGCCTGAAGACAAAGGCTGCCGGTTAACCATTGCTGCATCGCTATTCGATAACACCATCGAACTCGGCGAGAGCATTGCGATCAATGGTGTCTGCCTGACGGTGGTTGAGTTTGGTAATGAACAAGCCAGTTTTCAACTCGCCCCCGAGACATTGAAGCGAAGCAACCTCGGATCGCTGTCTGCAGGTTCATATGTCAATCTCGAACGAGCCCTTCGATTAGGTGATCGCCTCGGTGGCCATTGGGTGCAAGGCCACGTGGATGGTGTAGCCAAGTTGTTGGAGCGCAAGCTCGATGGTGAATGGGAAGTTTTCTACTTCTCGCTGCCAACAGCTCTCCAACATTACCTCGTCAACAAAGGATCGATCACCATCAACGGTGTCAGCTTGACGGTGGTGGAAGTGAATGACACTTCATTCAGCGTGGCACTCATCCCGCACACACTCAGCATGACCAACCTTGGAACGCTGAGAGCAGGTGATGTCGTGAATCTCGAAGTAGACATTCTTGCCAAGTATGTTGAACGGATGATGAGTAAAAGCTGAAACAAACATGACATGAAATTCAAGTCAACACATGAGATGCAGTCGAAGACTTCGTGAAAACACTATCATTCTTCGATGAAAAGCGGGATGAGTTGATGAAGTTCCTAGACATACCTAACAGCTTAGGCTATACCTCAAGTATCACCTCTTTTTGAACCTGCAGATCCCCTCTGCAAGATGTCGAGAATGATGGATCATTCCTGTTGTTCGACGGGTTTGTAATTACAACATCAGGAGGATTGTGCGATGCAATGGGTGCCCTTCACAGTAGCTTTGTCGGCCGGTCAAGAATGCCGAGGCATGCTCTACGATGAAGCAGACCATTTCCGCTTTGAATATCATGTGGTAGATACGAATGCCAATAAATCGCACGTGAAGCATCTGCGGATACCAGTTTCTCATGTAGAATCGGTGAACCTGGTCAAAGGCTGGCAGGGGCAGCAATGGTCTGGAGTACGATTGCTGATTGAAGCAAACACTGCCGAGGCCTTTGAAGACTTTCCTGCTATCAAGCATAACCGGATTGAACTGAGGGTCAGCAAAGCGAATGTGCCATTGGCTGAAGCCTTTGTGCAAGAGCTCTATTCAACGCTGGCTTCCTCAACTTAGAGTGAAAAGATGGGGTATTCCCTGAATCTCCTTGCATGTCCTGCGATGTTCCTCGTAAATTAGGCTTTGCCAGTCTACATTTCGAGGAGCATCGTATGAATATCGTCGACGTGATTAAGAACAGCCTTTCCAGTGACATGCTAGGTCAACTGGGTTCCCTCGTTGGGGCCAGCCCCGAACAGACCAAAGCAGCAACCAGTGCTGCTGTTCCTACCATACTTGCTAGTCTGGGCAAGTCAGCCAGCACCTCTGCTGGTGCAGATCGTTTGACGGAAATGCTTAACAAGCTTGATCCGAATTTGATCAACAATCCAGGTGGGATGTTCGGCGGCGCAGACGCTGGCAAGCTCGGTGAAAAGGGCACCAGCATGCTCGATAGCATCCTGGGTGGCGGTCTGCTGGGCAACCTCGGTGGGCTGCTAGGCAAGTTCAGTGGCCTGGGGTCTGGTATCATCAGTAAGTTGCTAGGCTTACTGGCTCCTATTATCCTCGGTGCTATTACCAAATCACTTGGTGGCGCAGGCAAGGTATCATCACAGGGCTTGTCTCAGTTCTTTACTGAGCAGAAACAGAACATCGCCAGTTCACTACCTGGTGGTTTATCGCTCTCCAGTCTGCCAGGATTCGGCGATATGGGTGCTACCGTTCAGAAAGCGGCTGACTCCGTCAAGGACGGTGCCAGCGCCATGTCGTGGATGTTGCCGATTCTCCTGTTGGCACTCGGTGGTGCCCTCTGGTTCTACTTCCGACCAGAACCCAAGACCAATCAGCCTGCCAGTACGAATGTCGAGAACATCGTGAAGAAGAGTTTCTCCGAAGACATTACCAGCTTCTTCAAATCCACAACCGATACACTGAGTGGCATCAAGGATGCAGCCACTGCTGATGCGGCACTGCCCAAGCTCAAGGAACTCGACACCAGCGCAGATGGCTTGAAGAAGGCCTTCGGAATGGTTCCCGAAGCAGGCAAAGCTGCTGTGAAAACACTCATCACCGAAGGCATCGCCAAGCTCAAAGACCTCGTCGCCAAGATCACCGCACTCCCCGGCGTCGGCGACAAGATCAAGCCCGTCCTCGATTCCCTGATGGCCAAACTCAACGGCATCACCGGTTAGTAGTCATCACGCTCCGACGTGATGACAGCGACGATGAGAGTTCAATAGCCACGGCCTTGCTGTGGCTATTGCTTTGTAACCTACTTCCTCACCACCCCACCATTCACCCGTAGCGACTGCCCCGTCACAAAACCTGCATCACTGCTCGCCAGCCAGACTGCCGCTTGTGCAATATCCTCGGGTACACCCCAGCGCTGCAGAGGTGCTTCCCGCACGGCTCGTTCCTGCCAGGCTACTGAGGCCGTTTCACCCCATTCGGTTTTGATCCATCCAGGGGCCAGGCAATTGACCCGGACCTGTGGTGCCAGGTTGATGGCCAGGCTGCGTGTGAAAGCCATCACGGCAGCCTTGGCGGTGCAGAAGAGTTCACCACTGTCCCCATCAAATCCTGTCTCGGCTTGATCCCAACCCATGGTCAGAATGATACCTTGCCCAGCTGCTTTCATGCGTGCCCCCAGGTTGCGGGCCAGCAGCATCGTGGAAACCACATCCACTTCCCAGAGTGCATCCAGCTTGGCTTCGTAGCTCAGCGACTTGCCTACTCCCGTCAGAATGTCTGCCCCCGCATTGCAGACCACAATCTCCAAGCCTTGCCAATGCCCCCAGGCATCCTCTGCCAGTTGTTGACAAGCTGCACGATCACGTAGATCAGCCAGCAGAGTATGGCTGAATCGGCCAGTCTGCTTGATGATCTCCGCCGTCTTGTCGAGATCATCCTTCGACTGTTTGGCATGGACAATCACATCAGCACCATGCTGAGCCAGTGCCAGTGCGATGGCTTTGCCGATACCCGTGGAAGCCCCGGTAACCAGAGCACGCTTGCCCAGTAATGGTCGATACCCGAGTTCACCAAAGAGTTGGGCAATGGTCTTCTTGAAAACCGGATGCATCACTCCCGCTGCAATCTCCGCCAGTGGCCCCAGCATGAAGCTGCGTTCATGGAGACGTGGATGAGGTATCGTTAGTTGCGGTTCATGAATGACTTGGTCATCAAACAGCAGGATATCAAGATCAAGCGTCCGCGGACCGAAGCGAGTGTTTCGCTGACGTTCCAGTTCCGCTTCGATCTGGAGCAGCAGTTTCAACAAGTCCTTTGGAGCAAGCCCGGTATCAAGTTCAGCCGCAGCGTTGAGGTAAGTACCTTGCCCCGATGGCCCACCCACGGGAGTAGTCTCCCAGAAACTGGAGACCGCTGACACCTTGACGCCCTCCGTTTGCCGAAGACGGTCGAGAGCAGCATTAAGATATCCAGTTCGATCGCCCAGGTTGCTACCAAGAGCGATGTAAGCACGGGGCATGCAGTGGTCCTACGAATGGGATTTTGTCTGGTTCCCCTCTCCCTCCCGGGGAGAGGGGTTAGGGGTGAGGGTATTTGCTGTGTTAAACCGTGTTGATTCAAAAGGGTTGAATACGAGTTTCTACCCCTCACTCCCGGCCCCTCTCCCCGGGAGGGAGAGGGGAGCATGCGATGGACGCTCAATTACTTCCGCTTTGGCAGGAACCCCGCACTCGAAGCAAACATCTTCTGCCGTCTCGTGGCTGTCAGGCTCTTCATTTCCTTGCTGCGTTCCTGCAGGTCGTTCAGGTTCGATTGGCAGAAGCCACAGCCGATGGTCTTGATGTGGAACTTGACATACTCCGCGTGCGAGTCGTCGAGCAAGCCCATCACCAGGTTGCCCAAGTCTTCTCTTGAAGGGCAGGTGATTCGCTGTCTTCGCCAGATAGCACCCAGGCTATGCTCACCCCGTTCGCGTTCATCCACCAGACGCGACAACGCTGCCCGCAGTGGTGGCGATTCCCGCAGGGCCTGCTCCACCCGGCTGCTGCTCTCGTCCGAGAGGGCTTCGTCCAGGTAGCCATGCAAATCTTCAATGGTGATGGTGTTAGCCATGAATGATCCCTTTACTGTGGCGGCTCGTCTTGTTGCAAGCCGGGGAAGACATCGACAGGCAGCCCTGCTTCTTGAATGATTTCAGTGATTTTCCGTACTGCTGCGAAGCGGATATTAGCGACTTGCTGGTCTTTGATGTCGAGATGCTCTGCAACGTCTTTGTTGCTCCAGCCTGCGACAAAGAGCAGTTCCAGCACTTTTATTCGCAAGAAATCGCCCTGATCGCGCCAGCCTGCAATAATCGACTTCAGTGCCGTGCCGAGTGCCCCTTCTTCAATCGTAATGCGTTCCCTGCTGCGGGCGATGCTGCTGACCTTGGGTCGATGGTCGGTCTTGCCTTCAAAGAACTCCTGGCCATCAGGTATATGCTGCAGCGGATGGCGGCCAAGCTTGCGAAGATAATCGGTGAGTTTGTGGGCAGCGATGGTAAAGAGATACGTCTGCAGGTCACGTTCCTGATCGAAGTTCGGCAGACTGTTCAGGAAGCCTACGAAGGTTTCCTGGACAATATCTTCCGCCTGAGAACGGTCGCTGAGCCGACGCCGGGCGAAGGCGAGCAGTCGGCCTTCGTAACGGTCAATCAGTCGTTGCCAGGCATCGGTATCGCCCGCACGGATTTCCTGTACCAGGAGCTTATCGCTTTCCGAAGCCATCCAACTTCCCCACAGAGAGCAATCGTGTGGCAGCCATACTTCACTATTCATCTAGTTTAGTGGATGGCGAAGCGAAAAGCTGTGAAAAGCGCTGTTAGAGTTGACCGGTGAGACGGGCAGTAACGACGGTACGGCATGAGACAGCGGAGGGACGAGGGAACCAGCGACAAAACGGAGGGTGCGGCGTTGCAGGCGATTCCAGTTGCCGATGAAAGCATTGCAACAGGATGTTCATCAAGATACTGGTGGCTTCCCCAAGGCAGGAGCGAAGGTAAGTTCCCCCTCTGACCTTCGTTCCATCCCGAGCAGTCTTTCCCCCGACACTGCCTCCTTGTTCCCCGAACGAGCCGACCATGTGCGTGGTCGGCTCGTTTCGTTGGGATTGTAGTCATCA
>WBZX01003205.1_pt1 | contig 10564 bp, 9 predicted proteins | sample 5204211 | NCBI WGS metagenome assembly WBZX01 (sample SAMN12344362, study PRJNA552823) | activated sludge metagenome | biome: Activated sludge suspended growth; feature: Nitrification reactor; material: Wastewater; isolation source: activated sludge from nitrification reactor of wastewater treatment...
AGGGAGCGCTCGTGGGTGCCGTCGGGGTCTCGCTGCAGGAGGTGCTCGGCGTCGGCTCGACGCACGTCCAGCTGCTCGTGGTGCACCCGGCGCGGCGTCGCCGCGGGATCGGCCGAGCGCTGCTCGCCGGGGCGGAGGCGTGGTCGCTCGGTCACGGCGTCCCGACGGTGACGATCGGCGCGGGCGCGCCGTTCTACCTGTTCACGGGAGTGGACTCCCGTTGGACCGACGCGCTGTGCTGCTTCGAGGCGCTGGGCTACGAGCGGACGGCGGTGGAGCTGGACCTGATGTGCCCGACGGTGCCGTCGCGACGGGCGCACCGCCCCGTCGAGCCCGGTGACCGGGTCGATGTGGCCCACGTGCAGGATGCGCACGACGCCGGGCGGCTGGGGGAGTGGGTCGCGGCGCACTACCCGCACTGGTCCGCCGAGTTCGCTCGGGCGGCCGAGGCCGGCACCGTCGTCGTCGCCCGCCAGGCCGACGGCGGGCAGCTGGTGGGCGCGGCGGCGCACTCGGTGAGTCGGTTCGGGGTGGTCGGCCCGGTCGCGGTGGCACCGGGACGCCAGCGCTCGGGTGTCGGCGCGCAGCTGATGGCAGCGGTGCTCGCGGACCTGTCGACCGCAGGGCTGCGCAGCGCCGAGATCGCCTGGACCTCGACCGTGCGCTTCTACGCGAGCGTGGCCGAGGCGCGGGTCGGGCGTGCCTCGGTGGTGTTGCGGCGGGAGCTGGGAGCATGAGCGGTAGCGTTCGGACCGTGACGACCCTCGCGCAACGACTCGGACATCCCGACGACGCCCGGTTGCTGATCGTGAACTGCGACGACCTGGGCATGTGCCACTCGGCCAACGAGGGGGTCTACTCCTCGCTGCGCGACGGGCTCGCCACCTCGGCCACCTTGATGGTGCCCTGCCCGTGGGCACGCGAGGCGGCCGCGCAGTACCGCGGCGACGACGTGGGTGTGCACCTGACCCTGAACGCCGAGTGGGAGCTGTACCGCTGGGGGCCCATCACGGTCGCGCCGTCGCTGCTCGGAGGGGACGGCGGGTTCCCGCGCACGATCGAGGACGTGTGGGACCACGCCGACCTGGACGAGGTCCGACGCGAGCTGCGGGCACAGGTCGAGCGGGCGATCCTGTGGGGCTTCGACGTGACGCACCTGGACTCGCACATGGGCACGGTCCAGCTGCGGCCCGAGTTCTTCGACGTCTACCTGGACCTGGCAGTCGAGTTCGCCCTGCCGCTGCGGCTGTCGGGCCGTTCCACCCAGGAGCTCGTCGGCTTCCCGTTCCGTGACCTCGCCGAGGACGAGGGCGTCATCGCCCCGGACCACCTCATCTACTACAGCGGGGTCGGCGGACGCGAGGCGTTCGACGCCCTGCTCGACGACGTGCGCCCCGGCGTCACCGAGATCTTCCTGCACCCTGCGACCGACCACGCCGAGCTGCGTGCCCTGGCCCCCGACTGGGAGCGCCGCGTCGACGACCACCGTCTGCTGACCACCGACCCCTCGTTGCGCGAGCGCCTGGACGCTGCGGGCGTGGTGCTCATCGGCTGGCGTGAGCTGCGGGACCTGCAGCGCGCCGGCTGAGCTCCCCGGTCCCCGGTCACTCCCCTTTGCCGGTCACTCCTCGAACGGCGCGTCGCACGCGCTCCACAGTCCGGTGCCGGCCGCCCGTGCGGCCCGCTCGGCGCTGCCGAACTGCTCGGTGTGCGCGATGTTGGGCGGGAACGTGTACTGCTGCGCGTAGCCGTCGGTGACCATCGCCAGGTTGATGAACTCGCCGTCCGCGGCCCGGTAGACGTAGGCGAGCAGTCGGTCGTAGCGGTCCCGCGGTTCGACGTCGCGTTCGAGCCGGACGGGGGTGCCGGCGGGCAGGAGGTCGGCGAGGTGCTTCGACGCCTCTTTGCCGAAGCACATCACCGGACGGTTGCGGTCGACGCTCTCGGGGGTGTTGATGCCGATCAGCCGCACGCGCTCGGACACCCCGTCGGTGTCGACCACGAGCGTGTCGCCGTCGACGACCCGCTCGACGGTCGCGTTGGCCCGGACCGCGTCACCGGGCTGGCCGGGTGCGGCCGCGCCGCCACACCCGCCGAGCACCACCGCGCAGAGCGCGCCGGCGAGGAGGCGGGTCGAGGTCAGCACGGCATGGTCGGCTGCTCAGACGCGCTGGAGGATCGTGCCGGTACCCAGGCCGCCGCCGCAGCACATCGAGACCAGGGCGTTGGTGCCGTCGGCGCGCTCGAGCTCGTTGAGTGCCTTGGTGAGCAGGAAGGCACCGGTGGCACCGAGGGGGTGGCCCAGCGCGATGGCCCCGCCGTTGGGGTTGGTGCGATCGAGGTCGGCGCCGACCTCCTTGGCCCAGGCGAGCACGACCGACGCGAACGCCTCGTTGATCTCGAACACGTCGATGTCGTCGATCGACAGGCCGGTGCGCCCCAGCAGGTGCTTCGTGGCGTCCATCGGACCGGTGAGCATGAGCACCGGGTCGACGCCGACGATGCAGGTGTCGAGCACCTTGGCCCGGGGTGTCAGGCCCAGCTCGGCGGCCTTCTGCGCGGTCATGACGAGCACCGCGGCGGCACCGTCGGAGATCTGCGAGGCCGAGCCCGCGGTGTGCACGCCGTCCTCGCGGGCGACGGGCTTGAGCGAGGCGAGCTTGTCGAGCGTGGTCTCGCGCAGGCCCTCGTCGCGTACGACCGTGTGGGTCGTGCCGGTGGGGGTGCCGTCCTCGTCCACGTCCGGGGCGTCGACCGTGACGATCTGGCCGTCGAAGCGGCCCTGCTCCCAGGCGGTGGCTGCACGCTGCTGGGACAGCAGACCGAACTCGTCGCAGTCGGCGCGGGTGACGCCCCACTGGTCGGCGATGCGCTCGGCGCCCTCGAACTGGGAGGTGAACTCGTACTGGGAGAAGTACGACTTCGGGATGGGCACCCCGAGGCCCAGCTTCTTGGAGCTGTTGGCGCCGATCGGGATGCGGCTCATGGACTCCACGCCGCAGGCGACCGCGACGTCGACCACACCGCCGGCCACGAGGGCGGTGGCCAGGTTGGTGGCCTGCTGGGAGGAGCCGCACTGGGTGTCCACCGTGGTGGCCGCCACGGTCATGGGCAGGCCGGCGGTGAGCCAGGCGGTGCGGGCGATGTCGAAGGACTGCTCACCGACCTGGCTGACGCAGCCACCCACGACCTGGCCGACCTGGGCGGGGTCGATCCCGGTGCGGGCGACGAGCTCGCCCAGGACGGTGGCGAGCAGGTCGGCGGGGTGCACGGTGGACAGACCGCCATTGCGGCGGCCGATGGGCGTGCGGACGGCATCGATGATCACAACGTCAGACATGCCGGCATCCTACGGAGTCGTCGGGGCGGGGGCGGAGGTGGGCCGTCGAGCGACGATCAGGCGGCGGCAGCGGAACGGTCGCCGTCGGCACGGTCACGACGGACCTTGGCCGCGGTGCGGGCCGCCTTGGCCCGCTGGGCGAGCTCGTTGTCGCGGCGGGCGAGTCGGGCAGCCTCGCGCTCCGCAGCCCGCTGGCTGGCCTCGGCGAGCGCGGCGCGGGCCTTGGAGAGGCCCTCGCGGCCGACGCGCTTGGTCTCCTCATCGAGGCGACCGGTGCGGCTGGGCCGGGCCGGCTCCCCGCTCATCAGGACGAGTTGCTGAGTCATGGGTCCCAGTATGCGAACGGGGTGTGACAGTGAGGCAACGGGTCCCGTGCCCCGGTCGGAATCCTCTCAGGAAGCGGTGCCCGATGCGCCGGCAGGACGTGCGAATGTCGCTCGACGCGGTCGGCCCGGGCGAGCCACGATGCGTCGATGCCGCTGATGCACACCACCGCCGGCGCGGAGCTCCGGCAGCTCGGCTGGTCGAACCTCGTCGACTTCTGGCGTGAGCTGGCTGCCTGGGGCGGACGTGCGGGCCGTTTCGAGGAGCGCGACGGATTGGTGCTGCACGCGACCGCCACGACCTTCCCGGTGACCTGCAACGGGGTGGCTCGCCTGGATCCGGACCTCCCGGCCGAGCAGCTGCTCGATGCTGCGGACGCCACCTTCGGCCCCCTCGGCCGTGGCTACACGCTCCAGGTCGAGGACCCCGAGGGGCGCGATGCCGATCTGGTGGCGGTGGCCGAGGAGCGCGGCCTCCTCGAGCTGTCGCGTTCCCCGGCGATGGTGCGAGCGGCGCCCTTCGAGTCGCTCGCACCACCTGACGGGGTGCACCTCGGTTGGGTCGGGGTCGATGCGTCGATCGACGACTTCGTGCAGGTCGCCGACACCGCGTACCAGTCCCTCGGCATGCCCGCCGGCGTCATCGTCGAGATGTGCGCCGCCCGCGAGCGAATGGTCGCGCCGCACCTCCGCAGCGTGGTCGCCTTCCTCGACGACCGACCCGTCGCGACGGCTCAGGTCCTGGTCGGGAGGGGGGCCGCAGGCGTGTACTACGTGGGCGTGCTGCCCGAAGCGAGGGGGCGCGGGCTGGCAGAGCTCGTCACGCACGCCGTCACCCAGGTCGGCTTCGGTCTGGGCGCGGAGCTCGTGGTGCTGCAGGCGACGCCCATGGGTGAGCCGGTGTACCGCCGGATGGGGTTCGAGCAGTTCCAGACGTACCGCGGACTGGTCAACTTCGGTTGAGCTGCTCCGTCGCCAGCGGTCGGACCAGCTCGATGAGGTAGCCGTCGGGGTCCGCCACATAGGCGGTGCGTTGGCCCCAGGGCCGGTCGGCCGGTGGCGTGACCGGTGCTGCACCGGCGCCGACCAGGTCGTCGTAGGCCGCGTCGACGTCGTCGACGGTGAACCCCACCTCGAAGCCGGCCCGACCGGGGCCGGGCACCTGGACCGGTCGTCCGAGCGTCTCGGTCATCGCGGTCGCACCGAACAGCCCCAGGCGCACCTCGCCGATGCGGAACTGCGCGTAGTCGCCGGAGGTGTGCTGGTGCTCGGCGCCGACGACGTCGCGCCAGAACCGGACCGAACGCTCGACGTCGGTCACGATCAGGACCAGGTAGTCCAGCGCACGTGGCCGGAGCACGGGCAGGTCGCTCAGCAGGGGGCCGACGGTGCGACGAGCGGCCACGGCCGCTCGCGCTCCACCGCGAGCCCCAGGTCCAGCACGAGCGCGTCGTCGTGGTGGCGGGTGGCGATCTGCATGCCGACGGGCAGGCCGTTGAGCTGGCCGATCGGCACCTGGAGCGACGGGTTGCCGACGATGTTGTAGGGGATCGTCAGCGCGCCGTTGTTCTCCGGCCCGGCCTCCTCGCCGGCGACCTCGAGGTTGAGGTACGTGTCCGCGGCGAACGCGACGTCGGGGTTGGTGGCGCAGATGATGAAGTCGACCTGGTCGAACGCGGCCGCGACGGCCTCGTTCGCGGCGGTCCGGGCGGTCTCGGAACGGGCCATCATGTCCAGCGAGTAGTGCTTCTCGGCGATGCCGAGTCCGAAGGCGATCTCCTTGGTGAGCTGCTCCCGGCAGGCGGGCCACAGGCCGTCCAGGTCGGCGTACAGCGACGCCAGGTTGCCCAGCGCCCACTCGTAGCCCAGCCCGGGGAACGACAGCTGCAGGTCGACCAGCTGCAGCCCGACGTCGCGCGCCAGGTCCTCCCCGGCCTCACGCACCATCTCGGCCACGGCGGGGTTGACCTTGGCGACGCCGAGGTCGGGGACGATCGCGACCTTGGCCCCCCGCAGGTGCTTGAGGTGGGTGCCCAGTCCGTGCTCCCAGCCGTCGACCTTCGGCAGCGAGTACGGATCGCGGCTGTCGTAGCCGGCGACCACGTCGTAGTAGCGGCAGATGTCGCGGATCGAACGGCACATGGCGCCCGACACGACCGTCATCGGGTGGATCTGCGTCCTGGGCCCGCGCGGGATGCGCCCTGCGGTGCCCTTCATGCCCGGCTGCCCGTTGAAGCCCGCCGGGATGCGGATCGACCCGCCGCCGTCGCCACCCGACGCGAGCGTGAGCAGGCCCCCGGCGACCGCGGCGGCGCTGCCGCTCGACGAACCGCCCGCCGTACGCCCGTGCTGCCAGGGGTTGTGGGTCACGCCGTTGAGCTTGGTGATGCTGACGTTGAGGCCACCGAACTCCGAGGCCGTGGTCAGCCCGACGGGGACCACGCCGCCGAGGCGCTCGGCTCGCTCGACCGAGGTCTCGGTGTAGGTGGCGACCCGGTCGGCGAACACCAGCGAGGCCTCGGTGTCGGGCCAGCCCGTGTAGTGGCCCAGCTCCTTCACGCCGAAGGGCACACCGCCGAAGGGCAGGTGCACGTCCGCCGCGGCGGCCTTTGCGCGGGCGCCCTCGGGATCGAGGAACGAGAAGGCGTTCAGCTCGCTCGACTCGATCGCGGCCAGGGTCGCGTCGAGCTCCTCGACGGGGGAGCGGTCCTTGGAGCGGAAGGCGTCCACGAGCGAGCAGGCATCGCCCAACCACGGTGTGTCGGTCACGGTCACTCCTTGTTCGCACCTGCCCCCCGTGGGTGGTGCGTCGTGCACGTTACCGACCTCGCCCCGGCACGGGGCCCCGACGGGTCGTGCGAATGCATACTCGGTATGTCATTCTCTGCATACCGAGTATGTCGCGCTGCCGCGAGGTGGGGCGAACGAGCTGCCGGACTGGGGGTGGACGTGCAGGTGACCGCTGCGAGCGCGACATGAGCGTCCGCCACGCGTTGCTGGCACTCCTCGACGAGGGTCCCGAGTACGGCTTCGCGTTGAAGAAGGGCTTCGAGCAGCGCACCGCCGACCTGTGGCCGCTGAACGTCGGCCAGGTGTACACGACCCTCGGTCGGCTGGTGCGCGACGGGCTCGTGTCCGAGATCGGGGACGCGGTCGCTGCGGGCGACGATGCGCAGCGGCGCTACGAGCTGACCGAGGCCGGGCGCCACGAGCTGGCCGCCTGGCTGGCCACGCCCCGACCGCGACAGGTGCCCGACCGCGATGAGCTGGTCATCAAGCTGGCGCTCGCGACGCATCTCGGGGACACCGATCTGCAGGGGATGATCGACGACCAGCGCAGCGTCAGCACCGCGGCGCTGCAGCGACTGACCCGGCGCAAGGCGGGTCTCGCCGAGGATCACGTGGGCGAGCTGTTCGCCCTGGACGCCGCGATCCTGCAGGTGGACGCCGAGCTGCGCTGGCTGGACCTCTGCGAGTCCCGGCTGCGGGCACGGCCGCCTGCACCGCCATCGACGAACCATGGGAGAGGGGACCGATGAACACGAGGAACGACGAGCCGCTCGATGCGGCCGCGGCGGGCGCAGCCGAGACGTCCGTCGGCACGGAGCCGGCAGCGCCGGACGCCGCCGTGATCGACATGCGAGCGGTGTGGCGCACCTTCCGTGACGGTCGTGGTGCACGTGATGTGCTGAAGGGGGTCGACCTCCAGGTGCGTGCCGGCGAGCTGGTTGCCCTCATGGGTCCGAGCGGCTCGGGCAAGTCCACCCTGCTGGCCCTCGCCGGCGGTCTGGACCGGGCCGACTCGGGCCAGGTGGTCGTGGCCGGGCAGCACCTGCGCTCACTGGGTGCGAAGGGGCTGGCCGAGCTGCGCCGGCGGCACGTCGGCTACGTCGAGCAGCACCTGAACCTGCTCGCGGCGCTCACCGCGGTGGAGAACGTGGCGTTGCCGCTCGAGCTCGACGGCGTGGGCCCGGCTGCCGCGCGGGCAGCGGCAGAGGAGGCGCTCGTGCAGGTCGGGCTGGCGGACTTCTGCGATGCGCCACCCGACCAGCTCTCGGGCGGCGAGCAGCAGCGGGTCGCCATCGCGCGCGGCCTGATCGGTGACCGTCGCATCGTGCTGGCCGACGAGCCGACCGGGGCGCTCGACTCGCTCACCGGTGAGTCCGTGATGCGACTGCTGCGGGCCCGCTGCGACGAGCGTGGCGACGCGGTGGTGATGGCCACCCACAACGCCGCGAACGCCGGCTGGGCCGACCGGGTGCTGCACCTGCGCGACGGCGAACTGGTGGAGCGTGCTGCTGCCAGCGGGTTCCGGCCGTGAGGGCGCTGTTCCGGCTGGGTTGGCGCGAGGCCGGGCGTCACCGGTTGCGCTCGACGCTCGTCACGGCGCTGATCGGGCTGCCCGTCGCCGTCGGCGTGGTGGCGATCACCGTGGGACCTACCTACTTCGGGTGGGGCGCGACGTGGTCGCTCGTGCCGGGCGGTGCTGACGTGTCGCTCGACGTGGCCGGCGTGTCGGGCACGTTCGTCGGACCCGACCGGCTCGAGTCGCAGGTCGAGGCGGTGCTCGACGCAGTGCAGGCGGCGGTCCCCGGGGCGGCGGCGTCGGTCCAGGAGCAGGTCACCGCGTGGCGCCCTGCCTCGCCGGTCGGTGCCGACCGGACGGAGCGCGCCGGCGCACCCGCGCCGACGTCGGTGGCGCCGCTGTCGCTGGTGCAGCAGGCCGACGGCGAACGGTCGGGCGACGAGCAGCTGGTGTCGGGTCGGGCGGCGAGCGGCCCCGACGAGGTCGTGCTCCTCGAGCCGACCGCCGAGCAGGCCGGGCTGTCGGTCGGTGACCGGCTGTCGCTGGCGCTGCCCGACGCGGAGCTCGAGGTGGTCGGCATCGCGCCGGGCGCCGAGGACTGCGGCCTCTGCGGCGGCGGTCTCGTCACCGCGGATGCGTTCGACGGGCCGCTGTCGGGAGCGTGGTCGCGTGAGGACCGCCAGGTCCGGGTGCTGGTCGACGCACCGGCCGGCATGTCCGTCGATGAGCTGGAGCGGCGGCTCGTGCAGGCGGATCTCGGGCTCCCCCCGGGTGGTCCCGGACCGAGCGAGGAACGGGCGGTGCGCTGGGCCCGGCTCGGCAGCACGGTCGGCGTCGTGTTCCTGCTGGTGTGGACCGGGCTCATCGCGGCGACGGGTCTTGCGGTCGGTGCGCGCCGGCGCCAACGTGAGCTCGGCCTGCTGGCCGCCAACGGCGCCGACCCCTCCCAGCTGCGGCTGGCGGTGGTCGCCGAGGGCGCGTTGGTCGGACTGGTGGGCGCTGTGGTGGGCGCAGTGCTCGGCGTGGCGCTGTCGTTCGCTCTGGCGGGATTGCTGGGGTCGGCGACGGTCGGCCACACCGCGCGCGGCGGCATCGATCTGCTCGACGCCGCACCCTGGGTGCTGCTGGTGATGCTGTGCGGGCTGGGCGCGGCGGTGCTGGCCGCCCGCGCCGCAGCCAACGGGCTGGAGCGCCTCACGCCCCACGACCTGCTGCGCGGCCGCCGTCCGCCGCCGCGGCCGGCGCCGCACTGGTTCGCCGCCGGCGCCGTGGCGCTCGCGATCGGATTCGCCGTCGCCGCGGTCGTCGCACGCGAGCTCGCCAAGGACAGCACCTACAGCACCACTCGGCTGACCGCGGTGCTCGTGGTGGTCTCGCTCGCCACGGTCACGGTCGGCCTGGTCGCCACGGTGGTCGGCGCCAGCAGACTGCTGCCCCGACTGACCTCGCGCACCGCGCTGCCGATCCGACTCGCGGGTCGGGACCTCGCACGGCACGGCTTGCGCGTCGGCGCCTCGTGCGGCGCCGTGGCGCTCACCCTCGCCGCCGCGATCGCCGTGGCGACGCTGTTCGAGGACTACCGCACCGCGCCGGCCAGTGAGCGCGTCTCGATTCCGTCCTTCAGCGAGCTGCCCGACGGTCGACGCTACCTGGAGGTCACCACCGACGGCTTCGACCTGGTCGGTGACCAGGTCGTGGATCGCACCGCGAGCGTCGAGCTGGGTCGGGAGCTGCGTGCCGACGGGTTCGACGTGGTCACGTCGCAGGCGTACTTCGCGCCGCCGGGGCTGGAGCTGTGCACGAACGGGCCGGACGCATCGCTCAGCGGCTGCGACGGCGCCTTCGTGCTGGTCCTCGACGACACGACCCAGCTGCGGCCGGAGGTGCGGGACGCACTCGCCGCCGGCCGGCCGGCCTCGGCCAGGGGCGGAGGCGCCGAGGTGCGGCTCGCGGGGGTGCCGGTCGCCACGTTCGACCTTGCTGGCGTCGTCGGGCACGGCGTCGATCAGGAAGGCGTGGGTTCGACCTGGTCCGGCTGGACCTCCACGGTGCTGGACCCGAACTCGGTGATCGTGGGGCCCGAGGGAGCCGCTCGGCTCGGCATCGACGTCTCGGTGCCGTCGCTCGCGTCACGGGTGCTGGTGATCGCCGATCAGGACGACCGCGCTGTCGAGCAGCGGGTGCGGTCGTCGTTGGTCGGCACCGGCGCCGACGTGGTCGACGCCTATCCCTCAGGTGAGTCGCAGGTCGGCTGGTTCGTCGCGGGTGGCATCGCCTTCGTGACGCTGGTGACGTTGCTGGTGGTGCTGTTCGCCCTGGCGCTCATGCGCATCGAGTCGCGTGGCGACGACGGTGTGCTCGCGGTGTCCGGCGCGAGCCCGTCGGTGCTGCGCCGCACGCAGGCGGCGCGGGCCGCGGTGATGGTCCTCATGGCGGCAGCGCCCGCCTGTGCGGTGGGCTGGGGACTGCTGAAGGTGTTCAGCACCCCCGGCGAGGTCGACCCGTCGGGTCCCAGCGGGACGGACGCGCTGGCAGTGCCGTGGTGGGCCATCGGCATCGTCCTGGTCGGCCTGCCGCTCCTGGCGGGTCTGCTCG
>WBZX01001310.1_pt3 | contig 10560 bp, 10 predicted proteins | sample 5204211 | NCBI WGS metagenome assembly WBZX01 (sample SAMN12344362, study PRJNA552823) | activated sludge metagenome | biome: Activated sludge suspended growth; feature: Nitrification reactor; material: Wastewater; isolation source: activated sludge from nitrification reactor of wastewater...
TATCTCGGTGCTGGTCTACTTCACTGGGCTTACTTCGGTAACAATGTTGCCATCATCGAGAAGTTGATCCAACTGGGTTTGAATGAGACCGAACGTGATCCTTCGTACCACTTCACCCCTCGCGAGTTTGGCATTCGCATTCCTCACGAATGGGGGCTGAACCATATGGTGGCAGCCCAACTGGAACGTGATCCAAGCCTGATCGAATTGTTATCGAAATAGTTCTACCCGTGCTGTACGAGTTCAACATAGTTCAACATGTCTTCCAGCGGTGAGTCTACCTGTTTGCTCTTGAGCAAGGCTTTTACCCGTCGTATCAGTTCGCTCTTGTTGATGGGTTTGGTGAGGAAGTCGTCGGTGCCTGCTTCGACGGCACGCTCAATATCGACAGGTTGATCAAGCGCTGTCACCATCAGGATGCCCAGTCTCTTTGTCTCGGGATTACTTCGTAGTCGTTTGCACACTTCAAAACCACTCATGCGAGGCATCATGATGTCGAGCAGAAGCAGATCAGGCTTCCACTCGCTCACGAGTTTCAGCGTTGCTTCACCATCACCAGCCGTCTTAACCTCTGCACCCAACTCATCCAGGTAAGCTTCCAGAAGTTCCACGCCTTGAGGATTGTCGTCGGCGATGAGAATGCGTGCAGGCATGGTGTGTAGCTCAGGTGATCCATTGGAAGATATTGTACAGGGGAGCGTCAGATGTGGCAGTAAGTACGCTCATCCTTGTTGTCATCATGGCGAAACGTAATGATCTATCTATTTACCAAGGGCATTCCATGGCATTGACAATGCTGATGGCTAACTCATCAATGACGCGCTGTTTAGCGGTGGCAAAGGATTGGCCCAGTTCCTGGGCATATGGAGCGGTCTTGCTGAAGATCATAGGCCTGAGGTTGTGAGTAGGCACTGGTGCAGGTGGTGAGAGAATATCTGTTTGAGGAGTTGGCATGGGCACTGGGCCTGTGTTCACCGCTGGCTGCATGGTGACTGGCAGGAAGTAATCCTGACCGGTCCGGGAATCCACAAAGCTGACTTCGACGACCAAAGTAAAGTCACGGTTCCTCGCTTCGTTCAATTCATTTTGCAACAGAACATGCGATGTGCCTGCTTTGATGACACCCACCAATTCTGCATCAGCACTGCCATTCACACATTTGTAGGGAGTCGTGTCTTCAATGCGTTTGATAACTGCCTGTGTCAGGTCATATTCCATGTCACGGAAGAACGTGGTGTTACGGAAGATAGGCACTCGCACTGTCTTGACATTAGGCCTCGCCCGGCTGCCCAGGCTGTAGCCGAAGACATTGAAGTCTTTCATCGACTCAGCAGTGCAGCCTGCTAGGAGAAACAAAGTCAGGAGTAGTGAAGCCTTCCGTAGCATCGTTGTCCTTGTACTGAAGCCTTTCTCATCCTCAGCATGGTTAGCGTGAGTACACGCAAACCATGGCACCTATCAAGCATTACTGGTTCGCTGCTCGTTCTGCATCCACTTCCTGACGAATCTCACCCAGACGAGCGGTGGCTTTCTGCTCCCACTCGGTACCGGGATAGCGGAGCTTGACCATTTCGTAATAGAAGTGGGCAGCGCCCGGATGCTTGGTACGGCGATAGAACTCAGCGACGTTGTAGTCCTTCTGTGCCTGCTGCTCGTTGATCGAAGTCAGCGTACGATCCAGGAAGGCTTTCTTGTCGTTCAGTTCGGGGAAGCTGCGGACAGCCTTGTCGACCATCTGACGAGCTTCGGTGAGCTTGCGGCCATCGTACTCAGGTCCACCTACCTGACGAATCTTCGACTGAATCGCCAGTTCCATGGCAGCAGGAGCCAGCGGCGAACGAGGGTACTGCTCGACCAGCAAGCTGTAATCGAGATCAGCATCGTCGTAGCGTTCGCGGTAGAAGTTCACACCACCAGCACGGAAAAGTGCCTGTGGTGCCAATGGGCCACTGGGGTCCTGAGTGTAGACTGCTTCGCAGGCCTTCAGTGCATAGTTCTCTTGATCGAAGGTTGGCTTCTCGCGATCCCAGTTGAAGAGCTTGGGAGCGACAAACCAGCGTTTGCCATCAGCCACCTCTTCCTGTTCCAGCATCTCTTTGCGAGTATCTTCGAGCCAGTATTCAGCAATCGAGTTCTGTCTTTCGATGGCTTCCCGGCGATAGCGTGTAGTCGGGAAGGTCTTCACCAGCTTGGAATAGGTGTCGCGAGCCTTGGGGTAGTAGCCCTGGGCATAAAGGCATTCTGCTTCCTGGAAGACGCACTCTTCATAGATTTCGTTATTCTTCTGCTTCTCCGCCTTCTTGCCCAACCAGCTGAACCATTTCTCGGCATCAGCATGTTGGCCTTGCTGCATGAGCAGCTTGGCTGAAGCACAGTCGCCTGCAAGAGTACCCGGCGTCAATGCATCCTTGGCATCCCAGTGACCAGCACGAAGTATCGTTTCTTGCGGAGGCGGAGGCAGTTGAGCGCTCGGCTTGCTCCAGCCATCCCAGGCATCGCCGGGCGACCAGGTGGTGCAACCAGCGACCGAGAGTAGACCGACGAATAACCAGGAGTTGATCTGCTTGAACTTCATGTCCTGGTCTCCGTGTTCGTTCATCCAGTGAGGTACTGCATCGTCCGCGGGCGTTTGCCCAGCAGGTGGCTGATGGCGTGATTCATCAGCCCACGCAATTCCTGTCGAATCGCTGGGGCCAGCCGCATGACCGGTCCCAGGTGTTCCAGTTGCTGCAAAGCCAGCCAGGCTTCAGGCGTAATCGCCCGGGCATAACGTGCTTTGTGGCTGCAAGTAGGGCAGATGATGCCTCCCAGTTGCGGGTCGTACTGCAGACCCTCAATCGGTAACACTCGATGACAGGCAGCACACTCGTGCAGAATTGGGGCGAACCCTAGTTCCCGAAGCACCTTCGTTTCAAAGTGGATGACGATCTCTGTCGTACTCTCCTGCTGACCGAGCAACCTGAGTGATTCAAGGGCTGCATCGAACAAAACCGGATGAGGATCATCTTCCTGCGTGAAATCGCTGAGTAGCTCCGCGAGATAGTAGCCTGCATAGAGCGCCTCCAGTTTCCTGGAGAGCACACTGAACCGTTCCGCGACCCGAGCTTCAATAATCAGATCGAGCCCACGGGATGGCTTGCGGAGGAGGACGATACTGCACACTGTCAGGAGGTCAAGAGCAGATTCGAAGTTGGACTTGAGCCGCCGCCCGCCCTTGGCCAGACCACGCACCTTGCCCATTTCCTTCGAATAGAGGGTGACAATACGGCTCGTCTCACTGAAATCGGTGAAGCGAACAACCAGGGCTGTGATGCGTTGGGGGGACAAATGTCACAATACCAGCCGGACGCGCGAGCGAGGGGCGACCTTGCGAATGTGAGATTCACTATCTGATACTAAACAATATTCGAGAGAAGTTACAGCCGATAGGGCGATCACCTTCGCGCGAGCTTCCCTCGCTCGCGCGTCGGGCTGGTAAGTACTACCTCGCATACTCTACAAACCGCGTCTCGCGCACCAGCGAGATCTTGATCTCACCCGGGTAGTTCATCTTCTCTTCGATGGCCTTGGCGATGTCGCGGCAGGCTTTCTGGGCTTCCTGGTCTGTGATCTTTTCCGAGTTGGCGATCACGCGCACTTCGCGGCCAGCCTGGATAGCGAATGCTTGATCGATGCCGTGGAAGCCACAAGCGATCGATTCGAGTTCTTCGAGACGCTTGACGTACTTCTCCAGCGTATCCCGACGGGCACCGGGTCGACTGGCGCTGATGGCATCTGCTGCTGCTACGATCACCGTGTAAACGTGATCGATACGAATATCATCATGGTGGCCAACGATGGCATGCAACACGTGTGGGTTGGTCTCACCGTATCGCTTGGCCAGTTCAGCACCAATCTGCGGGTGGCCACCTTCCATCTCATGGTCAGCAGCTTTGCCAATGTCGTGAAGCAGACCGCAACGGCGGGCCAGTTTGCCATCGTAGCCTAGCTCTTCAGCGATGAGGCCAGCGATGTGGGTAACTTCAAGGGTGTGCAACAGCACGTTCTGGCTGTAGCTGGTACGGAACTTAAGGCGGCCGAGCAGTTCGACGAGCTTGTCGTGGACAGGACCGACATTGGCTTCCAGGACAGCACGGTTGCCTACTTCCATGATGGCCCGATCCATCTCCGCTTTGGTTTCGTTGACGATTTCTTCGATGCGAGTGGGATGGATGCGACCATCGGCAATCAGCTTCTGCATCGCCAGCTTGGCCGTTTCACGACGGACATTATCAAAGGCAGAAACCACTACCACGCCGGGGGTATCATCGACGATGACATCCACGCCGGTAGCCTTCTCGAAGGTACGGATGTTGCGACCTTCACGACCGATGATGCGCCCCTTCATTTCATCGCTAGGGATATCGACCGTACTGACGGTGGTATCAGCTGTGTGTGCCGAGGCATAGCGCTGCACCGCGGTGGCGATGATCTCACGAGCGCGGCCTTCGGCTTTAACCTTCAAGCCATCTTCGTGCTTCTGCACCCGCTTGCCGATTTCTCCCGCGAGTTCCTGTTCGATCCGGCTCATCACCTGTGCGCCCGCTTCATCCCGGGTCAGCCCACTAATTTCCAGCAGCTTGTTGGTCTGTTCCTTCTGAGCATCTTCCACTTCCTTCAGCCGACGTTCATACTGATCCCGGCGTTCAGCTGATTCCTTCTTGATCTTGTCGACAATCTTCTCTTTCTTGAGGAGAGCCTGCTGTTGTTGATCGAGTGATTCTTCGCGCTTCTCGATACGGCGTTCCTGATCTTTCAGCTCGTTGCGAACACCTTGCAGTTCCTTGTTGAATTCCTCTCGCTTCTGAAAGAGCCCATCTTTAGCTTGTTGTTCGATGTCTTTGGCGCTAGTTCGGCCCTGGGCAATGATGTTCTCTGCATCTCTCTTGGCCTGATCGAGCATGGCATCAACGTCCTTCTGGACGCCAGCCTTGCGGAGTCGATCAGCCCAGGTGCGGACGGCATAGCCTCCGCCCAGACCGAGCAGGAGGGCTACTCCTGCTGTAATTACGGGATCCATGGGTGTCCTTTACGGCAACAATTGCAGCCGGCGGACCAAACGTCTCGAAGTCACTACTGAATGGGGGCAGCCAGCAACGGTACAACCCCAAGGCCCAATCGGACCAATGGGAGATAGAGGTACAATGATGTAACACAGACGGCACGGTCATGATCACCAGATACGTTGTGTTTCTGCCTGCAGAGTGTCAAGGAGGCTAACGCCTCGGATACGATACGTCAGGTACGGACGGCTATAGGAAACACTTTCCCTCTCAACAGTGAGAAGGAAAATGAGAAAACGAATCTCTACGGGCATGATACCGCAATGAGTGTGTGATGCAACGGGATTCTATGGTTACTTCTTGGTCAGCGTGCCTGCTGGTGCCTTCTCCATCGTGAGCGAATCAATCGGCTTCTCTGCAACCACGTTGGTTGTCTCTTCTTCGCTGATCACAGGCTTGTTGGGATCGAGCACATCAGAGGTCAGGTTCGTGCGGAATCGGAATAGATTCTCACGGGTCGCTTTGACGCTGACAATGAATATTCTCTCTTCTTTTGGTGCTAAATTGAAGGTTTGGAAATTGATGCGTGGTTCGCCAATGTTGTAGTTTGATGCATTGCGTTCATTGACTGGAACAATATCCGTGACCGTCATTCCTGCTGGAATCTCAGCCTGTAGTTTGATGTTGGTGGCAGCAGCAGTACCTGTATTGCGAACCAACACGGAATAGGAAGTGAGATTTCCGACGAAGAGAGGATCAATTGAATCCTTCACTTCCATGTAAATGGTAGCCATGCCACTGATATCAGTGGTGGTGGTGGAATCCTTGCTGACGACCCGTTGGCCATCGGGATCAAGACCATTGGCATTGGCAACGTTCAAATAAGTACCCACTTGAGTAGGTCGAACTTTGAAAGTCACGGTACGAGTATCACCGGGGAGCATGGTGCCTAGTCGCCATTGCATCTTCTTGCTTTCAGGGCCTACCAGTTGGCCATTGTTATCAGCACTGCTCGGTACATAGACGGCATTAGGTGGGAAGATATCATCGAGTTCGACATTGTTCAGTTGGATCTTTCCTGAATTGGTAACCGTGATGGAGTAGAGGATGGGTATGCCCATGCCTTGTCGGGCCGGGCCGATCTTCTGAACGGTTAGTTGGCCTGCTGTCTTGGGTTTGGGCAACGTCTCAACGGTGTCCTTGGGTTTGCAGGATGCAGTCGTCGTGACACAGACGCCATGTTCGTAGCTGACGCGGAAGCAGGCTTCAATGGGACCATCCGATGAGGTCTTGAGCGTCACCTGGAAGGAACGCTGGCAGTTGCCTGGCAAGGTGCCGATGTTCCAGGTCAACAGGTTCTGCTGAACTGTGGGCTCCACACTACTCTTGTGCAGTGTCGTCTTCTCTGGAAGGTCGAGTTTTACCTTCACATCGAAGGCTTTAGCAGCAGAACGATTGGTGAGTACAACATCATAAAAGAGCAGACCCGATCCATCTGCTTTGTTGGCAGTGAGTACCTTGAGTGCCACCACGGGTGGATCCACTTCCGGGGCACGATTACAGTCGGGACAATCCTGAACAAATGCCAGGCACCAGGCAACAAGAGCCAGCATGATCTGCATCCTGAATAACAGAGATGCAGTCCATCTTCCCTAGTCGTTACAACATTGTCACTCGGAAAGGATTCGCTAACCGGAGAAGTCTTCGGAGGCGGGATAGCAGTGTCGGCAGAGATGGTATGAACGTCACAGCTTAACACGAAAACAGGCCACCCGAAGGTGGCCTGAAGATCGCTCGCATAACGTGTCCGCCGCGGTAGAATCAGGTTTGATACTACAACAGGAGGTCAAGTCGAACAGTTGCCTTAGTCTGGACAGACCGAAGCAGCACCGGCAGCAGTGTTATATTCTTGTGCATTCGTGGTCACGTTCACAGTGTGAACGGTGTCAGCGAAGCGGGAACCGGTCGTCGATGCAGCGCATCCACTGGTTCCAGAGAACGTGTAGGACTGGCTGAGAGAGCCTACAGCATTGGCCAGGTCTTCCATTTCAGTAACAACAGCTTGTTGCACTGATTTGAGACCAGCAACCACACCAATGACCATGATCGTCGAAACAAAAACCCACTCTGTTGCAATCAGAGCGCCACGATCATCATTCCACAACTTGCAGATGAAATTCCGCATGTGCACCAGACCTCCTGTCAGAAACACATGACCCCCGTGATATCCGACTTTACAGTAACCTGCAACCCCAATCCGTAGGGAGGCAAGGAGGGGAGGACACGATTCCCCGAACTGCAAAGCGCTCTCGATTCAATAAGCAGAATGCATGCCAAAAGGTCATTTGCTCTCACTGGCATTTCGCCGACAGCCATTACTCTTGAAAGAATCAAGACTTACAGCAGATCGACTCTTCTACTTACATCCTCCAGAGTTGACGGGAAACTGCAGGCCACACGCTCTGGTGTTAACGTTCGTTAACAGATACTGTTAACGGCTGTTAGCCTCTTGCATCGCAGGCGGGCGATGACAATAGCTATGACAGACGGTTCCCCGTCCATTTTATCGGTCTTTCCTAGACGGTACGTTGAGCAATTCGTGCTCCTCATTTACCTTTTTTCATCATGTGACAGTGAAGTCCCAGTTGGATTACTGCTTATACGGCTTCCCCACTTTCCAGGTAACAGGTGGTTTGCCTGCAGCCTGCATCACAAGAGTATTGTCCTTAAGTTTGATGCCGATCAACACGACATCTTTGAACTTCTCGTCTTCATCTATCGAAGCAAAGGTATCATGCAGGATAGTAACTCCCTTTTTTGGATCTTTACCAAACTTGCGTGCTCTGAGCCCAACTTCGTTGAAAGTAATTTCGATCGAGTCATCATTCTTGTGTTGATAGCTTCCACACAGCAATCGCAGGTTCAAATTCCTTTCACCCAGATAGATTTCATTCTTATTGAACTCAACAAACACTCGATCCTCTGCGTCAGACCAGGTACCCTTCAGCGTGGGCCCTGATGGCCCACAGCCTGAAGTAAAAAACGCAGCTATCAACACTATCATTCCGACGTAGCGCATGGAGTGGCCCTGAAAGTTGCTTTACTGTAGGTCACGACCACAGGCTCTGCAAAATCGACTTGTATTATTCCATCATCTACTACCAAGGAACTACATCAACGCTCAAAACAGTCACAAGCATTCTTCCAAGCCGAGAACTCAGCAAGCTGTACAATACCGAAAAGTGCGGTTGGGCCTGCAATCTAAGGGGTTACCCATGGTACGTGTTGGTCTCGTTGGCGTTGGCTTCATGGGCATGATTCACTACCTAGCCTACCAGCAGGTGCCTGGGGTGAAGGTGGTCGCGATCTGCGAATCGGACCCGAAGAAGCGGGCGGGGGATTGGACGGCTATCCAGGGTAACTTCGGCCCGCGTGGCACCCAGATGGACTTGTCAGGCATCCGCATTTTCGACAATTATCAAGAGATGCTGAAAGATGGGGATATCGATCTCGTCGATATCTGCTTGCCTACCGAAATGCACGCCAAGTGGACGCAGCAGGCTTTCGCAACTGGCAAGCATGTCTTTGTCGAGAAGCCTATCGCCCTTACCTTGTCTGAAGCTGATGCCTGCTTGAAGGCAGCACAACAGGCGAAGAAGCATTATTTCGTGGGGCAGGTGCTTCCGTTCTTCCCTGAGTTTCAGTATGCCTTGCAGTTCGTTCAAAGTGGTGCAGGTGGCAAGCTCATCGCTGCTCATCTTCGTAGGCTGATCTGCAAGCCCACCTGGCGAAGTGGCCCACAGGCTGACGGCCCGGTGGTTGATCTGCACATTCACGATAACCATTTCATGTGCCTGCTGCAGGGTACACCAAAGGCTGTCCGCTGTGCTGGTGTGGTGGATGAAGCAGGTGTAGTGCAACATGTCGAATCGCAATACCTCTACCCGAACAAAGCCTGCATGACCGCAGCCAGCGGGGCACTGTACCAGTCAGGCTGGGGCTTCTCGCATGGCTTCACCCTGATGATGGAGAAAGCCACCCTCTCTTTTGATTCACTGGGTGTGCCACTTACACTACTCAAGTCAGATGGCAGCGTGGAGAAGGTCACTATTCCCGGTTCAGGTGATCCACTGGCTGCGTTCGTCAACGAGATCACCAACGTGGTCCAGTCAGTTCAGCAGGATAAGCCCTCAGCCATACTTGATGGCAAGCTCGGTCGCGATGCGCTGGCTGTGTGCCTCGCTGAAGAGCAGGCTGTCAAGTCTGGTGAAACGGTCAACATCATAGCGTAACTCATCTTCATCTAGCGGAATCTCCATGCAAGCTCACATCGTCGTTCTCCCCGGTGATGGCATCGGCCCTGAAGTCACCACCTGTGCGTTAGAAGTGCTGCAACTGGTGGCACTGAAGGCAGGCCACACCTTTACCTCCGAACAGCACCTCATCGGTGGAGCTTCGATTGATGCTCACGGAACGCCATTAACAGATGCCACGCTGAAAGCCTGTCAGCAAAGCAATGCAGTACTGCTGGGGGCTGTGGGTGGACCGAAGTGGGATGATCCCTCAGCCAAAGTGCGACCGGAGCAAGGCTTGCTCGCCCTTCGCAAGGGGCTTGGAGTCTTCGCCAATCTGCGTCCCGTGAAAGTACACCCCAAGCTGGTCGATGCTTCGCCTCTGAAAACCGAGAGGCTGGTTGGGGTGGATCTGCTGGTCATTCGCGAACTCACTGGTGGGCTCTACTTCGCCAAGCCTCGCTTTCGCGAGATCACCCCAGAGGGCTATGAACGGGCAGTCGATACCCTCGAATACGCAGACTTTGAAATCGAACGAGTGGTTGAACTGGCCTTCAAATTAGCCAAAGGTCGTCGCCAACGGGTGACCTCGGTGGACAAAGCCAACGTCCTTGATTCCTCAAGACTCTGGCGGCAGGTCACCACCAAGGTCGCTGCACGACATCCTGAGGTGCAACTCGAACACATGCTGGTGGATACTGCAGCCATGCGACTAGTAACAGGTCCCAGCAGCTTCGATGTCGTCGTTACCGAGAATATGTTTGGCGACATCCTGACCGATGAAGCGTCGGTGCTGGCCGGTTCGATGGGCATGCTTCCCTCCGCATCTCTCGGTTCCGGTGGCCCCGGGCTCTATGAACCCATTCACGGCTCCGCTCCGGACATCGCCGGCAAAGGCATCGCCAACCCGATTGGCACCATCCTTTCCACTGCCCTGATGCTTCGCTACTCGCTCAACCTGGAGCAGGAAGCACAACTCATCGAGAAGGCTGTCGATGACATCATCACCGCAGGTCATCGTTCCAAAGATCTGGGTGGCAACCTGACGACAACCCAGCTTTCTCAAGCTATTGTTGAACGACTGAAATAACCTCGTTCCCAGCCTCTGGCTGGGAACGCACTGCCCGCCAGCCTCCGGCTGGCAGCAACGACGAGAGTACACTCAGACAGGCAGAGCCTCTGGTACAGTGTGTTCCCAGCCAGAGGCTGGGAACAAGTAGCGATGA
>WBZX01000501.1_pt2 | contig 10558 bp, 6 predicted proteins | sample 5204211 | NCBI WGS metagenome assembly WBZX01 (sample SAMN12344362, study PRJNA552823) | activated sludge metagenome | biome: Activated sludge suspended growth; feature: Nitrification reactor; material: Wastewater; isolation source: activated sludge from nitrification reactor of wastewater treatment...
CATAGGTGGAACGGTAGACATTCAGGCCATCGAGATAGACACCAGTGGTACCGGCATGGAAAGGCCAGCGGGTATCCCAGATCTTCAGCTTGCTGATGTGGAAAGGATGGTTGGTATCGGGGATAGCTTCCATCGCTTCCTTGGCCAATGCCTTGTTCTGCTTGGCGAACTGCATGATCGCCCCAACAGGCCTGTTCAAGCCCCGCAGGTTGATGCCAAAGAAAGGCATCGCATGGCATTCATTGTCTTCAAAACGAATGAAGGGCATGGTACGAATGTCCTGCTTCTTGCGAGTACCATCGGTTCGCAGAACCGGTTGCATCGGATCAAAGTCGTCAGCACGTTTGCTCTCGAAGGCGTAGCCATACTCGGAGCATTCGACCGCACAATTGCGAGTGAAAACGTTCTTGCAGTTGGCCCACCAGAAACCTGCACCCATGTTGGCATCGTACGAGAGCACCTGTTTGGGAAGTGCATTTCCAGGCAGCACCATCACCGCCAGATTGTGATCGAGAATATTGAACGTCTCGGTACCATCTTCGAGAAAGTAGCCATGGCCGATAGACTGGTACCCAACGCAATCACGAACGACGAGATACTCGGTGCCATGAATGGTCACCCAACGGTTATGACTATCCCAGATGCTGGCCCCGATGACCGAACTGCCCCGCATGGTATCCTTGCAGAGATGGAAGTGGATGGCATATTTGCCCAGCACATCCTTCTTACCCAAATGACGAAACTCAGCGTACGATATCGAGCCAGCTGAACCGCGATGGTACATCGTGTGACCACGAACTCCTGCGGGATCAGCCGATTCGATCACGACATTGCGAGAGAGGTTGGCTACTTCGCCACGAAACTCACCTTCGGCATAGTGCTCAAATGCCAGTGGCTTATCGAGCTTGATTGTAGCGCTTCGTTCTTCCCGACCACGAAGCGATTCGAGTTGACGCACTTCTGTTTGTGATGTCTTGAGCAGCACCGGTGTCTTCTCATTGCCATCCGGGTGGTAAGTAGCAGTGACGATCAAGCGGTCACCTGCTCGCCAGCCGGTGATGTCGCCTTGAACAGTGACTGCCTTCTCGCCAGGCTTCACCGTGGTAAACAACTTCACCCAGGTGTTCGCCAGCGGCGCTCCGTGCAGATCAAGTCTGCCAGCACAGCAAATGATGGCCGGGCATGTTTCCTTGTCGAGGCCTTCGACATAGGTCAACCGAATGATGGAAGAAAACTGGGCGGGGATCGGCGATATGGCAGAACCCATCTCCAGTGCTGGGCGAGGTTTGTTCGGATCAACCACCGGTGGGTGGGCATCACAGTTGAAGCCATTCTCGCTGGCATCGGTACCAGGCTGAATCTTGATCAAACCCACACAGAGCTTGGTGTTGCGATCACGGGCAAAGGTCAGCGAACCAGCAATATGAATGGAACGAATCACCTGATCGCTGGCAAGGTCATAGGTTACAGCATGACCTTCCTGAATCTGCACCTGTGCTCCTGCACCTGGCACCTTGCCCCCTTCCCAGGTAGCTGCAGCTGACCAGGCTCCACTTTGGGCTGTACGAATCAGAGGCGGAGCGTCATACGCTCTAGCGGTACAATTTACGACAATCAAGCAAACACATGCCAACATCACGCGAGGCAACATCCATCGGCTCCAGGTGCCAATCTATTTCTAGTGATGTTGAGTGGTGTCTACTCAGATCAACATGGCATGCGCCATCTGCTACTTTTTCTGAACCTTGCTGAAATGTTCTTCTATGAGAGCATGCAGTGCATCCAGGCTGATACCTTCGAGCAGCATTGTCTTCTTCGGAGACGTTTCACCCGATACCAACTGTATTTGGCTTCGCTTCAGTCCCAGTTCTTCGGCTAGCACTTCGATGATGGCAGCGTTGGCTTTCCCTTTTTCCGGGGCAGCGTGAACTGCCACCTTCAACCGATCTGCCTGCACACCGACGATACCCTCTCGCCGAGCGCCCGGTTGCGCTCGGAGATCGAGTAACGTGCCTTGTGGGTGAGTACGTAACATCAGTTCCAGGAGAGGAGGCCGGAACTCAAAGGCGAAGCGAGGTGATCGTGCTTGGGAAGCACTCGTACCGCGAAGCCATATTGTCCCGAGAACTTGCAGGTGAAGTTACCTTGATACCAGTGAGCCCCCATCGGAGTACGCTCACCATCTTTCATGGACACAATGTCGTAGTGCACGAACTCACCCAGTGAATTCACCAAGCCATGAATAAGTTGCACTTCCACATCGCTTGGCGACAGGTCACCCAGTACAACTGATGCTCGTACACCCAACTGTTTACCTACTAGCATCTCCTGGGTGCCATCCGTTTCGATCTGGGTGATGCTGAGCTTAGGCCAGCCCTTCTCCACCTTGGCTCGCCAGGTAGCTAGCTCACGAGCACCCTTCTGCTTGTCGGCATAAAGCAACTCATGCCGATCATGCGATGGCACGTAGGCTCGTCGGATATAGTCTTCCACCATGCGGTTCGTGTTGAAGAACGGGCACAATGTCCGGAACGAATTCTTGACCATCTTCAGCCACTCGTTTGGCAAGCCATCGTCGTTGCGACGATAGTAGAGCGGAATGATCTCCTGCTCGAGGATGTGATAGAGAGCATGGCTCTCAACTGCATCCTGATACTCCAGCCGATCCGGATCAGGTGTGCTGACATCGGCATATTCTTCACCATTGCCGATGGCGAAACCATTGTTCTTGGCGTAGCCTTCATCCCACCAGCCATCAAGGATGGAGAGGTGCAGTCCACCGTTGGCCACGCATTTCATGCCGCTGGTACCACTGGCTTCCAGTGGACGACGAGGATTATTCAACCAGACATCCACCCCCTGTACCAGATAGCGAGCCACATTGATGTCGTAATCTTCGAGGAAGACAATGTGATGCCTGAATTCAGGTCGTTTGGCGATCTGAATCATCTGTTTCATCAGTTCCTTGCCTGCGTTGTCGTGCGGGTGAGCTTTCCCCGAGAACAGGAACTGTACCGGATGGTGCTTGTTATTCACGATGCGTGCCAGACGATCCAGATCACGGAAGATGAGCGTTCCCCGTTTATAGGTCGCTGACCGACGAGCAAAGGCAATGGTTAGTGCTTCGGGATCGAGTACTTCCGAAGCCATGGCGATTTCACGAGGTAAAGCACCGCGACGTTCCAGCTGCAACTTGAGCCGTTGACGGGCAAACACAATGAGTTGCTGTCGATTTCGTTCAATGGTTCGCCAGAGTTCTCCATCGGGAACCTTATCGATCTTGTTCCAGTAAGTATGGTCGCAAGGTCGCTCGACTGGATTACAGCCAAGGTACCGTTTGAGAAGGAGTGCCAGTTCGGGTGCGATCCAGAACCCGGTGTGGATGCCGTTGGTGATGTGAGTGATGGGTAGTTCAGCATCTGGGACATCTGGCCAGATGCGTTTCCACATCTTGCGTGAAACCGAGCCATGCAACTTGCTGACACCATTGCTGACATTCGAGAGCTTCAGTGCCAGTACCGTCATGCAGAACGATTCGTTGGCATCAGTGACGATCTCACGACCCAGCGACATCAACTCCGTCTTGGTGATGTTGAGCTTCTGCAGGTAGTACTGCAAGTAGGTATCAATGTACGCTGGTGGAAAACGATCATTCCCTGCAGGCACAGGAGTATGGGTCGTGAAGACGTTTCCTGCAGCCACCATCTCCTTGGCTTCCTGCATGGTCATGCCGTTCAGATCCATGGCATAGCGAATACGTTCGAGTGCCAGGAATGCCGAGTGGCCTTCGTTCATATGGCAGACGGTAGGCCGGAAGCCGAGAGCACGAATCGCCCGGTAGCCACCAACTCCCAGCACGAGTTCCTGCTTGATTCTGTTCTCAAGATCGCCGCCATAGAGCTGTGCAGTGATCTCTCGATCTTCTGCCTTGTTCTGTGGCAGATTGCAATCAAGCAGATACAGTGGCACCCGCCCCACCTGGATACGCCAGACCTTGGCATACACTTCCCGATTCGGGAACGGTACCGATACTACCAGAGGCTTGCCCGCTGAATCTTTCTCTGCAATCAAAGGCAAATTGTAGAAATCGTTCTCGGGGTAGGTCTCCTGCTGCCAGCCTTCGTTGTTCATGTACTGACGGAAGTAACCCTGACGGTACATCAGGCTGACACCAACGAGAGGCAAACCGAGATCGCTAGCAGACTTGAGGTGATCACCTGCGAGCAGACCCAAACCACCTGAATAGATGGGGATACTTTCGTGGATGCCGAACTCCGCCGAGAAGTAGGCGACCTTCATCTCTTTCTGTGTGAAGTGCTGGTTGAACCAACCTGGCTTGCTGAGGTACTCATTGAGTTGGGCTTCGACACGATCCAGATGGGCAAGGAAGCCATCGTCTTCAGTGAGTTCGTGTAGCCTGGCCTGCGAGACCACGCCACCCAGACGCACCGGGCTGTGATCGACCTTATCCCACAGTTCGGGATCAATGCGGGCGAACAGCGAGATAGCTTCGGGGTTCCAGCACCACCACAGGTTATAGGCAATCCGCCCCAAGGCCTTCAGGCGTGGAGGAAGTGATGGAGAAACTGCAAATGTCTGAATACGTGGCTTGGCCATCGTGTCCTCGTTCTAACAACATCGTTCTTGAAAGCATACAGGCCACAGGACAGGCTGACACTACCGAAAGGAAGGCTTCGGGGAGAGTAGTGAGTGTGTCGCCGTTATCCCTGGAGCACATACTCCAGCACGGCCTGCGTAGACGCATCCAGACTTTCGAGCCGCTGGAGAGCGAGCTTCTCGCGAGCCAAATAGTCACCCAGGTTGCCGAAGAACCGGCGAGAATGTTGTACTCGAACTATCACCGAGTGGACATCTGCTAATTCCACCCCCAGTACATCAGGCAGATTCAGCAGGTCGGCCGCCAGCTTGCGAGGTTGATCACAATCGAGCCGGACTGCCAGGGGGATGTCTGCCAACTTGTCGCGTATTTCACTCAATGTTCCCGAAGCAATCAGGATGCCTCGGGCGATGATCACCAGCCGATTGGTCAGTTTCTCCAGCTCTTCCAGTTGATGGCTTGATATCAACAGCGCCTTGCCGGAAGCAGCAAGCCGTTCAAAGAGAGCATAGAGTTCGAGTCGTCCAACGGGATCAACTCCGTTCATCGGCTCATCCAGAATCAGCAGTTTAGGATCATGCACCAGTGCCTGAGCTAACTTCACTCGCTGGCGCATGCCCTTCGAGAATCCTTTCACTTTCTTGTCGGCCCGGTCAGCCATGCCTACTTGTTCGATAGCTGCATCAGCCCGACGATGGGCTTCTCGTTTGCCGAAGCCGCACAGGCACGCCATCGCTCGAACGAATTGCCTACCAGTCATCTCTTCGTAGAAGACATCGTTTTCGGGACAGAAGCCCAAGTGCAACTTGGCTGCAGCCGACCAGGCAGGCTTACCACAGACAAGCACCTTGCCCAGTTCGGGGCGAAGTTGGCCGGTGGCAAGCTTCATCAGCGTACTCTTGCCTGCCCCATTGGGCCCCACCAAACCGGTGATTCCAGAAGTGACTGTCAACGAGACATCGCTCAGTCCCAGCACCGGGCCGTACCACTTGCTCACATGGTGCAGGCTGAGGATGTCGCTCATGTCACGATCTCCACCGCACGTATCTTACGATGCAGATAGATAAGACAAACCACCATCAGTGAACCCAGCACCAACAGCACCGGAAGAAGTTCAGGCTGCCTGCGGATGAACCCCCTCGGCCCCGTCACCGGGATTGGCGAGACACTGAGGCACCACGACCCGAAGACGTACAGATCATTCCACAGGTCGATCAAACGCCAGTTGGCCGAGTATCCCAGACGATCAACGAAGAGATTTCCCATCACCGGCAAGATAGCAAGGATGGCAATCCAGATCATCACGAGAGGGGCCGTTCGTCGTACTGCACTGGCCAGTGCTACCACCAGCACGCCCAGCACCAGGGCAATGGCCAAGGCATACACCGTCATGCCAGCGAGCAGCTTGAGGTTCTCGGTGAAGTAGCCTTCCTCCATCAACATGCTGCATTCCATGTAGAGCAGCAGTGCAGGAACGAGCGTCATGAGCAGCGTAAAGATGGCGACCGTGAGTATCTTGCCGATGAGGTAATGCCAATGTCCCATGGGCTTGCTCAGGTAGAACGCCAGGCTCCCATAACGATAGTCATTACCGATGATCAAGCTGCCCGCCAGGGCCAGCACCACCATCACGTAGTAACCCTGCAACACATAGAAGTTGCGGTAGGTCTCTACATCTCCCGTGAGCTTCAGGTCTTTCTGAATCGTGTTCTTGATGCTGGTAAAGAACTGGGATGCAGCCTGCGTTGGCGCTCCGGGTCGGTTCGGACCAATTGTATCGGGGTCGATCTGCGAGAAGAGATAGATGCCAAAGAAGTAGACGAAGAACGTCATCAGTGCCAGCAGATAGAGCACCCAGTAGAGCTTCTGCCTGAAGACGAGCATCAGCGAGACCCGGCTGATTGGCCAGATCGCCCGCAGCGACGACCCCAGCTTCCCCTCCCAGGAACGGTAGCCCAGCAAGCTAAGCGACATGCATCGGCTCCTTGCTGAAGCTCAAGATGCGAGGCTCCTGATCTATCGTAGGCTTCCCCTCATCCAGCAATCGATGGAACACCCGTTCCAGGTCTTCATCGTCAGGTTGTAGTTCTGTAATGAGTGCCGAGGATGACGATGCTAGTCGAAAGAGAGAATCGGTCTGGACATCGTCTGGCAAAGCGATCTGCCATTCGTTCTGGGACTGCATCTTGTGGGTGATCTGCTGTTGCTGCATCGCTGCAACAAACGCTTCAACGTTCCCTTCCACCTTGATGCGATAGCAGTTATCCCGCTGGCGACGCAAGGCTTCCGTACGATCATGACAAAGTATCTTGCCCTTGTGCAGAATGACTGTGGTCTCGCAGGTACGTTCGACATCGCCGAGCATGTGGGTGCATAGCAGGAACGATTTGCCATGCTGATTCGCCAGCGTGCTGAGTAGGCGTAGCATCGCTTCCCGACCGGCAGGGTCAAGACCGCTGGTGGGTTCATCCAGTAATAGCAATGGTGGATCATGGACCAAAGCCTGCGCCAGCTTGATCCGTTGCTTCATACCTGTTGAGTATTCTTCGAGCTTGCGGTAGCGGGCATCATCCAGGCCCAGGAACGTTAGCAGTTCATGTGCCCGTCGGCTGGCATCTCGCTTGGGCATACCACACAGTTCACCCGCAAGGGCCACATACTCAGCCCCTCGTAGCCCGGGTACCAAGGCATCCGCTTCGGACATGTACCCCAGCAGCCGACGACGAGGGAATGCCGGCCCGCGCAGGTTCTTGCCAAGCAGCGTACCTTCACCCGCGGTGGGGATGACCAAACCCATCAGTATCTTCAGCAGCGTACTCTTTCCTGCCCCGTTCGGTCCGAGCAGCCCGATAGCACCAGGCTCCAGCTCCAAGGTCACTCCATTGAGTACCTGAGCCTTACCGTAGCGATGGCTGATGTTGTTCAGAGAAAGCAGGGACATAGGCACGTTGCATCGAAGAAAGCATCATATTCAGGATATGGAAGTGCCGTCAGCAGAGGATAAGGTGCCCATTCACGAATATCTGCTTGCAAGCTGCCAGTTTGGACTTCATACTGGAGCAACGATCTGAGGTGAAACAGTCGTACCAACCAATAACGTCTCGTTATGCCAAGGTAAACGGCTCACCCCATGAATACGCTTGCACCTTCCCAGAACGCATTAGCTGACAACGAACAGGTCATTCAACTCGCTGAGGATTTCGTCGAACGCTATCGACGAGGCGAACATCCTTCATTAGCCGAATATCAGCAGCGTTACCCAGAACTCGCCACCGAGATCGAATCGCTGATCGATGCCTTGCTCGTCATGGAGAAGCTAGGCTCCAAACGAACAAAGTCCCCATTGCATCCCGAAGTACCGATCCCTGAACATCTGGGGGAGTACCAGTTGCTTCGGGTGATTGGTCGTGGTGGCATGGGCGTGGTTTACGAAGCGGTACAATCCTCGCTCAATCGACAGGTAGCTGTCAAAGTGCTACCCGGCCAGGCGGTGGCGCATCCCAAGATGAAGGACAGGTTCCTTCGGGAAGCACGTACTGCTGCCAGCCTGCATCATTCAAATATTGTTCCTGTGCATGGTGTCGGGGAACAGCAAGGGATCTGCTACTTCGTCATGCAGCTCATCTCCGGCATGAGTTGCGACAGGATTCTGCATCACCTCCATCAAAACAATCCGTCTCCCTCGACACTCAATGCCCAGGCTGACATCAGTACCAGGCACTCTGAACCCATCGCCCAGCCTGTGTTGGATGTCCCGAATGATGCATCATCCAAACCGCTGCAACGCTGGATGACGTTCACCTATGCGGAACGATGCCGAGAGACGGCACGCATCGGCCAAGCGATAGCAGAAGCGCTGGCCTATGCCCACGAGCAAGGCGTGCTGCACCGCGATATCAAGCCGGGGAACATTCTGATTGATGACAACCAGCATCCCTGGCTCAACGATTTTGGCCTGGCACGCCCACTGGAACAGAGTGATCTGACCGCCACCGGGCAGGTCGTTGGCACCCTGCGTTATCTCCCTCCGGAACGGTTCTCGGGTGAATCCGGGATGGCAGGCGACATCTATGCACTGGGCCTGACGCTCTACGAATTGATCACGATGGAGCATCCGTATTCCTCTTCTGATCAAGCACAGTTGGTCAAGCAGATCCAGTACGATACGCCAGCATCGTTGATCGAGAAGCAGTCAGCCACCCCTGCTGATCTCAACACCATCATCATGAAGTGCCTGGCAAAGCACCCCCAGGAACGCTACAGCACCGCTGCAGACCTAGCCTATGACCTGAGAGCCTGGCAAGCGGAGGAGCCGATCTTAGCCAAGCCCTTACGCTGGTGGGAGAAGGCACATCGCTGGATGCGCCGAAACCCGGTGGTCGCTGGCTTACTGGCACTGGTTTTCCTGTCACTCCTTGCTGGTCTCTCCGTAAGCACGGCTTTCTGGTGGCAGGCGGAACATGATCGTCAGGATGCAGTGGTTGCCAGACAGAACGAGGAACGTTCCGCCAAACAGGCTCGCGAGGCTGCGATCCAGGCACAGAATGAAGCCAAGAAAGCGACCACAGCCAAGAATGAATCGGAAGCGCTGAACAAGTTCTTCCGTGAACAGATTCTGCAATCACCTCGTCCCGATGAGAAAGGCAAGGACATCACTCTGGTACAAGCCCTTGAACGGGCTGAGGGTAGTATTGCAGAATACTTCGGTACCGTACCCCATGTGGAACTGATCGTCCGCAGCTGGATGGGCGAGACCTATCGTCGCCTCGGCAAGTACAACCAGGCTGCTAACCAACTCCAGCAATCACAAGCACTGCTCACCAAGCTGAACCAGACCCGATCGATCACATACATTCGGAACCTGGCCAACATCGCCAACGTGCTTTCGGAACAAGGCAAGAATGAAGAAGCAGCCAGGATGTATCGACAGTTCTTCGAAGTATCGAAGGACTTCGATGAACTGGACGAAGAGTCTCGCAAGATCGCTCGTCAGAATTATGCCGTCATCCTCCAGAAGATGAACAAGTCTGAAGAATCTGAGAAACTGACGAAAGAGCTTATCGAGGAGAACAAGGAAACGCTGGGGCCCGATCACAAGACCACCTTAACCGGCCAGGTCAACCTGGCATACAGCTACATGACACAAGGGAAACTGAAACAAGCCCGAGAACTCTGCGAAGATGCCATCAAGAAGCTGGAAGCCAGCAATGAATCCAGACATCCCATCAGCTTGATTGCTCAGCATAACCTGATCAAGATCAAGTTCTTCGAGAAGAAATATGCCGAAGCGGAACAGGATGCCCAGTTGCTGTTACCTGTGTTTCAAGAGGTACTTGGTGAAGACAACGACAAGACTTTTATGCTGATGAACGACCTGGGGGTGATCCTCGGCACACAGAATAAGAAAAAGGAAGCACTCGACGTTCAAACGAAGGCGGCCCAACTACTGGAAGCCAAAACCAGTATCGATAACCCTGAAACGCTGGTTGCCTGGGCTAACGTCGGCATCAACCAGTATTCTCTTCAGCAGTTCGATGAAGCCTGCAAGACACTGGAACGAGTGGTCAACAAACGCAAGGAACTCCATATCAAGCACGACATCTACACCATGAACGGCTTGCTGCACTACTGTCAAAGCCTGGTTGCTACACAAAAGGCTGAACAGGCCCAGAAGATGTGCCAGTTCTACCTCGACCTCGTTGGCAAACAGAGCAGCCTGGCGAACAAGAATACCGTCTCGCTGGTCCACCGCCTGCTCGGGCAATGTTATCTCCAGCAGAAGCAATACCCCCAAGCCGAAGAATGGCTCATGAAGGCCTGGACCTGGCAGAAGGAACTCAAGGGAAATCCTCCCGAGAAGGTAAAGACACTTGATCAGTTAATCAAGCTCTGCCAGGCGACCAACCAGAAGGAGAAGTTAGCCGAATGGCAGGAGCTTAC
>WBZX01003207.1_pt1 | contig 10558 bp, 8 predicted proteins | sample 5204211 | NCBI WGS metagenome assembly WBZX01 (sample SAMN12344362, study PRJNA552823) | activated sludge metagenome | biome: Activated sludge suspended growth; feature: Nitrification reactor; material: Wastewater; isolation source: activated sludge from nitrification reactor of wastewater treatment...
TCTCGAACCGGCGCCGTCGGGCGTGCGGGCGCAGGCCGTGCACCCCGACGGACGACTCGCGGACGACTTCGAGTTCGGTCGCAGCAACGACGGCCGGGTGCTGCACGTCCTGAACGCACCGTCGCCCGCGGCGACGGCAGCGCTCGCGATCGGCGACGAGATCGTGGCCGAGCTGTTCGGCTGAACCCGACCTCGGGGATCCGGCCGAGCTCGGCGTGCGGTGGAACCCATGCTCCGGAGCGTGATGGGTCGAGTTCGTCGCCGGGTTCGGCTGAACGGGTCACCACATGAAGAGACTGTCGCTTCATGTGGTGACATGGTGCGCAGAACTGACCGACCGTCGCGTTCGGGAGCATGGGTTCGAGTCGGACCGCCCCCCGACCGCCGGGCTCAGCCGAGCAGGTCGTCGGCGAGGCGGTCGCCTTCGCGGCTGCGCAGGTCGGCGTTGACCCGTTGCCGTTCGAGCACCTGCTCGAGCGTCTTCACCGACTGTGGGATCGTGTGCTCGGCGAAGAACGCCTGCACGTCGGCGCTCACCGACTCGCCGGTGAGCAGCTTGACCGAGTCGACCATGTAGATGATCGCGCTGTCGGGGAAGCGCTCGTTGGCCTCGTCCCAGTGCTGGCGCACGAACGCCCACGCCTGCTCGCCGTACTCGCGGTTGCCGATGCAGCGGTTGAGGAGGAACGGTGCGTTCTGGGTGCGCACCTCGGCGCTCATCGCCAGCTCGCAGGTGCGCTGCACCAGCTCGGACGAGGGGAACTCGGCCAGCGCGTACAGGTTGCGCAGCTGCTCCTGCGGCGTGGGGGCGTGCCGGAAGGCGTCGAGGAACCGTTCGTAGTCGCTCGCGTCGCCGGTGGCTGCCACGACGTTGGTGGCCGCGGCCACCAGCTCGGCCGCATGACCGTCGGGGTCGGTCCAGATGGCGCGGCTGCGCTGCTGCGCATCGGCGTCGGCGCCGAGCACCGCGACGAGCCCGACGAGCAGCCCACGCAGCTTCCCGCGCAGGTCGGTCTCGCCCGGCACCGGCGTCCACCCGAGGTCGTCGAGCGCCGGGCCGGCCAGCGCGCGAACACGTGCCCGGAACGCATCGCGGGCGTCGCCCTCGAGCAACCGGCCGAGGCCGCGCAGCGCGATCGCGATGGCCTGCCAGACGGCGTTCTCGCGCTCGGCGCGGAACCCGTCGAGGAACGACAGCAGCTCGGGCGCGCCGAGGCGACCGGCGAGGAGCGCGTTCCAGGCGTCGTCGACCAGGTTGTACCGCTCGACCACGTCGAGGTCGGCCAGGGTGGCGCCGAGACGGCTGCGCAGGGTGTCGTCGTACGCGACCCGGACGAAGCCGTGGCCGCCGGCGTTGACGACGATCGGCGCGTCGGGGTCGGACAGCTCGACGCGGATCTCGTCGCCCTCGAGCAGCACCTTCACCTCGTCGTCGCCGACGCGGAGGTGCAGCGGCACCACGAACAAGGTGGCCGCGGCCTCGCCGAGGCCGTCCTCGTCGTAGGCGAACCGTTGCTGCGACAGGACGAGCTCACCGCCGTCGAGCTTCGCGCTCACCAACGGGAAGCCCGGCTGCCAGATCCAGCTGTCCATCATCCGGCGCACCGGCGTGTGCGGGTTGACCGCCTCGATCGCGTCCCAGAGGTCGCTCGTCTCGGTGTTGCCGTACGCGTGCGACGACAGATAGTGCTGCACACCGCGGCGGAACTCCTGCTCGCCGAGGTACTGCTGGAGCATGCGCAACAGTGCGCCGCCCTTCTGGTACGTGAGGACGTCGAACATGCCCTGGCAGTCGTCGGGTGCCTCGACCGGGAACTCGACGGAGCGGGTGGCCACGAGCGCATCGGTCTCGAACGCCACACTGCGCTCGAGGCCGAACGTGGCCCACCGCTTCCAGTCGGGGCGGTAGTTCGCGCAGCACTCGACCTCCATGAACGTGGCGAACGCCTCGTTCAGCCAGATGCCGTTCCACCAGCTCATCGTGACGAGGTCGCCGAACCACATGTGGGCGAGCTCGTGGGTGATCACGTCGGCGAGCACCTGCTGCTCCGCCTGGGTGCTGTGTGCCTCGTCGACGAGCAGCAGGCTCTCGCGGTAGGTGATGCAGCCGAGGTTCTCCATCGCGCCGGCGGCGAAGTCGGGCAGGGCGATCATGTCGCACTTCTCGGTGGGGTACGGGATGCCGTAGTAGTCCTGGTACCAGCCGAGTGCGAACGCACCGGCGTCGAGACCGAAACGGGTGAGGTGGCCCTTGCCCGGTACGTGCACGATGCGCAGCGGGATCGCCCCGCCGCCGAGCCGCGGCACCATCACCGGTTCGGTCACCTCGAGCGGGCCGACCACGAACGCCACCAGGTAGCTGCTCATCGGCATGGTGTCGGCGAACCGCACGACGTGTGCGCCGTCGGCGCGCACCGCGCGATCGACCTCGGGTCCGTTCGACACCGCGAGCAGGTCGGGCGCCACGACGAGCGTGATCGAGAACACCGCCTTGAAGTCCGGCTCGTCGAAGCAGGGGAAGGCCCGGCGGCAATCGGTGGCCTGCATCTGCGTGGTGGCGATGACCTGTTCGGTCCCGGCGTCGTCGCGGTACGTGGAGCGGTAGAAGCCGCGCAGCTTGTCGTTGAGGGTGCCGGTGAACTCGAGGTGGAGCACGGCCTTGCCGGGCGTGACCGGCCGTTCCACCACCAACCGCTCGGTCGCGGGCTCGAGTCGGAACGGTGCCGGCGAGCCGTCGACGAGCACCCGGGCGATGTCGAGCTCGTCCGCGTTGAGGACGATCTCGTCGACCGCGTCGACGACCGTGACCTCGATCGCGACCGAGCCCGTGAACGACGCTGCGGCGAGGTCGGGTTCGAGGACGAGGTCGTAGCGCTCGGGCAGGACGTCGCGGCCGAGCCGGTGCGGGTTCTGGGTCACGGAGCACACGCTAACGGCCCACGCGACGGCCCGACCCGGTAGCGTTTCCCGACGTGCCCGATCCAAACAGGACGACCGAGGTGCGCTACGACGTGGTCGGCGTGGGAAACGCGCTCGTCGACGTCATCTCGCACGCGGACGACCACTTCATCGACCGACACACGCTGGTGAAGGGCTCGATGACCCTCATCGACACCGATCGGGCGCTGCACTTGTACCGGGCCCTCGGCAGTGCGGTCGAGATGAGTGGTGGCTCGGCGGCCAACACGATGTGCGGCATCGCGAGCCTGGGTGGCAGTGCCGCCTACATCGGCAAGGTCAGCGACGACGATCTGGGTCAGGTGTTCGGCCACGACCTCCGCGCCGTCGGTGTGCAGTTCCGGCCGGGTCAGCCCGACGGCGACACCCCCACGGGGCGCTGCATCATCGTCGTCACGCCCGACGCCGAGCGCACGATGAACACCTATCTCGGGGTGTCGTCGCTGCTGTGCGTCGACGACATCGACGACGAGGCCGTCGCCGCCGGGGCGGTGCTCTACATGGAGGGCTACCTCTACGACCGTGACGAGGCCAAGGCCGCGTTCCGGCACGCTGCGCAGGTGGCACACCGCCACGATCGACTCGTGTCGCTCACCCTGTCCGACAGCTTCTGCGTCGACCGTCATCGCACCGACTTCCGGGCGCTCGTCACCGACGAGGTCGACCTGCTGTTCGGCAACGAGCACGAGTTGGTCTCGCTGTACGAGGTCGACACGCTCGAGGCGGCGATCGAGCACGTGCAGCGTGACTGCCAGCTCGCGGTCGTCACCGTCGGCGCTCGCGGCTGCCTGGTGGTCACCCCCGACGGGGTGCTGCACGCGCCGGCCGAGCCGGTCGATCGCGTGCTCGACACCACCGGCGCCGGCGATCTGTTCGCGGCCGGCTTCCTGTACGGCTACACCCGTTCGCTGTCGCTGGCCGAGTGCGCCCGCATCGGTTCGATCGCCGCTGCCGAGGTGATCTCGCACGTCGGTCCCCGACCGCTCGTCGAGCTGCACACGCTGATCTGACGTTCGGGCCGCTGTGCCGGCCCGTCGCCACCCGGAGGTACCCCGTTGTCCGAGTCCCGTCACGTCGCCGAACGTTGGCTCGCCGCCGAGCCCGACGACGACCTCCGCGCCGAGCTGCAGGCGCTGCTCGACGGCCCCGCCGACGAGCTCGACGCGCGCTTCGACGGGCGCCTCCAGTTCGGGACGGCCGGGCTGCGCGGCGCGGTCGGGGCCGGCCCGCTGCGGATGAACCGGCTGGTGGTGCGCCAGGCCGCGGCCGGTCTGGTCGATCACCTGCTCGCCACGATGCCCGACGCCGCCGAGCGCGGCGTGATCATCGGCTTCGACGCGCGACGAAAGAGCGACGTCTTCGCGCTCGACACCGCCCGGGTGTGCGCGGCGCGTGGCGTGCGCGCCCTGCTGTTCCCACAGGTGGTGCCCACCCCGGTGTTGGCCTTTTCGATCACCGACACCGGCTCGGGTCGGGCGGCGGCGGCCGGGGTGATGGTCACCGCGAGCCACAACCCGCCCGCCGACAACGGCTACAAGGTGTACCTGCACACCGGCTCGCAGATCGTGCCGCCGGTCGACGGCGAGATCGCGGCGCGGATCGATGCGATCGACCCGTGCGCCGTCGAGCTCGCGCCGGCCGACGACCCGCTGATCGAGGTGCTCGGCGGCGAGCTCGTCGAGGCCTACCTCGCCGCGGCGCCTCGTGTGCGGTTCCGCCCCGACGTGGTCGGCACCCCCGTCGCCTACACCGCGCTGCACGGCGTGGGCGGCGCTGCGTTGCTCGAGGCGTTCCACCGTGCGGGCCTCGCGGCGCCGCACGTGGTGGCCGAGCAGCAGCAGCCCGACGGCACGTTCCCCACCGTGGGCTTCCCCAACCCGGAGGAGCCGGGCGCGATGGATCTCGTCATCGCGCTCGCCGCGTCGAGCGGTGCCCGCATCGCGCTCGCCAACGACCCCGATGCCGACCGGCTCGGCGCCGCGATCCCCACGAGATGGCCGGCCGAGTCGCCGGCCGATTGGCGCAAGCTCACCGGCGACGAGATCGGCTGGTTGCTCGCCGACCACGTCCTGCGGCACACCTCGGGCGACGACCGGCTGGTGGTGACCACGCTCGTGTCGTCGTCGCTGCTCGGCCGGATGGCCGCGCACCACGGTGTGCACGCCGCCGAGACGTACACGGGCTTCAAGTGGATCGGCCACACCGTGCTCGAACGACCCGACCAGCGGTTCGTGTTCGGCTACGAGCAGGCGCTCGGCTACCTGGTGACGGACCGGCCACTCGACAAGGACGGCATCACCGCTGCGGTGCTGCTGGCCGAGATCGCGGCCGTCGCCGAGGCCGAGGGACGCAGCGTGCAGGACCTGCTCGACGCGATCGCCGAGCAGTACGGCACGCATGTCATCGCCGATCGCTCGGTGCGCCTCGATCCCGTGGCCGGCGCGGCCGCGGTGCGGCGGTTGCGCGAGCAGCCCCCCACCGAGGTGGCCGGCCGGGCCGTCACCGAGGTCACCTGGTTCGACGAGGCCACGCTGCTCCGCCTGCAGTGCGGACACGAGCTGCGGCTGCAGGTGCGGCCGAGCGGCACCGAGCCCAAGGTGAAGCTGTACGGCGAGGGCATGGCGCTCGACCCCGCGCCGTGGCTCGAGGCGCTCGCCGCGCTGCTGGTGCCGCCGGCGTCGTGACGGCCTGATCAGGTCTGGCGGGCGAGCACGATCGGCGCCGCCTCCTCGAGGTGCGCCACCCAGTCGTCAGGCGAGCGCGGTTCGACGATCGGCAGGACCACGAACTTCGACGTGCCCACCGCGACGAACCGGTCGATGAGCGACATGAGCGCGTCCCAGCCCTGCGGCACCAGGTCGTTCGGGTCGAGGTCGGGGCGGCGCTTCGCGAGCCCGGCCAGCACAGCGTCGGGCACCGGGCCGGTCGCGTAGGGGATGAGCGCGCCGTAGTGGTCGTCGTCGATCGAGCGGCCGTGCTGCTGCAGCGCCGTCTCGATCGCCTCGCGACCACGGGACGCGTCGTCGGGCGTGACGAAGCTCGGGAGCCAGCCGTCGGCCAGGCGGCCCACGCGGCGCAGCTCGCTCGGCGCGATGCCGCCGAGCCACACGTCGAGGTGCTGCTGTGTGGGCGGCGGTACGACCTTGAGGTCGTCGTAGTGGTAGCGCTCGCCGTGGTGGGTGAAGGGCTCGCCGGTCCAGGCGGCGCGCAGCACCGCCATCGACTCGTCGAACCACGCGGCCCGCTCGCCACGTTCGACGCCGAACGCCTGCTGCTCGTGCGGGTCGGCGACGCCGAGGCCGAACGCAGGCAGCAACCTGCCGTTCGAGAGACGGTCGAGGGTGGCGAGCTCCTTCGCGAGCACCACCGGGTTGCGGCCCGGCAGCACCATCACGCTCATGCCGAACTTGAGCTTCGTGGTGCGGCCTGCGGCGTAGGCCATGCCGACGAGCGGGTCGGGTGCGTCGCCACTGAGGCGCTCGCTCAACCAGAGGCTGTCGAACCGCAGACGCTCCAGCGCGTCGACCACCGTGCCGAACCCCGCATCGTTCAACTGGGTGCGCACCCCGAAGCCGAAGCCGATCCGGACCTTCACGACGGCACCGCCACGGCCGTGCGGAAGACCGCGTCGATCACGTCGGCGGTGGCGTCGGGCATCGACAGGAACGGGGAGTGGTCGGTCTCGAGGGTGACCGCGTGCGTGCAGCGGGCGCTCATCACCGCCTGGTGGTCGGGGTGCACCGCTCGGTCCTGGGTGCACCGCACGTAGGTGGAGGGGATGGTGTCGCGGGGTGACCCGGTGACCGGCTGCACCATCGCCGCCGTCGGTTGGGGCGACAGCCGCGCGAGGGCGGGCGCGACGACCTCGTGCGGGCACGAGCCGTACAGCGCGGCCGGGGCGAGTGCCGGGTCGAGCACGCTGGTGCCGTCGTCGCGCGGGCGCATCGCCGCGCCGAGTGCCACCTCGCGGCGCTCGAACGACAGCAGGGCGCCCATCACGCTCTCGCCCGCGGCAGGGGCGAAGGCGGCGAGGTAGACGAGGTGCCTGACGTGGGGCGTGCGCACCGCCGCTTCGGTGATCACGGCGCCGCCGTAGCTGTGTCCCACCAGCACGACGGGTCGTGCCCAGTGATCGACGACGTCGGCGACGAGCTGCGCGTCACCGTGCAGGTCGCCGAGCGGGGCGGTCGAGGCGCCGTGCCCCGGCAGGTCGACCGCCAGCGAGGGGATGCCGCGGCGATCGAGGTGGTCCTGCAGCGTCGCCCAGCACCAGGCGCCGTGCCACGCGCCGTGCACGAGCACGACCAGGGGCACGAGGGGCTCGGTTCGGTCGGCGGGTGCGGCGCTCATCGCCGCATGGTGCCACAGCGGCCCGGTGGTGGGTCAGTCGTGGCGGACGACGGCGGGGTGCCGGCGGGTGAGCTGGCCCTGCTCGAGGTGGAACCAGCTGACGGCGGTGGCCGCGACGATGACGCTGACGATGGCGGTGGTCTCGCCCACCAGGGTGACGAGGCCGAGCACGGCGATCGCGGCGACCAGACTCACCACCAGCGCGAGGCGGCAACTGGCGGCCCAGTCGATCTGCAGCTCGTGCTCGTGGTGTTCGTAGGTCCCCATCGCCTGTCCCATGCCCTTCTGACGCCGACTCTGCCCCCGACGGTTCCCTCATCGACGCCGAATTCCCGGAACTGGAGCATTTGTCATCGAATCGGTACAAAGGGCACGCTTGCCGTCATGACGCTCCAGCCGCTCGATCTGTTCCGCCTCGACGACACGATCTCGATCGTGACGGGCGCGTCATCCGGTCTGGGCGATCGGTTCGCCCGGGTGTTGCACGCCGTCGGTTCGACCGTCGTGGTGGTCGCTCGACGTGCCGAACGGCTCGCGGCACTGGTCGACGACCTGCCCGGTTCGCTCGCGATCGCCGCCGACCTCTCGGTGGCCGACGACCGCGAACGGGTGATCGCCGAGGTGCTCGAACGGTGCGGTCGGGTGGACGTGCTGGTGAACAACGCCGGCATCGGCCACAAGGTGGCGATCGAGCACGAGGACCTCGACACGTTCCGGGCGGCGATGGAGCTGAACGTCACCGCCATCTGGCACCTGTCGAAGTTGTGCTCACCGTCGATGGTCGCGACGGGTGGCGGCAGCATCGTCAACGTCGCGTCGATGCTCGGCCACGTGGGCGCCACCCCGGTGAAGCAGGCCCACTACTGCGCGTCGAAGGGAGCCGTGATCAACCTCACCCGTGAGCTGGCGCTGCAGTGGGCGCGCAAGGGCATCCGCGTCAACGCGCTGTGCCCGGGTTGGTTCCCGAGCGAGATGACCGCCGGCATGGAGAGCGACGAGGGCAGCCAGGCGTTCGTCCGTCAGATGTCGCCGATCCCCCGGATGGGCGCGGAGCACGAGCTCGACGGTGCGCTGTTGCTGCTCGCGTCGCGGGCGAGCACGTTCATGACCGGTCAGAGCCTGATCGTCGACGGCGGCTGGACCGCTCGCTGACCTGGCGCGCCGTTCACACGGCGGGACGGCGGTCGATCCAGGGCATGGCCTGCTCGAGCTGGCTCGCCACCCGGATCAGCACGTCCTCGCGGCCATAGGCCGCGGCGAGCTGCACGCCGACGGGCAGCCCGTCCGGGGTCCAGTGCACCGGCAGGCTGATCGCGGGCTGGCCGCTCGAGTTGAACGCGGGGGTGAACGCCACGTACTGGCCGGCGCGCACCATCGGTGCCATCGGCTGGGCGGGATCGTTCGCGAACTCGCCGATGCGCGTGGGCGGCTCGGCGAGCGTGGGCGACACGAGCAGGTCGAAGCCCGGCTGGTCGTCGGTGCCGACCCACCACTGCTGCACCGCCCGGCGGAACCCGACGTTGGCGGCGAGCGCCTGCGCGTAGTCGACGGCGGTGAAGTGCTTGGCGAACTCGCTCTGAGCCCAGTTGTGCAGCTCGACGTCGTCGGCGGTGAGCTCGCGACCGATGGTCTCGGCGATGCGCACCAGGCCCATGCCCATGTTCGTGCTCCACAGCGCCGAGAACTTGCGGGCGAAGTCGCTGTTCTTCATCGCATCGGGGTACGAGCGCTCGACGTGGTGGCCGAGCGACTCGAGTACCGCCGCCGTGCGGTTGGCGGCCGACGCACACTCGGGGTGGACGGGATGGCCGAACGGGTGGTGGTCGAGCAGGCCGATGCGCAGACGACCGGGGTCGGCGCCGAGCTCGTCGACGTACGGCCGCTCGGGCGGCGGCGCGATGACCGTGTCGCCCACCCCCGGTCCGCGCACCGCATCGAGCAGGGCGACGGTGTCGCGCAGGCTGCGGCTGACGCACAGCTCGACGCCGAGGTTGCTCTCGTCGCGGAACGGCCCGAGCGAGATGCGGCCCTGCGACGGCTTGAGCCCGACGAGCCCGCAGCACGAGGCGGGGATGCGGATCGACCCGCCGCCGTCGGACGCGTGGGCGATCGGCACCAGGCCCGCGGCGACGGCGGCGGCCGAACCACCGCTCGAACCACCGGGGGAGTGGTCGGTGTTCCACGGGTTGCGCGTGGGGCCCCAGGCCTCGGGCTCGGTGGTCGGCAGGCTGCCGAACTCGGGGCTGTTGGTGCGCCCGGCGGTGACGAAGCCGGCGCGGCGGAACCGCGACACGAGGGTGGTGTCCTGCGGCGATGCGATCGCGGCGTCCTTGAGCGCCCGGTTGCCGTTCGACAGCAGCTGGCCCGCGTACGCGGCCCAGAGGTCCTTCAGCAGGAACGGCACGCCTCGGAACGGCCCGTCGGGCAGTTGCCCCGCGGCCGTCTCGCGGGCGTGGTCGAACCACCGGATCACGACCGCGTTCAGCACCGGGTCGATCGCCTCGATCCGTTCGATCGCGGCCTCGAGCAGTTCGGTGGGCGTCACATCCCCTCGCGCCACCATCGCGGCCTGATCGGTGGCGTCGAGCCAGCGGGTGTCGTCGGCGAGCGAAGTCATGGCGTCGGTTGTAGCAGGTCGCAGTAGCGTGGCTGTCCGCTGTGCCGCCGACCCCCGCCGACCCGTCCGATCCGTCCGATCCGTCGGATCCGTCCGATCCGTCCGATCCGTCCGCCGTCGTGGCGGGACCGGTCGGCCGGCACGAGTACTCGGCGCTCGAGGTGTGGCGGTTCGGACCGGTGCGCCGCCTGCTGCTCAGCAACTTCGCCCTGTACGCCGGCGTCGCACTGCAGGCCACCGCGCTGCTGAAGCAGGCGTTCGACCTCACCGGTCACGAGCGCGACATCGGCCTGATCGGGCTCGCCGAGTTCCTGCCGGCGATGTTGCTCGTCCTCGTGACCGGCTCGGTCGCCGACCGGCTCCCGCGCAAGCTCGTCGCGCTCGTCGCGGTCGGCGGTGAGCTCCTGTGCTCGGTCGCGCTCATGCTGTACGCCCGCGGCGGCGGGTCGTCGATCGGGCCGTTGCTCGCGATCGCGTTCGTCTACGGCATCTTCCGGGCGTTCCAGGCGCCGTCGCTGCGGGCGATGCCGCCGATGGTGGCACCCGAGGGCGGTCTGCCACCGACGATCGCGCTGTTCTCGGCCACGTGGACCACGGCCGTGATCGTCGGCCCGGCGCTGTCGGGCTTCCTGT
>WBZX01003208.1_pt1 | contig 10557 bp, 9 predicted proteins | sample 5204211 | NCBI WGS metagenome assembly WBZX01 (sample SAMN12344362, study PRJNA552823) | activated sludge metagenome | biome: Activated sludge suspended growth; feature: Nitrification reactor; material: Wastewater; isolation source: activated sludge from nitrification reactor of wastewater treatment...
CAGCTGGTGTAGCCGCGCTCCCAGAACCATTGGGTGTAGGTGCTGCTCCACACCTTCTTGGTGGGTCCTGGATCGAGCACCAGCTTGATGAGCCCCGGCTTGGTGAGGTCCTTGATGATCTGGGCGTCGGAGGGTTGAGCATACACCGCGATGGCCGATAGGCTGATAGCGGCGGTGAGCAGGGCGAGACGTACACGCATGGTGCGGGAAATTGGCACCACGAACGTGGGAAAGTGGCGCCGCGAACACCCGGACGATCGGGTGAACGGCGGTACGGAATGGGTGAACGCAGCGGCGCAGCGCGTGGATCCGAAGGATCATTGCACATCACCGTGCGCCGAAAACACATGCTGACCCGTCAATGCCTGTAGCTTTCACCTCCATGAGGCGCGCATTCGTTTGTTCGATCGCAACGGTCTTCGTCCTGGTGACGAATGCACAAACACCTGTCCTACGCAACGCGTCCGTTTCCCTCGCTTGGCGCATCAACGGCGCGGCGCAGGCCTATCCGTGGACGGTGACGCCCAGCGCACGCCCCGATGTAGTGGAGGTGGTCTGCAAGAACGGCCCCGGCAGCGTGACCTTCATCGGTGAAACCGATTCGCTGCATGTCGTGGTGAAGCCCGGTGAACAACAGGACTTCGTGGTGCTGGTGCCCGGCCTGGACAGCGCCTTCACCCGCGTAGTGGGAAAGGCCTACGTGCCTCCACGACCGCTCCATGCCGATGTGCAACACTGGCTCCGGACCTCCGCCATTGCGATCGGCGCGCCGAACGCGTTCACCGCCATGGATGCCGCGCTCGATGGCGTGCGCGTTGTCGCCCTTGGCGAAGCCACGCACGGCCAGCACGAGGCCTTTGAACTGAAGCGCGCGTGGACGATGCACCTCGTGCGCAACAAGGGATTCCGTTACGTGGCGTACGAAGCCAGCGCCTCGAAAACGAGGCTGTGCGAAGACTACATCGCAGGTCTCAGCCATGACCGGCGCGCGGCCATGCGCGGTTTCGACATGCTCATTTGGGATGTGGAGGAGAACGCCGCCCTGCTGGACGATCTGCGTGCATGGAACCAAACCGCCGGACCGGACGACCAGGTGCACTTCTTCGGTGTGGATGCGCAGGACGGCCATGCGGTGGAAGCGCGCATGACTGAACTGCTCACTCCCTATCCCGACCTGAGCGCGCGGATCAAGTCCACGAGGCCGCGCGCAGAGGCCGCCGTGCAAGCACACTTCCAGGGCGACCGACGTTCGCTGGATAGTGTCCAGGTGGAAGTCGAACGGTTGCGTGCCGATATAGAACGCGCCACTGCGAGCGATCCGCAGCGCGCGGCCATCGCCGTGCACACGCGGGAACTCTGCGCCTACTTCACGCAGTACGGTTCACCCGGTGGTCGGGACCGAGCGATGGGTGAGCTCTTGTTGTTGCAGCTAGCGCACCAGGACAGCGCTGCACGTTGCGTGCTCTGGGCGCACAACGGACATGTGCAGAAGAGCGCGCTCACGTACCTCAATAGCGAAGAGCTCGCCAGCGGCGGGCACCTGCGCGCAGCCTTGGGCGAGGCATTCTACAGCGTCGGCTTCACCTTCGGCACCGGCACCTTCCAAGCCAACGCACCCGATAGCACAGGCCGCTGGGGCTTCAAGCGCTACACGCATGAGCACATCGTGGAAGGCTCGCTGGAATGGCAGCTCAGCAGCGTGAACGCGGGCGACCATTTCATCGATCTCCGATCCGCACCGAAGGACGAAGCCGTGCAGCAATGGCTCACGACAGGTCACGGCTTCCGCTGGTGGGGCGGCTACATGGTACCCGATGATGTGGACGCCGCCACGATCGACCTCGATCACCTGAGCCGAATTCACCCGGGCGCGGACTTCGACGGGCTGGTGTACTTGGCGAAGACCACGGCGGCGCGGCCGATGGACGTCGGAAGGATCGTGGCACCCTGAACCAAGCGGGTCACAAGGTCCGTATCCGCGCCATCAACGCCTCCTTGTGGGTCTTACCCACCGGCAAGCGCTGGTCCCCTACGCGCACATGACCTTCCTCCACGGCCGCCACCTTGCGCAGGTCCACCAGGTAGCTACGATGGATGCGCAGGTGATGCGGACTCCTGAGCTTCTCCTCCACGGACCCGAGCGTGCTGGTGATCACGTACTTCTTAGCAGGTGTGAAGAGCGTGACGTAGTTGTCATCCGCCTCCGCGTAGTGGATGTCGTCTATCGCGACCTTGACCAGCTTGCCTTTGTCGCGGATGAAGATGCTATCGGCGATCACGAAGTCGTTGCGCTGTGCTTCGGTCGGGGTGGTGGTGGCCTCCACGTCATTGGCATAACGGGCCAGTGCGAGCTCGATCTGTGTGCGCAGGTCGTTCTCGTCGAAGGGCTTGATGATGAAGCCGGCCGGTCGAAGCGGCTTCACGCGGTCCAGCGTGGCCTTGTCGCTGTGGCTGGTGACGAAGATGAAGGGCACATTGTGTTTGGCTTTTGCCTTCTCGGCCAGTTGCACACCGTCCGGCCCGTCGCCCAGATTGATATCGAGCAGCAGCAGATCGGGCTTCTGCGCAGCGATCTCGGCCATGGCGTCCAACGCGTTATCGCAATACGCCACCACCTCATGCCCCAGGTCCTCCAGATGACCGCGCAGGTCTTCCGCGATGAGCGGTTCGTCTTCGACGATGAGGATACGGACGGCTGGCATCAGCGCGCAAGTTTGAAATTCCGGACGAGTAGCTGCACGCTGGTCCCGTTGTGGTGTTCAATACGGTGCTCCGCCTTCAACTTGGTGGCGAAGGTCTTCACCATGTTGAGACCGAAACCGGTGGACCGTTCATCGGTGGTCGCTTCTGTCTTGCCCACACCGTCGTCGGATACGAGCAGCTTCAGCGCATCACGTTCCAGCGCCATATCAACGATCAACGTCCCGCTCCGCTCTTCAGGCCACGCGTATTTCAGCGCATTGGTCACCAGCTCGTTCAGCACCAGCCCGATGGGCACAGCGGTGTCCACATCGAGTGCGATGTCGTCCACGCGCAGCTCCACGCGCACGCGCTCGGTCATCGCATAGCTCGTCACCAAGCTGGTCACGAGCTTCTCCATGTACTCCTTCATGCGCACGCCGGTGAGGTCGCCTTCGCGGTAGAGGTCCTGGTGGATCAGCGCCATGCTCTTCACGCGCAGGCGACTATCGTTCACGGCCTCCTTCGCCTTCTCATCGGTGATACCACGCCCTTGTATGCTTAGCAAGCTGCTCACCGTTTGCAGGTTGTTCTTCACGCGGTGGTGGATCTCGCGCACCAGCAGTTCCTTCTCCTTCAACTGGGCCTCGATGATGACGTTCTTCTTCGCGAGTTCCGCTTCGCCCTTGCGTTTCAAGCGATAGGCCCGGAACGCGAAGAGCGCGGCGAGCAACAGCAATACCGCACCGACGGCGATGGCCCTGATCGTGAACGCACGCTCCTTCAGCTGGGCCTCGTTCTCCTTCAACCGCAGGTCCTTCTTGCCGCTCTCGTACTTCTCCTGCATCTCGGTGATGCTCGACAACTTCTCAGCGGTGAACACACTGTCCCGCCACTGGCCGAAGAGCCGTTGGTGGTGGAGCGCACTATCCAACCTTCCTTGTGCCTCGAACCATCCGGCCAGGTCTTCGTGCGCGCGCGCTATCTGCTGCGCGTTCCCCATGCGCTGCGCCGTGAAAAGGCCGCTATCCAAGGCGACACGCGCCTCAACAGGACGCGCCAGGCCCAGGAGCATCCGACCCTTCCCCAGGAACGCCATGGTGCGCGTGTGGTCGTCCTCGTCGTTCGCTGTGCGTATCAGCGCTGCATCGTACGCGGTCAACGCCGCAAGTCGATCACCCATCGCGGAATAGGTATTCCCCAAATTGAGCCAAGCGCTGGCCGCATGTGTGCGTTGGCCGATGGCGTCGAGGGCCGTGGCCGCCTGCCGGTAGATCACCGCACTGCTATCGTGTTCGCCGTGTTCCTGGTAGATGTTGCCCAGGTTGTTGAGCACGTTGGCCGTCCACACGGTATCGCCCACGGCGGTGAAACCGGCTCTGGCCAGTTGGAAGCGATGCAGGGCCATGTCCAAGTGGCCTTGTTCCAATAGCACCCCACCGATGTTGTTGTGCAGCATGGCGGTGTACCATCCGTCCTTCAAACGCTCGAAACGTTCCAAGGCACGCGTGTAGTGCACCATCGCTTCCCGATACCCGCTTCGGGTGGCGTGGCACATCCCCTGGAAGTTCTCGCCCTTGGCGATATGGAAGTCGCTTGCTGCTGCCGTGGCGATGGCGGTGTATTCCCGGGCATGGGCAAGGGCCTTGTCCGGGTCGGTGAAGACCGTTGCCCGGATCAACTCGGTGAGCACCGGTAAGCGCGTAGTGTCCTCCGGCATGGTGGACAGCACGTGCAGGAGGCTATCCGTGCCTGCTAGCAGCCGCGCCGTGCACAGGAAGAACAAGACCGCCAGTGGACCGCGCACGTTCGAGATGCTATTGGCGAAGGCCCGACATGGAGGCTTCAGTCCACACTGAAATAGTCCGCGCTCTGGTAGTGGCCATCGGCCTCCTTCTGCAATTGCATGAGGATGTCGTTCGCCAGGCTGCTGGCACCGAACCGGAACCAGTGGTTGCTCAACCATTCGGGGCCCAGTTCCTCCTTCACCATCATCAGGTAGTGCAGCGCCTCCTTGCTCTTGCGAATGCCACCAGCGGGCTTCATGGCGATCATCTGACCGGTCTTCAGGTAGTGGTCGCGGATGGCGTGCAGCATCACCAAGGTCACTTCCATGGTGGCCGCCGGATTGATCTTCCCCGTGCTGGTCTTAATGAAGTCGGCTCCCGCCGCGATGGCGATGTCGCTCGCGAGACGCACCTTATCGTAGGTGCCCAGCTCGCCGGTCTCCAGGATCACCTTCAAGCGTGCATCACCGCACGCTTCCTTGATCGCCGCGATCTCGTCGAACACGAAGTTGTGGTCGCCACTGTGGAACCGGCCGCGGCTTATGACCATATCGATCTCGTCGGCGCCTTCGCCCACGGCGAAGCGTGTGTCGGCGATCTTCACGTTGCGCGGTGCTTGTCCGCTGGGGAAAGCCGTCGAGACCGACGCCACCTTCACGCCGCTATCACCGAGCGCCTTCTTCGCCACCTTCACCAAAGAGGGGTACACACACACCGCCGCGCACATGGGCAGACCCGGCAGGCTATCATGCGGGTGCATGGCCTTGTAGCACAACTGCTTCACCTTGCTCGGCGTATCGGCACCTTCCAGGGTGGTAAGGTCGATCATGCTGAGTGCCAGGTGCATGCCCTGCACCTTCGTCTCCTTCTTGATGCTCCGTGTCTTGATCCGGGCCACGCGCTCCTCGATACCCACCTGGTCGATGGTGGGACTAGGGCGCATATCCAACGCCGCTATAGGGGAGGTCTTTGCTGCTACTGCCATGCCCGCCAAATATAGCCGGAGCAAGGGCGGTGGGAGCCTCTCCCGAACATGGTCCCCACCCATGGGATCAGTACCTTCGCCGCCCTTTCCGCCATGGGCGAACAGCGCCACATACACCCCATCCAGCATCGACTGTTGGACCGTTCCGCCAAGCAGGAACTGCTTGGCCAGCACGGCTGTGTGATCTGGATGACGGGCCTCAGCGGCAGCGGCAAGAGCACCATCGCCATCGCGCTGGAGCGCCTCTTGCACCACCAAGGCCGCTACGCGGTGGTGCTCGATGGCGACAACGTGCGCACGGGCATCAACAACAACCTCGGCTTCAGCGAAGGCGATCGCACGGAGAACATCCGTCGCATCGCCGAAGTGGCGAAGCTGTTCGTGAACAACGGTGCGGTGGTCATCTGCTGTTTCGTCTCCCCCACCATCGCCATTCGCGAGCAGGCCAAGTCGATCATCGGTGCGGATGACTTCATCGAGGTCTTCATCGACACGCCCTTGGAGGAGTGCGAGCGCCGCGACGTGAAAGGCCTGTATGCGAAAGCGCGTGCTGGCGAGGTGAAGGACTTCACCGGCATCAGCGCGCCGTTCGAGGCGCCGGTGTCGCCGGATATCCGCATTGCCACACAAGGCCGCAGCGAAGAAGCGAGCACCTCCGAACTATTGAACTTCATCCTTCCGCGGATCGCGCGGACCTGACCCGACCATGCATTCCTACCGACTGACCCACCTGAAGGAGCTCGAGAGCGAGAGCATGCACATCCTGCGCGAGGTGGCCGCGCAATTCGAGAACCCCGCCCTGCTCTTCAGCGGCGGCAAGGACAGCATCATCTGCTTCCACCTGGCCCGCAAGGCCTTCTTCCCCGCCAAGGTGCCCTTCGCGCTCGTGCACGTGGACACCGGCCACAACTTCGAGGAGACCATGACCTTCCGCGACAACCTCGTGAAGGAGCATGGCGCGAAGCTGATCGTGGGCAGCGTGCAGGAGAGCATCGACACCGGTCGTGTACAAGAGGAGACCGGCTACTACGCCAGCCGTAACAAGCTGCAGACCGTTACGCTGCTCGACACCATCGAGAAACACAAGATCGACTGCGCGATCGGCGGAGGTCGGCGCGATGAGGAGAAGGCCCGTGCGAAAGAGCGCGTGTTCAGTCACCGGGATGAGTTCGGCCAGTGGGACCCGAAGAACCAGCGGCCCGAACTGTGGAACCTGTACAACGGCAAGAAGCGCCCCGGCGAGCACTTCCGCGCGTTCCCGATCAGCAACTGGACGGAGATGGACGTTTGGCAGTACATCCTGCTGGAGAACATCCCCATCCCCAGCATCTACTTCAGCCACGAGCGCGAAGTGTTCGATCGCGATGGTGTGATCTACGCGAACAGCTCTTTCATGCGCTTGAAGCCGGAGGAGAAGCCGTACCAGAAGCGCGTTCGTTTCCGCACCATCGGCGACATGAGCTGTACCGGAGCGGTGGATTCACCAGCGAGCACGTTGGAAGAGATCATCGAGGAGGTAGCGTCTTCACGTGTGACCGAGCGTGGTTCCCGCATGGATGACAAGCGCAGTGAAGCAGCAATGGAGGATCGAAAAAAGGAAGGGTACTTCTAGTTCATCTCCCTGAAATGCGTTGCGTGTTACGTGTTGAAGGGTTACGGGTTAGGGAACACGCAACACGTAACGCGTCAACACGCAACGAATAGAGATGAAGGACACTTCCACCCACGGCTACCTCGACATGGATCTTCTGCGGTTCACCACCGCTGGCAGCGTTGATGATGGCAAGAGCACGTTGATCGGCCGCTTGCTCTACGACACCAAGCAGATCTTCGAGGACCAGATGGAGGCCGTGACCAAGGCCAGCGAGAAGCGTGGCTCTGGCGAGGTCGATCTCTCCTTGCTCACCGATGGTCTGCGCGCCGAACGCGAACAGGGCATCACCATCGATGTGGCCTACCGCTACTTCGCCACGCCGAAGCGCAAGTTCATCATCGCGGATACGCCGGGGCACATCCAGTACACGCGCAACATGGTCACGGGTGCCAGCACGGCCAACCTCGCGATCATCCTCGTGGATGCGCGCAAGGGCATTCTGGAGCAGACCTGTCGCCACTCGTTCATCGCATCGCTGCTCGGTATCCCACACGTGGTGTTCTGCATCAACAAGATGGACCTGGTCGACTACGACGAGGCCACCTTCACCCGCATCCAGAAGGAACTGGAGGATTTCAGCAGCAAGCTGGAAGTGCGCGACATCCGCTACATCCCTATCAGTGCGCTGAAGGGCGACAACGTGGTGGACCGCAGTGAACGCATGCCCTGGTACCAAGGCCCGACCTTGATGTACCTGCTGGAGAACGTCCACATCGCGGGCGACCTCAACCACATCGACCGCCGCTTCCCGGTGCAATACGTGGTGCGTCCCATGACGGATGAGCACCATGATTTCCGGGGCTTCGCGGGACGTGTACAGGGCGGCGTGTTCCGCAAGGGCGATGCAGTGCAGGTACTCCCCAGTGGATTCCAAAGCACCATCAAGAGCATCAACCTCGGCGCGACGGAGGTGGAGGAAGCCTTCGCCCCCCAGAGCGTGGTGATGACCCTTGCCGATGAGATCGACATCAGCCGGGGCGACATGATCGTGGGCGCCAACAACCTTCCGGAAAGCTCCCAAGACCTGGATGTGATGCTCTGCTGGTTCAACGAGCGCCCCCTGCAACCCGGAGGCAAGTATGGCATCAAGCACACGAGCCGCGATGCGCGGTGCATGGTGAAGGAGGTGAAGTACCGCATGGACATCAGCACGCTGCGCAAAGCCGATGGCGAACCGGTCATCCGCATGAACGACATCGGCCGTGTGCAATTGCGCACCACGGTGCCTGTGCACTTCGACAAGTACCAGCGCAACCGCTACACGGGCAGCATCATCCTGATCGACGAGGCCACCAACGAGACAGTGGCGGCCGGGATGATCGTGTGATCAGCGCAGGAACGCGAAAGGCACTATCGGCCTCTCCTTCTTCACGCTCCAAGTCGCATAAGCAGCAGCGAGCAGGGCTCCGACGCTGTTCGCGATCATGTCGTTGATGTCCGTGCGACGGCCCATGGCTTCCAGGCCCTGCATGATCTCTGTCGACAGGCCGTAGGCGATGCTGATAGCGACGGACCAAAGGATGTAGCGCGCGGGTGTACCCTGGCCGCGGAATGCCTGGGCGAGCAACACCGCCAGCACGAAGAACATCCCGGCATGCACCAACTTGTCCAGGTCCAGCAGTGCGAACCAGTTCCATTCGGGAAGCGCCTTGCCCGGGATCAGGCACAGCACAAGTATGACCAAGGCCCATGCGATGGACCAGCGCAAGCTGCGCAGCATGCCTTGTTAGGCGCCTACGAGTGCCTTGTACTGATCAGCACTGAGCAGGTCGCTCACCTGACCAGCATCGGAGAGCTTCACACGCACCATCCAGCCTTTGCCGTAGGGGTCGGTGTTCACGCTCGCGGGGTCATCGGCCAGACCGGGGTTCAGCTCCGTGACCGTGCCGCTCAGGGGCATGAACAAGTCGCTCACGGTCTTCACGGCTTCCACCGTACCGAACACCGCCTCACGGTCCAAGGTCTGCCCCTCGGTGCCGATATCGACGAAAACGATGTCACCGAGTTCGCCTTGCGCGAAATCGGTGATGCCGATGATCGCATGGTCGCCTTCCACACGGACCCACTCGTGATCCTTCGTGTAGCGGAGTTCAGCTGGGATGTTCATTGGGTGGTTTGTCGGGGGCGAATGTAGAAGGATGCCGCTTGCGCAACTACTGCTATTGTGCCAGCGTGAAGCGCAGGCTGATACCAAGGCTCGTGTTCGCGCTGGGGAAAGACGTAGAGATCACCGGCGTATTGATCACCCGCTCATAGAAGGCGCGCACGTTCAATCGCTGGTTCAGCACATAGTCCGCACTGGTCTTGATGGAGATCACGTTCTGTCCGGCGGTCACCTGGTTCTGGCGCTCTTCCATCTTGCGGATCACGGTGAAGTTGTCACGCAGGCTCAGGTCCACCCGGAGGTTGAGGTCGCTCTCCGGTTTCTTGCTGCCGATGGTGAAGGGGAGCTTCACGTTCTTGAAGCGATAGCCCGTACCGATCACGTACTCCTTGCCACGCACCTCGGTTACCTGGTAGTTGGTGAGGCCCAAGGTGAGGTTGCGGTCGCGGTTGTATTCCACTTTGGCCAGCAGTCCGCTCTTCAAGGTGGCATCGAAGCTCATGAGCGGCCGCATGGACTCCTGCACGGTGATGGTGCTGATCTGCCGCGCCGGGATGAAGTTGCCCGCCGCATCCACTTCACTTCCACCCGGCACGTACAACAGGTTCGTTTGGAAGTTCGCGATGCTGAAGTTGCTCCGGTAGCTGTTCTTGAGGGTGAAGGTGCGGAAGACCTTGGCGAAGAAGGGCAATTTGGTCAGTCCGTCGTAGGTGATGTCCCAATTGGGCGCCGGTGTCTGCTTGAAGGGGTTCAGGTTGACCTTGCCGGCGCTTCGACCGGTGTAGGCGGCTAGGAACGCGGGGATCACCACATCCTGGTTGGTGGGCCCGAAGCCGGTGTAGAAGCCCGTGGTCGGATCCAGTTCGCTGTTCGTATTCGTGGCCGAGAGGCGCTCGCTGATGATGGGGCGATTGGCGATGACCTCCTCGAACACCTCGTTCACGAAGTTGCCATCGTCCTTGCTGAACGCCGTGCGCCAGGTGAGCATGCTCACGCTGAAGTTCCCGAACTCGTTCGGGCTGTCGTTCACGTATTCGTTCAATGTGCTGTTCCAACGGAAGAAGGAGCGACGGTTCTCGGAGATGGCACGGTTCGCAGAAAGTTCAACGCGCATGCCACGGAACGGCTCCAACGAAAGGCGAGCGTTCATCGTCTCCGTACGTGTGTTGGTATAGCTGTTGAAGATGGATGGCGTTTGCACCAACCAGTCATTGCCGGCGGCCGTCCGGGCGAAATCTCGCTGGCACACCACGGCGTTCTTTTCCTGGATGAGTTTCCCGAGTTTCCCAGATCCGTGCTGGAAGTGCTGCGTGAACCGCTGGAGTATGGCGAGATCCTGATTGCCCGT
>WBZX01003210.1_pt1 | contig 10555 bp, 10 predicted proteins | sample 5204211 | NCBI WGS metagenome assembly WBZX01 (sample SAMN12344362, study PRJNA552823) | activated sludge metagenome | biome: Activated sludge suspended growth; feature: Nitrification reactor; material: Wastewater; isolation source: activated sludge from nitrification reactor of wastewater...
AACTTCCTCGAACAGGGCGGTTCCGTCTGGGTCTTCAAGTTGCACAAGCAGCAGTAAATTGTCTCCCCCTCGGGCGCTCCGGCGCCCGCTTTACACGGCGCGGTGGCTTTGGCCCCTGCGCCGTTTTTGCTTTTTGGCCGCTTTTTCCGGTTGACCGCAGCCACCCTCACCGTCCCCTGCGCCAGGCTATCTGACCAGCCATCGTGGCTCACCAGGCAAATGCCGCTCTGCACTGTTCGACTTTGCATCACTCGACTGCTTCGTTATGGAGCAACCTTGCCGAGGCGAGATCAGCAACCCTGCGACCATCCCGCATCAAATGTGGCCGGGATAGCCATTCGGGCAAATCGCCAGTGCCGGCAACGCATCGAACTGACGACAGGCATGACCACGCCCCTGCCGTTACCAGATCAGTCGCGGCAAAATGGCATACCCCCGGCACTGGCAAGGGAATTGCATTAGGAGACAGGGCAAGTGCCGGCAGCACCATCTTTGCACGGCATATCCATATTCAACCCGGCAGCACGACACCGACCAGACACCGCCGATTCACTGAATCGATTTCGATACTGCAACAAAAGAGGGAGTAACGCCATGAAGCACCACCGTCTTACCATCACCCTGCTCGCCGCCAGCCTGCTCAGCCCGCTGGCCATGGCCGACGCCAAGAAAGATACCGAAATGCTCAAACTGGCGAGTGCCAGCGGCTGCATGACCTGCCACAGCATCGAAGCCGGCAAGCCGGGTCCTGACGGTCTGAAGCCGATCGGCCCACCATGGACAGAAGTGGCCAAGCAATACAAAGGCAAGCCGGGTGCCACCGAGTTCCTGACCCGCGTCGTCCTTGAGGGTTCCAGCCCCTACAGCAGCCACTGGAAGGGCAAGGTCAGCGGTCTTTCCATGCCGCCGAATGCCGTCGCCATCACCGAAGGCAATGCCCGTCTGCTGGTGAACTGGATTCTGGCCCTGTAATCAGCTTGTTGAACTGAAAAGCCGGCCACATGAGCCGGCTTTTTTTGCGCTCAGAACTTCAGCCCTCCCGGCCGGGTCGGCGTCACCGGCAGCATGAGATCCACTGTCGCACGGTCGCTTCTGGCCGTCACACCCAACTGATCCCTGACTTCTACAAAGTATGGCGCGCCATCTCCGGCGACCAATCCGCTGATGGTCAGCTGTGGCGTGGCGGCACCGCTGACGCTCGACGTGCTGCCCATTTTCGTGGTTATGCCGCGACGGTCAGACATCCGGACATCACCCTGCCGGGTCGCCTTGTACCATTGGTAGCTCAGGGCACCATTCCCCACGGCAATGACTCGGAGGGTCGCCGTTTGCCCCAGGAAATAACGACGACTGACCGGGTGAAGCTTAAAGACCGGGCCATTGCTGGCAGAACACGCCACGGAACTGCCGTTGACCGGACCGCACGACCATTGCCATGGTCCACTGCCGGTCACGGCCGACGCCGCACCTGTCGCACAAAGATTGGCCAGAGGGGCCGCACTGAATGATTCGCCGCTGGCACTGCCACAGCTTGCCGTACTGGCAACGACGCCCGCGTTAACCTGGACGGGCATCCACGAATAGGTGTTGTCCGGGCAATTGCCCCATTCCCAAACGGTGCCATCGGCCTTCAGGGCGACGGAGCAGGTTCCCGCTGCATCTATCGCGGTTACGCCGCTCAATCCCGTGACCTGGATCGGCGTATAGCTGCGCGCAAGAGCAACAGGATCGTTGCCCAACAAACCTCCTCCGTTGAACCCCATTGCCCAGACCGTGCCATTGGCCAGCAACACTGCCGTATGCGTGCCGGCCGTCGCAACGGCGGCAGCGCCGGATATTTCATTGACCCGAACCGGCGCGTGACTGCAGGGTGCGGCCACGCCCACATCGATCGCATTCCCCAACTCGCCATACTGGTTGCACCCCCAGACCCAGAGCGTGCCATCCGATTTGATGGCCAGCGACTTGTAGAGCCCGGCCGCCAATGCCGTCACGCCGGTGATTGACGCCGTGCTCGGCGTGTCGTACCACACGTAGCCATTCCAGTAAGGCGCGTAGCCATAGGCAGCATCACCGCGTTCGCCGTACTGGGCACCGCCCCAGGCCCGCACGCTGCGGTCAGGCAACAGCGCCAGACTGTGCGTCCCCCCCGACGTCATGAGCATTGGAAAGATCGGCGGCCACGCCGCAGGGCTTGCATTTTTCAAATGAATCACCGGCAACGGCGGGGCAACGCTGGCGACCTCCGGCGGCGGCGCTGCTGTTTTCTTGCTCTGGGCAGGCACATCGACGCCGAGCTTGTTCATGTCGTTATGGCCCCAGGCCATCACGGAACCATCACTCTTGCGGGCAAAAAAGCTGCCGGAAGCACCCCAGATGCCCGTCACATTGGCCATCAGCCCCCCTGCCCCACTGGTCTCGGTGACCTGCCACAGCTTGAAGTACGGGGCTAGATTGGTACAACCGTAGCCCATATCCATTTGTGGATCCGGCCCCCAGGCCCACACCGTGCCATCGCTTTTCAAGGCTATGCTCTGTGTACCCGCGACTGCAATGGCCGTCACCGAGGAGAGGCCATTGACCGGAACCGGGGTCGCACTGGTGTCATGCGACAGCACACAACCAACCGTCTGTTTCACGCGCCCGTACTTGACGGCCCCCCACTGCCAGACCGTGCCGTCCCCTTTGAGCAGCACGGCATGATCAGGTGCTATCCGGATCTGGGGCGTGACTGCCTCAGCCTCAATATTCAAACCGATAAACAACTGGCAGGCAGCCAATACCAGCAAGCCCTGGCGGCTATGGCGTTGTCGCAACATGATGGTTCCCTCACCTGACATTCAAGGTTATGAACCGGACAACGGCTGAAATCTTCTATCGGACTCAGTGAAATCCCGCTATCCGGAGACTTCGATCCAATACCCTTTGAGCATAGTCGTGTGCAGCGAAAAAGCCAATGGAAGTCGTGCTCAAAGACGGCTGCTCAATAACGAAGCAACTGCTCCAGCGCAGCACAAGCACAACCTGATGCCGGCCCTGAAGCGCAGCCCTCAAACAAATACAAACACTTGAAAAATAACGATTTTATATAGACGCAACTTTATCCTGGCACGCTGGCACACGGCATGCACATTAGATGGCACGAGTCACGGCAGGTCGTAGTCAGTCGTAAGGCGAATCAGCCGGCCTTGAGTTACCCGTTTGCTATCTCAATAGAACATTGGAGACAAATATGATTTATGCAGCCCCCGGCGCCGCTGGTGCCAAGATTGCCTACAAGGCCCAGTACAACAACTTTATCGGTGGCAAGTGGGTTGCCCCGGTCAAGGGTCAATACTTCGATGTCATCACCCCGATCAGTGGCAAGGTCTATACCCAAGCTGCCCGTTCCACCGCTGAAGACATCGAACTGGCCCTGGATGCCGCCCACGCAGCAGCCGACGCCTGGGGCAAGACCGCTCCGGCCACCCGCGCCAATATCCTGCTCCAGATCGCCGATCGCATCGAAGCCAATCTGGAAACCATCGCCTACGCCGAGACCGTCGACAACGGCAAGCCGATTCGCGAAACCCTGGCGGCTGACATTCCGCTCGCTGCCGACCATTTCCGCTACTTCGCCGGCTGCATCCGCGCCCAGGAAGGCGCCCTGTCGGACATCGACGAAAACACCGTCGCTTATCACTACCATGAGCCGCTCGGCGTTGTCGGCCAGATCATCCCCTGGAACTTCCCGATCCTGATGGCCGCCTGGAAACTGGCGCCCGCCATCGGTGCCGGCAACTGTGTTGTGCTGAAGCCGGCCGAATCGACCCCGATCTCGATTCTGGTCCTCGCCGAAATCATTGGCGACCTGCTCCCGGCCGGTGTTCTGAACATCGTCAACGGTTTCGGTCGCGAAGCCGGCATGCCGCTCGCCAACAGCAAGCGCATCGCCAAGATCGCCTTCACCGGCTCTACCTCGACCGGCCGCGTCATCGGCCAGGCCGCTGCCAACAACCTGATCCCGGCAACGCTGGAACTGGGCGGCAAGTCACCCAATGTCTTCTTTGCCGACATCATGGACAAGGATGATGCCTTCCTCGACAAGGCAATCGAAGGCATGGTGCTGTTTGCCTTCAACCAGGGCGAAGTCTGTACCTGCCCGTCGCGTGCCCTGATCCAGGAATCGATCTACGACAAGTTCATCGAACGCGTCCTGAAGCGTGTCGCCGCCATCAAGCACGGCAACCCGCTGGATACCGAAACAATGATGGGTGCCCAGTGCTCGGCCGAGCAACTGAGCAAGATCAGCTCCTACCTCGACATCGGCAAGCAGGAAGGCGCCGAATGCCTGATCGGTGGCGCACCGGCTCAATTCGAAGGCGAACTGGCCGGCGGTTATTACGTCCAGCCGACCCTGTTCAAGGGCCACAACAAGATGCGCATCTTCCAGGAAGAAATCTTCGGACCGGTGCTGGCTGTGACCACCTTCAAGGATGAAGCCGACGCACTGGCCATCGCCAATGACACCATCTACGGTCTCGGCGCCGGCGTCTGGAGCCGTAACGGCAACGTCGCCTACCGCATGGGTCGCGCCATCAAGGCCGGTCGTGTATGGACCAACTGCTACCACGCCTACCCGGCGCACGCTGCCTTCGGCGGCTACAAGGAATCCGGTATTGGCCGCGAGACCCACAAGGTCATGCTGGATCACTATCAACAGACGAAGAACCTGCTTGTCAGCTACAGCGAAAGCAAGCTGGGCTTCTTCTAAACCGAGCATCTCCTCCACTGGCCCAGTTTGCGGGCAACTCTTCGGGGGCGGGCAACCGCCCCCTTTTTTAGGAGAATGTAATGGTCGACCGCGTCATCGCCACCCCGGCAACGCTGGAGCTGATCGCGCTCCTGAAACAGCAATACGGCCCGGAGCTCATGTTTCACCAATCCGGCGGTTGCTGCGATAACAGCGCTGCCAACTGCTATCTACCCACCGATCTCACCATCGGCGCTTACGACGTTCACCTTGGTGAAATCGGTGGCGTGCCCTTCTATATCAGTGCCTCGCAATACGAGTACTGGAAGCACACCCAACTGATCATCGATGTGGTCGAAGGCCATGGTGGCACCTTCTCGCTTGAAGGCAACACCGGCAAGGCCTTCCACACCCGTTCTCGTCTATTTACCGACGACGAATGGGCCGAACTGCAGGCGGCCGGGCTCGTTTAAATACAAGGAAACCCCCATGCACAAAAAACTTCACCTCACCCTGCTGCCCGTCGTCGCAGCACTTGCCTTGACTGTCGCCAACCCGACCCGCGCGGCCGACGGCGAAGCCATCATGAAGAAAGCCCGTTGCGTCGCCTGCCACGCCGTCGACCAGAAGCGCGTCGGACCGGCCTACAAGGATGTCGCCGCCAAATACAAGGGCGACACCAAGGCTCCGGGTCATCTCTTTGACAAGGTACGTGCCGGCGGCTCCGGCAACTGGGGACAAGTACCGATGATGCCGCACCCGGTCGACAAGATCAGCGACGAAGATCTGAAAGCGGTCATTCACTGGATTCTGTCACTGGACTAAGCCCTTCGCCGCGACGACATATCCGACGCGGCCATTGGGAGAACAGCAACTCCCCAACGAGAATGGCCACAGGCCATCCAGAACGAGCCACAGGGCGCCGAGCCGGCCACAAAGCCGACCGAGCGCCCTGCCTCATTCAGCCTGGGCACAAGCCCCCCGCGGTCAACGGGAAAAATCGGTCAAAAATGAAAAATTCCGGCGGGCGATCAAACCACCGATGACCAGCCTCGCCACGCTGCCGCCCCCTGGGGCGACATCAACCAGCCCAGCACACCGCAGTTCGCCAAGACCGTCACCCAGAACATCACCTGGAATGATGTCTTCTTCGATTTGTGACGCAGCAATTTCTGGGCAAACAAGGCACCCGGCCAGCCACCGACCAGCGCCAGCAGATGCAGCGTACTTTCCTGGGTTCGCCACTCCCCGTTCCGGGCAGCCGACTTGTCCCAGGCGTACACCGCAAAAGCAAACAGGCTGGCCACGACATAGATGGCAGGCGCCAGTTTTGGCAACTTGCCCAGCCAGGCAGCATGAACGACAAAAGCCATTGATACCAGCGCCATCAGTAACCACACGGCATCGGATTTCCCACGCGGAACGATTGCGGATTCATCGACAAATGCCACTGACTGTGCCCTCGCCCTGGCCTTGCCATCGAACACCAGATCGTAGGTCACAATCTCCCCATCGACCGGTCGCCGACCGCGCCGCGAAAACGACTTGATGTGCAAAAACACTGCCTCCCCGCCACCATTCGGCACGATGAAGCCAAAACCCTGCTCATCTTTCCAGCGGGTCACTTTTCCCTGATAGCGCATAGCGTTTTAGTTGAATTGAATAACGCGATTTTCAGGCCCCCGGCTACGCAGGGCAAGCAAGATAGTATCCTTAACTACATGAAATTTCCGACCGTATTTTCACCTTGACTTAGAGTGCACTCCAACCACTAGAGTGACATTCATGGAATCCAGCCTGACCATCAAGGAAGTGTCGCAGCGCACGGGTTTAAGCGCCCATACCCTGCGCTACTACGAACGTATCGGCCTGATCGCCCCCGTTGCCCGCGCCTTGGGGGGCCAGCGTCGCTATGCCGCAGCCGACATGGACTGGCTGGCATTCCTGCTCCGCCTGCGAACCACGGGCATGCCTGTCCAGCGCATGCTCGAATTCGCCAGACTACGTAGCGAAGGGAATGTCACTGCCAGCGCCCGCCGGGAAATACTCGAAAGTCACCTGGCCGATGTGCTCACCAACATCAAGGCACTGCAGCAATCGGCCCAGGCATTGCAGACAAAAATCGGCATTTATCGGCAGATAGAACATTCCTTCTCGCAAGACACTCCACTTGTTGAAGGAAATAGCAATGACTCAAAACCGTTATGAACGCGGCCTCGCCAAACTGGAAGAAATCGACGGCCAGGCCGGCACGAGGGTGATCGACAGCCTGCGCGACATCGCCCCCGATTTCGCCCGCTACCTGATCGAATTTCCCTTTGGCGACATCTACGCCCGCCCTGGCCTGGATTTGCGCTCGCGAGAGATTGCCGTGGTCGCTGCGCTGACCGCAATGGGCAACGCCACGCCACAGTTGAAAGTGCACATTGAAGGCGCACTCAATGTCGGTGTCAGCCGGGACGAAATCGTTGAGGTCATCATGCAGATGGCCGTCTACGCCGGCTTCCCCGCCGCATTAAATGGCCTCTTTGCGGCCAAGGCGGTATTCGCCGAAAGAGAAGCCGCGTGATGTCCCATCGCATTTGTCTATGTTTATCGATCCGCTTTGATCCGGAGCATCGGGTCTTTTCCCAACGGTAGCACGGATCAGGTAGAGTTGCCGTTCGAGGAAGGCTGTGCCAGTTACGTTCTGGCGCAAGCAAGTTGGGTTTCGGCAACCAGGGTTCACAGGACACATGTATTCGATTGAAGTCGTTCTAGCCATGTTGGCAGCGGTGGTCGGCAGTGGCTACCTGGTTCGCACCTTGCCGATAGCCATCCCCTTACCACTGGCGCAAATCGCGCTGGGGGCTGTCGTCGCGCTGGTGTCCGTGCATCGGGTCACGCTTGATCCGGAAATCTTCTTTCTGCTCTTCCTGCCACCGCTGCTTTTTCTCGATGGCTGGCGCATCCCCAAGACGGGGTTGGTTCGCGACAAGGCGATCATCCTGTCACTGGCCTTCGGACTGGTCATCTTTACCGTCATCGCGGCCGGTTATCTATTGCACTGGATGATCCCGGCCATGCCGCTGGCCGTCGCCTTTGCGCTGGCGGCGATTGTGTCGCCGACCGACCCGGTGGCGGTGTCATCGATGGCCAAGCGCATCACCATCCCCAAGCGCCTGATGCACATCCTGGAGGGCGAATCACTGCTCAATGACGCCTCGGGTCTGGTGTGCTTCCGCTTTGCCGTGGTAGCGGCGACCACCGGCAGCTTTTCGCTGGGCTCGGCATCGCTCACCCTGATCTGGGTCACGCTGTCGGGGCTGGCCGTCGGGGCGGGTGTCACCTACGGTATCAGCATCGCGCAGCGCTGGATGTCGCGACATTTTGGCGAAGAAAGCGGCTCCCCCATCCTGGTCAACCTGCTGACCCCGTTCGCGGCCTATCTGATCGCCGAACATATCCAGACGTCCGGCATCCTTGCGGCCGTGGCCGCCGGCGTCACGATGAGCTACGTCGAGCTCTCGGGGCGCGCCCTGGCCACCACCCGCGTCCAACGGGCCGCGGTGTGGGAGACCGTGCATTTCTCGCTGAACGGCATCATCTTCGTGCTGCTTGGCGAACAATTGCCCGGCATCATGCAGAGCGCCGGTGCGTCGGTCGAGGATGTCGGACACGTCTCCCGCTGGTGGCTGCTGGTCTATGTGCTGGCCCTGGTGGCAATCCTGATCGTGCTGCGCTGCTTCTGGGTGTGGGCGAACTGGCATGTCAGCCGCCATCTGGCGAGCCGCAAGGGTGAAACCCTCCCACCCCCCAACTGGCGCATCATTGCGGCCATGTCGCTGGCCGGCGTTCGGGGCGCCGTCACGCTGGCCGGCGTGTTGACGCTGCCCTTATTGTTGCCGGATGGGTCGGAATTTCCGGCCCGCGACATCGTCATCTTTCTGGCTGCCTCGGTCATCCTGCTCTCGCTGGTACTGGCCAACGTCGGCCTGCCACGCCTGCTGAACGGCCTGACCCTGCCCGAGGAGGCCGCCGATCGTCAGGAAGAGGATCTGGCGCGACGCGAGGCTGCGATTGCCGCCATTGCTGCCATTGAGGCAGCCCGCCATTCGCTGTGCGACGAGACCACCATGGCATCGGAGCTCTATACCAACGCCGCGGTACGCGTGCTGGAAAACTACAAGCATCGTCTTGACGATAGCGGCGCACCGGGCAGCGTCAACGCCGAACGCCTGCGCGAGGCCGACAGCGCCGAAGTCAGGCTTCGCCTGGCCGCCCTGCAGGCAGAGCGCGATACGATTTTCCGACTAGCCAGGGAAGCAAAGATATCCGACGAACTCTCCCGCAAGCTGGTCCGCCAGATCGACCTGATGGAAGCGCGCTATCGTTGAGGCGTGCCGCGCCGAGATATCCCCCAAGAACGGTGCACTGACTGGCGGACTGCCAATCAAAGGGCCGGGAGCGTGGCTTTATCCTCCCTCTGCGGCGACCGTGCGTTAAATTACCGTACTACAAACGGATATTTGGCAAACGCTGACGGGCACAGCCACAGTGTCGAAAAATCATTGAAAGCCTAACGGGACTATGGCTTTGCCATAAAAAAACGTCACTCTTCGGTGACGTTTTTCATTTTGAGCCAATTTTTCCGGTTGACCGTCGCCAACACTATTACTTTAGTCAGAGCAGCATTGCTCCATTGCGGAACAGTTGTTCAGTTCCTGAGCAACCAGGCGGGCAACATGCGTTGCAAGGTGCCATCCCGCATGAAAGCGTGTTTTGCAGCGCCGGCAATGTGCAAGGCAATCAAACCGCCAGTGCCCCAGACAAAGGCCTCGTGGGCCAATTTGAAGACACTATTCAGCGATTCGTCCGGCCAGCCGGCCTTGGGCAGTTCCACACCAAAGAACTTGATGGCGTAGGGCGTAAAGGACGACGCGAGATAGCCGGCCACCGGCGCCAGAAACAGCAAGGTGTAGAGCGCGTGATGCGTGGCGGTAGCCAGCCTGGCCTCCCAGCCACGCGTCATCTCGCGCGGTGCCGGGTGCTTGCGACGCCAGGCAAGGCGAACCAGAACCAGCATCAGTGCCAGCAATCCCAGCGATTTGTGCAGACTGTAGGCCGCGCTGCGTTCGGCGCCCTTGGGCAGGTCGACCATGTGCCAACCGAGCCACAAGAGCCACAACACGACCATAGCCTGCACCCAATGCAGCAGCATGGCTGGCGGCGTATAGCGCTGGACGTTCATCGGATGCTCACGCCCCAAGGCAGTTCACCGACGTCGATGTCCGACAACTTTTTGAAACTGGCCGTATCAATCACCGAAACGCTGCCGGAACGGCCATTGGCCACATAGAGCTTGGCGCCGTCCGGCGTAATGGCCATGTTCCATGGACGTTTGCCGACTTCGATGGTGGCGACCACTGTGTTGCTGGCCACATCGATGGCCATGACCGACGGGTCGCGGCCGTTGGACACGAATACCCGCTTGCCGTCCGGATGGACCGCGATCCCGGCTGGATACTGGCCGGCTTTGACTTCCGCGATCACCCGGCGTTGGGCCACATCAATGACGAAGACCTTGCCGGTTACTTCGCTGGCGACGTAGGCTCGACTGCCATCCGGCAGAAAGCCGATACCACGCGGCCGCTTGCCAACCGGGATACTGCTCACCTGCTGGCGTGCCGCAACATCAACGACATCCACCTGTTCTGCCTCTTCGGCGCTGACATAAAGCCAGCGGCCATCGGGGCTGAACACCGCGTGTTCCGGGTTCTTGCCCTGCACCTTGATGCGGGCCAGTTCAGTGCCTTGCGGCGCCGACAGCAACACGACGCTGTT